>OJHF01000197.1_pt1 | contig 17196 bp, 19 predicted proteins | sample 1594891 | NCBI WGS metagenome assembly OJHF01 (sample SAMN05416737, study PRJEB24817) | seawater metagenome | isolation source: Sea water | place: Canada:Atlantic | collected 2013-07 | reverse complement strand
ATACTAGACCGCTCAATGCCGGTGATGTAGGGCGGCTGCTGGGCTGTGTTTTCAGACTCGGGATCTCTCAATTGTCCATTAAGGCCGGCAAGCGCTTCAAGCTGGCTGGCGGTACGATTGACGACATAGACCGGCTGGCCACGCCACTCGACAACAACCATTTGGCCGGGCTCTAACAGACCAACATCCGCCTTAACCGGTGCTCCTGCTGCCTTGGCCTTTGCTGACGGGTTCCAGGACCCCACAAATGGCGTTAATATACCAACAGCCCCAACGGCAGCAACTGCGCTCGTGGCAGCTGTCAGGAATGTCCTTCTTCCCGAGTTCACGCCATCGCTAGTCATGCTTTTCTCCCAATATTACAGGCCAACTTACGCCCAATAGGTTATTCCTAAAGCGCAGTTCTAAAAAGACGCAGATGTTAATGATTTTGCGCTGCTGTTACAAGGAAAACACCTTGATTTGAATGCATTTTCTACAACAGGTTGAGCTTACTCAAGAGACAGGCCTGACGCCTTTGACCAGCCCAAAAAAACGCCCGGGATGCACAGCAGCCGGGCCTTGTTCGTTTTATCCATATCCCCGCCAACACCGAGGATACAAACCATCCGCTTAACGCTTGGAAAACTGAGGACGCTTACGCGCTTTGCGCAGACCGACTTTTTTACGCTCCACTTCACGCGAATCCCGCGTGACATATCCGGCACTACGCAAACTCGACCGCAAGGACTCGTCATATTCCATCAGAGCCCGCGTGATGCCGTGGCGAATCGCGCCAGCCTGGCCAAAACTTCCACCGCCGGCCACGGTCACATTAATATCAAATTTTCCCGTTAAATCAACGAGCTCCAGTGGCTGTCGCACGATCATACGCGCCACTTCACGGCCAAAATACTCATCCAGAGGACGCTTATTAACGACAATGGTGCCGGCGCCGCTTTTTAGAAAAACACGAGCGGTGGACGTCTTGCGACGACCCGTTCCATAGTATTGGGTAGCTGACATAGAATTTATCCGTTAGATGTTCAGAGCTTGGGGCTGCTGGGCTGTATGGGGATGCTCACTACCGGCATACACTTTCAGTTTTTTAAACATGGCCCGACCCAGAGTATTACGAGGCAACATGCCTTTCACTGCGCCCTGAATGATTCGTTCAGGCGCCTTGGCTATCAATTTCTCGAAGGAAATTGATTTCAAGCCGCCAGGGTAACCTGTGTGGTGATGATACATCTTGTCGGTTGCTTTGGCGCCGGTGACCCGTACTTTTTCTGCGTTGACAACCACGATGTAGTCACCCGTATCCACGTGGGGCGTGTATTCGGCCTTGTGCTTACCGCGCAAACGGTGCGCAATTTCGCTTGCCAAGCGCCCTAGGGTCTTGTCTGCGGCGTCCACCACGAACCAGTCTCGTGCAACATTTTCCGCTTTGGCACTGTAAGTTTTCATCAATAACTGCCTGTTAGAGGAGTCTAATTTCGAGAGCGCGAATACTACCCAATGGAACGAGCATTTTCAAGCTACGAATTCAACAAATTTTATCACCCAGCAACCTGCGGAGCATGACACAGATCGAGTCTAAGACAAGTCATCCCCGCATTGGGGCCCGAAAACAGCCCGACTTGCTCTGAAAGCGCGTCCACCGGCTTGCACAAGCTTATGCCAGACAGTCTAATGTCGATGCTCGCGAGCAAGGTACTCGTAAGACTGCATCTCCAACAGCCGAGAGACGGTTCGCTGAAATTCAAACGCCAGCTTCCCGCCTGCGTAGAGTTCCAGCAGTGGTTTGGCCGCCGTCAGCACTAGCTTGACGTTGCGGTCATAGAACTCATCCACCAAATTAACGAATCGGCGCGCCTGATCGTTTTTATCAGGGTCAAATACTGGCACCCCAGAAATAAGTACGGAGTGAAATACACGCGCGAGTTCAATGTAATCATTCTGGGAGCGCGGGCCATCACACAGCTCAGCGAAGTCAAACCAGGCCACACCATTTGCCACGCAGCGGCACGTCAGGTACCGATGGTTAATCACAAGACGCTCCCAGTGCTTACCCGGCTCCCCCGCGAGACGTGAAAAACTGTCCTCCAGGCTCCTGTCGGCCTCTTCATTCAACGGAAAGTGGTACAGCGTTGCCTGCTGTAACGTACGCAAGCGGTAATCCACGCCGGCATCGACATTGAGAACGTGCGTATATTTCTCTATCAGGTCTATCACAGGTAGAAAACGCTGGCGCTGCAAACCGTTCTCATAAAGCTTTTGGGGCTCAATATTGGAGGTCGCCACTAAGGTCACTCCACGAGCGAACAGCGCCTTCATCAGCCCTCCAAGAATCATTGCGTCCCCAATGTCGGTGACAAAAAATTCGTCAAAACAAAGAATGCGGGCTTCTTTAGCAAGCTTATCTGCTACAAGCTCCAACGGGTTCTTTTCTCCCTCAAGCGTCGCTAACTCCTTATGAACCCGCTGCATAAAACGGTGGAAATGTACGCGCGACTTACGACTGAAGGGCAAGCACTCAAAAAAGGTATCCATAAGATAGGTCTTACCCCGTCCCACACCGCCCCAAAAGTAGAGACCGACCTGGGGCTCTACTTCACGCCGGCGAAGTTTGTGCACCCAGACTTTCAAATCACTACCATACCCATGATGAGCTGCCACCAAACGCTCGTATAGATCTTGCAATAAGAGCACAGCCTGCTCTTGTGCAGCGTCATGGGAAAAATCCTCACGTTGCAGGTCAGTTTGATAGCGCTGCCAGGGTGTCGTCATGTCTGGGGCTGCCTAATCCCGAATGGCTTAAAAGCGGCACACTGTAACCAGAGCCTCCGCACTTGGCAACGACACCTCCCGTTTAAGACAGAAACTACTGCCTATTAAACATTCGGGGTATACTGGCTTATCAATTTTTGAGAATGAGGACTTTTTTGTGGAATCACCTGTATATAGCGTGGAAATCCTGTGGGCGATGGGCGCCGCAATTGCCATAGTGGGTTTATGGCTAGGCTGGCTTGCGGGTCGTCGCACATCAGGAACGGCGAAAAAATACCAGGATGTGTCGCGAAAACTGGATCAGGTGATGCAAGACAAGAAAACCTATGAGAACGAGGTAGTCGAACACTTTACGGAAACGGCAAAGCTGCTCAATAATCTGACCGACAGCTACCGGGAGGTCCACAACCAATTGGCTACCGGTGCCGCTACACTATGCCAAGGTGAAGGTCCAATCTCCTTAGAGCGTACTGAGGACAATATCGATCAAACGGAAATTCCGGCTCATCTGGCCCATATCCAACCCCCTCTCGATTATGCTCCAAAAAGCTCACCAGAGGAAAAAGGCATGCTCAATGAGGAGTTTGGCCTAGAGCGCAAGCCACAGGGTGTAGCCTCCGAGAAAAAATGGGCCGACGCCTGATTTCCTCGCGCGTTAGACCGGATTGTCAATATCGATAAAGCGGTGCTCGAGAGAGAACTGCCCCGCCAAATGGTCGCCCAACGCTTGCACCCCATAGCGCTCCGTAGCGTGATGGCCTGCGGCGACGAAGTGGATACCCTCCTCTCTGGCGGTGTGCACAGTCTGCTCTGAGGCCTCACCCGTTACGAACAGATCAGCGCCCGCTTTCACCGCCGCATCGATATAGTCTTGGGCGGCACCCGTGCACCAGGCAATGCGACGCACTGGCGACTCTGAATGACCCACATGCAATGCCCTGCGCCCTGTTATCCCCTCAAGTTTGACAACGAATTCAGCAGCTGAAATAGCTTCAGGCAAGCTGCCTATATTTCCCAGACCACCACTAACGTTAGGCTGCAGCGGCTCCTGAAACGCTAGGTCTATGCCCATCAAACAGCCGAGACGGGCGTTATTCCCCAGCTGCGGGTGGGCGTCAAGCGGTAAGTGGTAAGCTAACAAGCTGACTTCATTGACCAACAAAGTCGCAAGCCGTCGACGTTTTATTCCCACCACCTGCGGCGCTTCCCCGCGCCAGAAATAACCGTGATGCACGAGCACAGCATCAGCCCCCCAGTCGATCGCTGCGTCCAAAAAACGCTGGCAGGCAGTAACGCCTGTCGCGAGCCTGACAACCTGGGGCTTCCCTTCAACCTGCAGTCCATTGGGGCAGTAATCCTGAAACTGATCAGTTCGCAAACACTGATCGAGGTATATGCCGAGTTCAGTAAGGGCTACACTCATACCATTATCACCTGTCGTTTTCAGTCACGGCACTAGCAACTTGCCACGCCTGGCCATGCATCATATACAATGCAGCGACTAACCACACATACGGTTGCGCATGAGCAAAAAATTGACCTTCATTATTTGGCCCGCGATAACAGGGTTGCTTGCTGCCCTGCTGATTCTCGACCTCTGGATATTACCCCTGAGTTCGCCTGCAGATGCGGCCCGAGGACGGGTCAGTTATGCCATAGCGGTGCATGAGGCTACACCATCTGTGGTCAGTATCTATACCGCTAAACTGGTACAAGAGGGTCCCAACCCACTGCTGAAAGACCTCACTTTTCGACGCTCAGGTGAACCGCGGCCTCAACGTCAGCGCATCGAACGCTCTCTCGGCTCTGGCGTCATTATGACTAGGCAGGGCCATATACTGACCAACAACCACGTCATCTCAGAGGCTGACGCGATCCAGGTGATGCTCAACGATGGTCGCTCCGCCAATGCCGTGGTCATCGGCTCCGATTCGGCCACTGATCTTGCGGTATTGCAGGTAGCACTGACAGACCTGCAGCCCATAACGCTTGGAGACTCCGACGCCGCCAGGGTGGGAGATGTCGTACTGGCCATTGGTAACCCACTGGGATTCGGACATTCAGTAACACAAGGTATTGTTTCTGCTCTGGGTCGCTTTGGTCTGCAATTGGACACCTATGAGGACTATATCCAGACCGATGCGATTATTCACCTGGGCAACTCTGGCGGCGCACTCATCGACACCAGCGGTCGCCTTCTGGGGATCAATACCCTAATCTACGGGACCAACAGCCAGACACAACGTGCCAACACCGGGATCGGTATCAGCCTAGCGATACCGGTGAATCTCGCGGTCTTTGTGATGCAGGGTCTGATCACCTACGGCGAGGTTATCCGGGGATGGCTGGGCGTCAGCGTGAAACCCATTGGCACAACATCTTCACCGGGAAACAAAACTCTGGCGCTGGCTGTGGCCTCGGTAGCATGGGGTAGTCCTGCACAAAAAGCGGGAGTACAAGTGGGGGATATCATCACTCATATTGACGGAGATGAAGCAAAGGATGGCAGACTGACTATGCACCGAATCGCGATGCTAAAGCCTGGAGATAAAATTGCTATTTCGTTGCAACGCAACCAGCAGAGCCTTGAACTCAACGCCGTCGTGGGAATATTGAAAGACCCACAATGAGCGAAGACTAGTCGTTAGCGCACGGCTTATCTAGGAAGCGCATTTCCGCACTGCGTGCATGAGCCGTCAACGACTCACCCCTCGCTAACACTGAAGCCACAGCACCCAACTCCTGCACACCCTGCTCGCTGCCCATAATAATGGAACTGCGCTTTTGGAAATCGTAGACCCCTAACGGGGAAGAGAAACGTGCGCTGCGCGAAGTCGGTAGCACATGGTTGGGGCCTGCACAGTAGTCGCCCAATGCTTCCGAGGTAAACCTTCCCATAAAAATAGCGCCAGCATGCTGCACTAGCGGCAACAGGCTTTCGGGATCTTCCACCGATATCTCAAGGTGTTCCGGAGCAATGCGATTACTCACTGTCACCGCCTCATGGAGGTCACGGGTGAGGATCATAGCCCCGCGAGTGGCGAGGGATATGCGAATAATGTCCGCTCTCTCCATGTCCGGCAGCAGGCGGTCAATACTGGCTTGCACGGCTTCAAGATAGGCGCCGTCCGGGCACAATAACAGGCACTGAGCGAGTTCATCATGCTCGGCCTGGGAAAACAGGTCCATCGCCACCCAATCCGGGTCAGTGCCGCCATCACAAATGATCAGAATTTCCGATGGGCCAGCAACCATATCGATGCCCACTCGACCAAACACCTGACGCTTGGCGGTCGCCACATAAATATTTCCCGGACCGACAATTTTATCAACCGCAGGCACTGTGTGCGTGCCATATGCTAGAGCCGCTATCGCCTGAGCGCCCCCGATCGTAAACAGTCGATCCACTCCGGCTATGCAGGCTGCAGCCAGCACCAGATCATTTAATGCTCCACCGGGCGCCGGCACCGCCATGACGATTTCGGGCACGCCCGCCACTTTGGCAGGGATGGTATTCATCAACACAGAAGAGGGGTAACTCGCCTTACCACCGGGAACATAAACGCCAACCCGCTCAAGGGGGGTAACCTTCTGTCCCAAAAGATTGCCTAAATCGTCGTAATACTGCCAACTCTGCTGCAGCTGGTGCTGATGGAAACTTTGCACGCGATGCGCAGCATATTCCAGCGCCTCGCGTTGTGCAGAATCAACGCTATTCAGAGCCGTGATCTGGCGCTCTTTGGATATTTCCAATTGCCCTACCGAGGCTACTTTCCGCTGATCAAATCGCGCAGTATATTCCAGTAGAGCTTCATCACCACGCGCTGCTACGTCCGCAATTATCTGCGCTACCGTCTGGCTAATAACGGAATCTGACTCAGTATCAACGGCCGTTAACTGAGCCAGTGCACTGTCGAAATCCGCGTGGGTGGTGTCAAGTCGCCGCATCTCCTCCCTCCTGCACGACTGCCGTGAGCTCATCGATAATCTGTGTGATGGCGCTGTAACGGGAACGCATAGCCGCCTTATTCACCACCAGGCGTGAGCTAATGGTGGCGATATTCTCAAGTGGCTCCATGCCATTCGCGCGCAGGGTATTACCTGTATCCACAATATCAACGATCAAGTCGGCGAGATTCATGATGGGTGCCAGCTCCAAAGCGCCGTAAAGTTTGATCAGATCAACGTGCACGCCCTGACTGGCAAAATATTCTCGGGCGATGTTGACAAACTTGGTCGCAACCCTGATGCGTGCACCGTTGCTTTGCCAGCCCACCGGCCCCGCGGTCATCAAAGAGCAGCGGGCAATACCCAGGTCCAGCGGCTCATAAAGGCCTTCAGCGCCCTGCTCCATTAGCACGTCTTTGCCGACCACACCCATATCGGCAGCGCCATGACTCACGTAAGTGGGGACGTCAGTGCCTCGCAGGATAACCAGCTGCACATCGTGACGGTTAGTTTCGAACACCAGTTTACGGCTGCTACTAATATCTTCCAGCGACTCAATACCCGCGCGCGCGAGCAGCGGAAGCGTTTCCTTCAGAATGCGCCCCTTGGTTAGGGCTATGGTCAGTTTCTCATTCATAGTTTCAACCGATCAACACTGTCGGCGGCCGCAGCGGGCCTCGACACATGTTTTGTTCCCTCAAAAAATGCATCCCAGACAGCACGATCACCTTCATGCTTGCTCTCTAGCTTGCCACTCCTGCGGCGTAAAAGTCCGTATGTTGACTGCATGAACACTGCCATCCGCTATGTGACTCGTCAGGGCAGCGTAGACCAATTGCTGCTTTTTTACCGGCCGCAAACCGTGAAATACTGCGCCGATGGCCACAATATCATAGTGGCTACCCTCACCCTGAACATGAAATTCACACTCATGCATGTGATTCTGTAACAGCACCTTGACTGCAGCCGCGTCCATTTAAACCCCCTTGTTTTTTGTTGCTGCCGCGTACAGTGGCACCAATTGCCTCGGACTTTTAACCGGCCCCAGAGCCTGTTCTAAAACGAACTGCATTTTATGAGAAAAGCAGGCGGATAGCGAATGCTGCACCTCGGCGAAATCAGCTCTCCACATCGACAACGACGGTGGTCCAGCTGTCGATCACAGCGTCAATATTACCGGCTTGTTCTCGCGCTGACGCCAGAAACTGATCTTTGTAGATCGCGCCCAGATTGACGCTTTCTATAATCACGTTGCGCAACTTCCAATCACCGGATTTATTGCGGCCCATCTGATACATCACGACATACGGCTGTGGCTTATCAGCGTATATCAATTGACGGACCGATAACCTTGAACTATCAGCGTCGCCAGCATCCTCCGTCTCTGGCAATACAAGCTCGATCCGCGACCCCCCGAATGCCAGCAGGCCCTTGCTATACGTGCGCACCAGAGACGCACGCATGACCGCAGTGAAGCGGTCTAGCTCCGCTGCCAACTGCTTTCTCCCAGCCTCATCCAGAGAACGATAACGCTCGGAACTGGCATAGGGGCCCATGACTGAGCGAGCAAAACCTCGAAAATCGATTAATGGATCAAGCAGGTCCTGTATTTGGCCATAATACCGCTCTGGGTCAGAATCGACGTAATCATCAGCGGCTACCACCACTTCCATCACTCGCACGGTAGTATCCTGCACCAGATCATAGGCGGCCTGATCTTGAGAGAAGACCTGAGAACTTGCCAGCCAGCCTAGCAACAGAGCAATCTTCCCCACTGTATTTCCACGAAATGACATTCCTGTACTCCAATACTGAATTTTGTTACTAGCCTGGCCTCTAATGCCCTGTATAATTGCCCCCGCACACAAACGATGTCTATTATCGCACCATTCAATGTCACTATCCGCTTCTGACAACAGAAATGCTCTAACAGTTCCAGTGCAGAGGGCGGGGCGTACTTTAACAGGAAATTCACGCTTATGCTGCTAGCCGCCGCATCCATTCTTTTTGGCTTTGTCGCTCTCATTTGGAGCGCAAACACGCTCGTAGCTGGAGCCGCGTCAATCGCCAGGAATCTCGGCATTTCGCCCCTTATTATCGGCCTGACGATTGTCTCTTTGGGAACGTCGGCACCGGAGATCCTAGTGTCACTCACAGCCTCGCTTTCAAATGCGGGGCCACTCGCTATCGGCAATGCTATCGGCTCAAATATCGCCAATATTGCGCTTGTACTTGGAGTGACTGCGCTAGTGGCTCCACTGATGGTTGACGGACAATGCCTGAAAAGAGAAATCCCCGTTTTGCTACTGGCCACTGTCGGCGTTGGGGTGCTGATACTCGATAACGTGCTCTCCGTACAAGATGGGTGCCTGATGCTTGCGGCCGCGGCCCTCATCATTGCGTTTTTAACGTTTAGCCAACTCGGCAGCGCAGAACAAGCTGCCCAGCCCAGTGATGAGCCGATGCCCGAATTGCCGCCTCTGCGCGCTTGGTCCACATTCCTATTCGGCCTTTTGATATTGATCCTCAGCTCCAAGCTTCTTGTGTGGGGTGCCGTCATCGTTGCAGAGGAATTGGGTGTATCCGAGCTCATCATAGGGCTGACCGTTGTCGCTGTTGGCACCAGTCTGCCGGAACTCGCAGCCTCCATCGCGAGCGCCCTGCGGGGGCACGCTGAGATTGCCTTTGGCAACATCATTGGCTCCAATTTATTTAATTTGCTGGCAGTAATGGCTATCCCGGGGATTGTGGGAGGCCAAGTGCTCGACCCAGAGGCTATTTCAAGAGACTATGCCAGCATGGCAGCGCTGACCTTTTTCCTTGCTTTGGCGATTTTTGTCAGCGCCAAACGCGGTAAATCAGTGCCCAAACGCGCTTATATCGGACGAATCATGGGCACAGTGTTAGTCTCTTCCTACGCACTGTATTATTATTTTCTGCTTTCAACCTAGTCAACTGAGGAAAGTTCTATGCCGGAGCAAAGCTCCATTAGTTACACCACATCCGCGCGCCGCACCATCCGCATGGAGGCCGCTGCAGTAGCCTCTCTGGAGGAGCGTATCGGGGCTGAATTCAATGCAGCGTGTGCACTATTGCTACAGGTTCGGGGTCGAATCATTGTCACTGGCATGGGGAAATCAGGCCACATTGCTCGCAAGATAGCGGCAACACTGGCCAGCACTGGATCCCCCGCTTTTTTTGTCCATCCCGGAGAGGCGAGTCATGGTGACATGGGAATGATCACCTCAGAGGACGCAGTTATCGCTCTATCCAACAGCGGCGCGGTGCCCGAAGTTCTCACCCTGCTTCCTCACCTCAAGAGACTGGGCATTCCTCTGGTGAGTATGACCGGTAACGCGCAGTCTGCACTGGGGAAATCCTCTGATGTCCACCTCAATACAGGCGTAGAAATCGAGGCCTGCCCCCTTGATCTAGCACCAACATCCAGTACCACGACAGCACTGGTAATGGGAGATGCACTGGCCATCGCTTTACTAGAGGCCCGCGGTTTTACCGCGGACGACTTTGCTTTCTCGCATCCGGGAGGGACCTTGGGCAAACAACTCCTACTCAAAGTGCAAGACATCATGAAATCTGGCGATGATATTCCCCGGGTGACTGAAAATGTCAAACTGGCCGAGGCGTTATTAGAAATCAGTAATAAAGGCATGGGCATGACGACGGTAATCGATAAGGTGGGTAAACTGGTTGGCGTGTTTACCGATGGTGATTTACGTCGTACTCTGGATGCACGCTTGGATATCAACGAGACTCCAATCGGGCAGTTAATAGGTTCCAGCGTCAAGACGATAGACCCCGACATGCTGGCTGCCGCAGCCTTGCATATCATGGAAGAAAATGAGATCAGTTCCCTTGTTGTGCTCGATGACGCGGGCGCCCTCACCGGCGTCGTTCACCTCAAAGATCTGCTGCATGCAGGAATCGTTTAATGCCTGATCACTTCAATCAACCCACCCCAGACTCACTCTGGAGACTCTCTATGCCCCACCGCGGCCCTGACAAATACGCTCGAACGTTGAAATCGGGCATCTGGCTTCTCGTTCTGCTCGCGAGCTTTCAGACAGTCGTCACCCATGCCCTACCGAGTGATGGTGACCAGCCCATTCACCTCACTGCAGACAAGGCCCTACGTGATGAAAAAAAGGGGGTGACGATCTATACCGGCAATGTGCAAATGAAGCAGGGCAGCATGGAGCTAGAAGCCGACACACTGACCATTTATCACACATCCGACGATCCCAGCGAGATAGTGGCCGAAGGAAATCCCGCCAAAATGCGTCAACTGCCAGAGTTGGGCAAGGGGGTGGTTCACGCTCATGCTGATGTGATCAAGTATTTCAAAAACGAGGACCGGGTGCACCTGCAAACAAACGCCCATATCGAACAGGACGGATCTGTTGTGGACGGGGATTCCATTGATTACCTAATGAAGAAGCAATTAATCACTGCGCAGTCCGATCAAACGCGCACAGGTAACAAGGTTGTGGTCGTCATTCCGCCCAGCGTGCAAACCACGGAAGACAAAAAAACGCCAGAGGAACAGCCATCAGCGGAAATGTCCGCTCCACCGGCAACAGAGCAATTAGAAGAGAGCGGCAGTGGCAGAACTACGAGCGAATAACCTGGCCAAGGCTTACCGCGGAAGGGAAGTGATACACGATGTCTCACTATCGTTAGACAGTGGACAGATCGTAGGCCTTCTAGGACCGAACGGTGCGGGTAAAACCACTTGCTTTTACATGATCATCGGAATCATCCCTGCTGACCGAGGCGATATCACTATAGATGGCATGGATATCACCTCACTCACCATGCATGAGCGGGCACGTCGCGGCATCGGCTATCTGCCGCAGGAGGCCTCGATATTCAGACGACTCACTGTAGGCGACAACATTTTGGCTATACTGGAAACGCGTTCGGATCTCGACAAAAAGCAACGCTTGGCTCGAAGGGATGAATTGCTGGAGGAGTTTCATGTCCAACATCTGCGCGAAAGTCTCGGTCAATCCCTGTCAGGTGGCGAGCGGCGACGCATTGAAATTGCCCGTGCGCTGGCCACAGAGCCCGATTTTATTATGCTTGATGAGCCTTTCGCAGGTGTAGACCCTATCTCAGTCATCGATATCAAAGAGATTATTAATCACCTGCGTGACAGAGGTATCGGCGTCCTTATCACCGACCACAACGTGCGTGACACTCTGGATATCTGTGAAAAAGCTTATATCGTTGGCGAGGGTTGCATCATCGCCTCTGGGACGCCTGAAGACGTGCTAAACAATGAACACGTCCGCAAAGTCTATCTGGGCGAACAGTTCCGCATGTAGCCACTGCGGAACTCCCGCACCGGTTCACATCTCCCATAACGTCTTGTCTTAGAACCAGACTGCAGCCACTGCGCCCAAAAATCGTGCTCCATGAATCAAAAAACAAGCAATTATCGGGCCAACTAGTTGCCACGCAACGGCGGCCAGCGCTACACTGGTAGTGTTGGCCCTCACCATAAAGACTGATAGGGCCGCAAAATAAGGGTGCTAGAGACCTGTTAATGAAGCAGTCACTACAACTAAAACTGAGCCAACAGCTGAGGATAACTCCGCAGCTGCAGCAAGCCATCCGCTTATTGCAGCTGTCTACCCTGGATCTGCAGCAAGAGATACAGCAGGCTCTGGATAGCAACCCACTTTTAGAGGAGTCTGAGGATGACCTGTTTGATCTCGAGGATGATCAACCACAGGAATCCAGCGCCGAAGGAAGTGACGGCCCCCTGCAGAACCTGGAGCACACAGCCAACGACAATCAGAACGAGAGGTCGGACTGGGATACACATGAACTAACGACCATGCCTGATGAGCTGCCCGTTGACGTGCAATGGGAGGACCTGCTGCCGTCTTCTTCGGCTCCCGCTCAGTCACCACAGGACGAAGAGGGTTTCGATGACGACATAGCCGGACGCCAAGTCGCCAGTGAATCACTGCGCGAACAACTACTGTGGCAACTTAGCCTCACGAGACTATCTGACACTGACCGCCTGATTGCCCTGTGCATTATTGACGCTACGGATGACAATGGGCGCCTCACATTGAGCGTGGAAGACATCTACGATTCTTTAACTCACGATCTGGATATCGACATTGAAGAGGTGGTTGCCGTCCTTCACCGCCTGCAACAATTTGAACCTTCCGGCATATGCGCTAGCGGCCTTCAGGAGTGCCTGCAAATTCAGCTAAACCAGCTGCCGCCTGCCACTGCCTGGTTGCCACAGGCCAAACAGATAGTGAATCGCTATCTGGACCAACTGGCCGCCACAAACTACGAACAGATTCAGCGGCGCATGCGACTCAAGGAGCAAGAACTCAAAGCGGTGCTCGCTCTCATTCAGTCGCTGGACCCCAACCCCGGGCACACAGCAGTGCCAAAAGATATTGAGTACGTTGTGCCAGATGTCTATGTCAGCAAAAAGAATGGCCGCTGGCTGGTCGGACTCAACCCGGACATCATCCCCAATCTGCGCATCAATACCCACTACGCTAATTTAGTCGCGCGGGGTGACACCAGTGCAGACAACACCTATTTACGGGATAATCTGCAAGAAGCACGTTGGTTCCTTAAAAGCCTGCAGAGCCGCAATGAAACCCTAATTAAGGTTGCTAGCAAAATTGTTGAACGCCAGCGAAATTTTCTTGAGTATGGCACGGAGGCCATGAAGCCCTTGGTGCTGCACGATATAGCCGAGGCCATCGAAATGCACGAGTCTACTATCTCTAGAGCTACCACCAACAAGTACATGCATACCCCACGGGGTATTTTTGAGCTGAAATATTTCTTTTCCAGCCATGTGGCGACGTCTTCAGGCGGCGAATGTTCATCAACAGCCATTCAGGCTCTAATGAAAAAACTAGTCGCGGCAGAAAATCCACGTAAACCGCTGAGCGATAACAAAATTACGCTATTGATGCATGCACAGGGCATTGAAGTTGCTCGTCGAACCATCACCAAGTACCGAGAAAAACTGTTTATCGCTCCATCCAACGAGCGTAAACGGTTAGTCTAGACTGAAAGTATTCCTATCTGGCAGCGCTTAGTTGCGTCGCCAATGTCAACCCCATAAAGCGGAGCAGCACTATATGCAACTGACAATCACTGGTCATCATCTCGAAATAACCACCCCTCTGAGGGAGTACGTGGAGAACAAATTCGAGCGCCTGCAGCGTCATTTCGACCAGACCACGAAGACCCATGTCATTCTCACTATCGAGAAAATGGTGCAAAAAGCTGAGGCCACTATACACATAGCGGGTGGTGACCTGTTCGCTCATGCGGATTCGGATGACATGTACGCCTCCATCGATGCTCTTGCTGACAAGCTGGATCGTCAATTGATCAAACACAAGCAAAAACACCGAGGACACTAAAGACGAAGCTATGCACCTTTTAAGCCAAATACTAACGCCAGAGCGCACCGTCTGTCATGCACATGGACCCAGCAAGAAAAGACTGTTTGAAACGATAGCGGAGTTAGTGTGCGCAAATGAACCTTTGCTGCACTACGACAACATCCTAAACCATCTTATCACGCGGGAAAAACTGGGCAGCACGGGCCTGGGTCAGGGCATCGCAATACCGCATTGCCGTGTAGGTAATTGTACTCAGCCATTAGGCGCGCTGCTCTCACTGGAAAAACCGATCCCCTTTGATGCGCCGGATGAACAGCCAGTAGACCTGCTATTCGTGCTGCTCGTGCCAGAGGAAGCTCGTCAGCAGCATCTAGATATACTCGCAAATATCGCACGCTTATTTAATCAACAGCAATTCTGTGGACAGTTGCGTGCCGCCAGAGATAGCTGCACCCTCTATGAGGTCGCCTGCAGCGGCGCGGATTGAGCAACAATATCCTATGCAATTAATTATCATCAGTGGACGCTCCGGCTCGGGAAAGAGTACTGCATTGAACCAGTTAGAGGACGAGGGTTTCTACTGTATTGACAACCTCCCAATATCGCTTCTGCCCGCGCTGATTGAGAAAATCGGCGGTGACGAGTTCAGCATTTTTCAAGGTATAGCGGTTTGTATTGATGCTCGTAATGCGTGGAAAGATCTGCGGAAATTCGAAGCGATTATTCAGTCACTTCCACTATCGGTGGAAACCCAAGTGCTGTTTCTGGACGCCCAGGAAATTAACCTGCTCCAGCGTTTTGGTGAAACGCGACGCCGACACCCGCTCAGCACGGAATTTATTCCGCTGGCAGAGGCGATCGATAAAGAACGAGAACTTCTGGAGCCCATTTACGACTGCGCATCCCTGGTGTTGGACACCAGCCACATGACCGTTTACGACCTGCGTGATGCTATCAAGCAACAGCTGCTGGGGAGCAGTGTCGGAAGCATGGCGATACTGTTACAGTCTTTTGGCTTCAAGCGCGGAGTACCTGCCGACGCAGACCTCGTGTTCGATGTAAGAATGTTACCCAACCCCCACTGGGTAAAGGAGTTGCGACTCAAGAGTGGGCTAGACTCCGAAGTGCAAGCGTTTCTCGAAAGCCAGCCTATGACAGAGGAGCTGTTTCAGGATATTTGCCACTATCTGGACAACTGGCTGCCGCGTTATCGTGAGGGTAATCGTAGCTATATGAATATCACCTTTGGTTGTACCGGCGGGCAACATCGGTCAGTATATTTAGCCGAACGACTATTCCAACATTACAAAGGGCAGTTGCCGACAATAAATATAAGACACCGAGAACTACAGTAGGCAGAATAGATTGTGATACAGACCCAACTGACAATTACCAACAAACTCGGTTTGCACGCAAGGGCGGCAGCAAAATTCGTGGCGTGCACTACATCGTTTTCCAGTCGTATACAGGCGGGTAAGGACGGTCAATTGATCGATGGCAAGAGTATAATGTCTGTCATGATGCTCGCTGCAGGCAAAGGTGCTGTATTGGATATTGAGATTGAAGGCAGTGATGAAGAAAACGCTCTCGTTGCGCTGCAGACTCTCATCGAAAATTACTTTGACGAAGGCGAGTAAACTATCAATCCGTAACTAATCACGTTGTTGCGCGGGTAACTTTTCCGGATAATCCACTGCACAGTCACGCTGGCATGAAGGGTTTATCTGGGAGGTGAAATGATTCAAGGTCAAGTAGCAGCCCAAAAAACCCTCGACAAACTGTCCGCTGCGCTGAACAGCGGAACCTTTGTCGATGTGCAAAGAATGCTGAATGGACTGCTTCCGGCCGACGTCGCGCACCTTCTCGAATCTTCCCCACCCAAGTTCCGACATATTCTGTGGCAAATGGTGGAAGTTGACCGTGAAGGTGAAATACTGAGTGAAATGGGCGACGACCTGCGGGCACAGTTTCTCGGCCAAATGGATGCGACGGAAGTTGCTCAGCTAACCGAGGGCTTGGCAGACGACGACATCGCCGACATCCTTCAGCAACTACCCGGTCACGTCACCCGGGAAGTCCTCACCGTCATGGATCAGCAGGACCGGGCGCGCCTTGAAAGAGTCATGCACTACCCCGAGGATTTAGCCGGGGGCCTGATGAATACAGATACTATAACCATCCGAGCCAGATTAACCTTGGACGTGGTCCTTCGCTATTTACGCCGGCATACTGAAATCCCAGAGATGACTGACAACCTGATTGTGGTCAATCGGTCCGATCAATTCATCGGTTTGCTGTCTCTACGGACGTTACTCGTATCAGACCCCGCCGCCTCTGTGCGGGAAATGATGCTCACCGATGTGGAACCTATTCCGGTCAATATGACTGACAAGGAAGTGGCGCGTCTATTTGAGAGCAATGACTGGGTATCGGCCCCTGTGGTAGATGATAATGGCACACTGTTAGGCCGGATCACTATCGACGACGTAGTGGACGTGATTCGCGAGGACACTGATCGCTCCCTGATGTCAATGGCGGGCCTGGACGAGGACGCTGACACCTTCGCCCCTCTTATGCATGCCGCACCACGTCGCGCCATCTGGCTGGGAATCAATCTGGTGACTGCTTTCATTGCCGCTTCGGTTATTAATCTCTTTCAGGGGACCATTAAAGAATTTGTATTTCTCGCCGTGTTAATGCCTATAGTAGCCTCCATGGGTGGCATTGCCGGCACCCAGACGCTGACGCTGATGGTACGTGGGATCGCTTTGGGACAGGTGGTTAAAAACAACCAGGCCTGGCTGATTAACCGCGAACTGGTGATCGGGCTCATGAACGGTATCCTCTGGGCTGTGGTCGTGGCTATCGCTGCGTCGATCTGGTTCCAGCAATGGAAAATAGGCCTGATCATTGCCGCGGCTATGGTCATCAATCTAGTGACTGCCGCACTGGCTGGCGCCGTACTTCCGCTATTGATGGCCAGGGCAAAGATTGATCCGGCATTGGCAGGCGGCGTCGTACTTACCACCATTACCGCTGTCTCTTATACACATCTGACGCTGCC
>OJHF01000196.1_pt1 | contig 17342 bp, 10 predicted proteins | sample 1594891 | NCBI WGS metagenome assembly OJHF01 (sample SAMN05416737, study PRJEB24817) | seawater metagenome | isolation source: Sea water | place: Canada:Atlantic | collected 2013-07 | reverse complement strand
TCCTGATCCTCGGGAGTGTGATGTTGATGCGTCGTCGTCGATAGGTGGCCGGAATGTTGACCCAGCTCCCACCAGACCGGACTTCAATGAATCATTCAAGAATAGACCTTCGATGCCAGTCGGCTCTCGTGGTCGCTGTCACCCTCGCTGCTGCAACGAGTGCCTACGCCGGAACAAGCGCATACCGTGCGGTGATCCTTGGCGACAGTCCCATCGTCTATTACGAGCTCGATGAAATTACTGGAACCACGGCCGCCAACTCCGCCACGACGGGGGCCACTTATGAGGGAACTTTCGACACGGCAGGCGGGCCGATCACGGTCAATCAGACGAGTTTTCCCGAAGGCGGGACGGCCTACGACTTTGACGGTGGTTTCATCGGAGCGGCGTCTGCATTGACAAGCTCTCTGGACGAATGGACGGTGGAGGCGTGGGTAAATTATGACCCGGCGAAAAGCAGCGCGTCCAATTTCCTCTCCAACGACCAGGGTGGCTGGAATAATGATATTCTCATCGGGATCGGCGCGGAAAGCGGGAACGTTGGTGTCCCCGGCGGCAGTGTTGGCGCGATCCAGCAGGGCAGTCCGGGAACGACCCGCGACGCTGCAGGTGGATTACTGGGCGCCAATGCGTGGCACCACGTCGTCTTGACCGGCAGCACCACGGCAGGCGAAATGGCCGTTTACATCGATGGTGTGCTCGCTGGCTCAGACATCGCACTCGTCAATGGCGTGACCTTCAATGGGGCTGACGGCATCGGGACGGCCAACCTGACGATCGGCGCGGCGCGTCCGAATTCCTCGGACCCCGGTTACCGCCCGTACGATGGACTGCTCGACGAGCTCGCCATTTACGATTCGGTGCTGACGCCGGTTCAGATCAGCGCTCATGCCAACATCCCGGAACCGGGGAGCACGTTGCTCCTGATCCTCGGGAGTGTGATGTTGATGCGTCGTCGTCGATAGGTGGCCGGAATTTTGATTTTCCTCCACCCGGTTCTCAGAAAGGCTTACCCTACTAGGATCAATGCATTCAATGAAACCTCACTCCTGGCTCCCTGTTTACAGCGCGTTCTTCATTGCCACAGGCACTGCCTTCGCAGGCACCTCTGGCTACCGCAATGTGATCCTCGGCGACAGTCCCATCGTCTACTACGAACTCGATGAGACCAGTGGCGCCACGGCCGCCAATTCTGCCACGACGGGCGCGACGTATGACGGGACCTTCAACACGACGGGTGGAGCGATCTCGGTTGGACAGTCGAGCTTTGCCCAGGGCGGGACGGCCTACGACTTTGGTGGCGGCTTCATTGGGGCGGCATCCGCGCTGACGAACTCGTTGGACGAATGGACGGTGGAAGCTTGGTTGAATTATGACTCGGCGAAAACTAGCCAGTCTAATTTCCTCTCCAACGACCAGGGCGGCTGGAACAATGATGTGCTCATCGGCATTGGAGCCGAAAGCGGGAACGTTGGCGTCCCAGGCGGCAATGTGGGCGCGATCCAGCAGGGTAACCCGGGAACGACCCGCGACGCTGCAGGTGCAGTCCTGGCTGCTGGTGAGTGGCACCACGTCGTCTTGACCGGCAGCACCACGGCAGGCGAAATGGCCGTTTATATCGATGGTGTGCTCGCTGGCTCAGACACCGCGCTCGTCAATGGCGTGACCTTCAATGGGGCTGACGGCATCGGGACGGCCAACCTAACGATCGGCGCGGCGCGGCCGGACTCTTTCGACGCTGGCTACCGTCCCTATGACGGACTGCTCGACGAGCTTGCCGTCTATGATTCGGTGTTGGATGCCTCCACCATCCTAGCCCACTACAATGCCGGTCTTGTCACCGTGCGCGACTCGCCTTTGACGATCACGCCAACGGAATCTGGTTACGATCTGACATGGGCAAGCCGGAGCGGGATGTCCTACAACGTGCGGAGTAGTCCCGATTTGACCGGGGAAATTTCTACCTGGACCCTCGTGCAGGGTGATATTGAGGCGACTCCGGATTTCAACACCTTCCCGGTCACGCCAACGGAATCGAAGCTCTTCTATGCGGTTGAGGAGTATTCGCCCGGAGACCAGACCATCGAATTCTTCGATGATGTCGTCGATTGGATTTGGGTCAGGAATAACGGGGCGGCATTCGGCAGTCAGTCTTTGACAGCAGTCGCTGATCCAGACGGGGATCGAGATGGAATCGTTGTCAAGTTTGACTACGACAATAGCGGTCCTGACGGAAGTGATTTTTCCTTCGCTCTCGACGGTGGGCCGATCGATCTCAGTCAGTATGACGAGATGGTCTTGTGGAAGAAATGCGCGGTAGGCAACACTCTGGAGACCAAGCTCTATCTGCACATCAATGACACCAACAACGATGAATCTGCACGGGTCGAAATCAGGAATAGTGATCCACGACTATCAACCGAATCGGAGGAGCCGGGCGTGTGGCTGCAGTGGACCATTGATCTGCACACTGATCTGGATTTCTCCAAATCGGAGGGTCGTGCTTCCAGCCTGGCTGACATCACCAACTTCAGTAGTTTCTTTCTCGGCTGTTGGTCCAGCGGCGGTGGCGCCGGCACGATTTATTTCGATGACCTTCAATTGATCAAACGCCCATAAGAAAAGAGAAAAAATTTCTACCTAAGTGTGAAGAAACGAGCGGGTCCGGGATTCTTGGTTCTAGTGTTCCATGAACCTTAAAATGACGGATATCTTCTGCGGATCTCCCCGCCATTTTAAGGTTTACGGAGCACTAAGTTGTAACGTTTCGGCCACCCCGCCGAACGATCTGGTATGGAAAAGGAATTGCCTGCAATAATATCACCATGAAACACAAAGTAATCTTCTGCCTTACCAGCGGGTTCTGCCTCACTGCTATGACACAAGCTGCTACGACCGGCTATCGGACCGCGGTGTTGGCGGACAGCCCCATCGTCTACTACGAGTTCGACGAGACCTCCGGAACCACCGCAGCCAACTCTGCCACGACGGGGGCAAGCTACACCGGCACTTTCAAGACCGCGGGAGGATCGGTCACGGTCAACCAAACAAGCTTTGCCAACGGCGGGACGGCCTACGGTTTTGGCGGTGGCTTTATCGCTGCGGCGTTCGCATTGACCAACTCACTGGACGAGTGGACCGTGGAGGCCTGGGTGAGCTACGACCCGGCGAAAACCAGCGCGTCCAATTTTCTCTCCAATGACCAGGGTGGCTGGAACAATGATGTGCTTTTTGGCATCGGTGCCGAGAATGGGTCTCTCGGCGTGCCCGGCGGCAGTGTCGGACTGATCCAGCAGGGCAGCCCGGGATCGACCCGCGACTTTGTGGGATCTCCTCTGACCGCCGGTGAATGGCACCATGTCGTCGTGACCGGGAGTACGGCTGCGGGTGCTATCACGCTTTACGTCGATGGTATTCCTGCTGGAGCACCGGACATCTCGCTTGTCAATGGGGCCACTTTCAATGGTGCGAATGGCATTGGGACGGCTAACCTAACGCTCGGCGCAGCGCGGCCGAATTCCGCTGACCCCGGTTACCGCCCCTATCACGGACTTCTCGATGAAGTCGCGATTTATGACAAGGTGCTCGATGCGAATGCCGTCGCGAGACACTATGATGCGAGTGGAGAAGAACCTCCTGATCCACCTGATCCATCCGTTCCTCCCGCCAGTATCGGATTCGGGCTTGAGGTCACTGAGTATGCACCCGGAAGTGATCCGGCCCGGTATCAGTGGGCAACACACATCGCCTTCGGCCCCGACGACGAGGAGATTGTCTCCGATTTGAAGAACAATCGCTTCATGTATCGTGTGAGTCCCAGCGACCCGTTTCGGGTGTCTCCCGTCTCTGTCAGGGGCCAACACTCGGTGGCCTACAACCCAGCAGACGGTCTCTACTATGCTGACGACACCGACAACAATCGGATGATCGCATTCGCCGACCTTTCCAGTGGGACCATTGCCGCCCAGACCAACAACATTGCCGGTGTCGCACTGAATCGAGTTCACGACGTGGTGATCGATCACGACACCGGCTGGATCTATGCGCTCAATCCAAACTCCGGCCACGTCTTCCGCTTCACCGCGATCGGGGAGAATGAGAGCGCGATCGTCGCGCCAGTGGGTGGTTACGCGCGTGCTCTTACTTGGGCCAACGGCAAGCTCTATGTTATCGGTTCGGCGAAGGGGCGGATCGTCGAGATCGTCGATTGGGATAACGAGACTTTCAATATCTACGACAGCTTCGACCCGAGTGGGGGCGGTGGGAGCGCGGGGACCTGGACCACGACCGGGCTGGTGCTCAACGACGCCGAGTACTTCGACGGGTTCTGGTATGCGACCAGCTATTTTTCCCCGGCGTTTGGTGGCGGGACTGATTTCGACCAGAACAAATTCATTCGTTTTGAGACGCTGGATGATTTCGTTTCCGGGGACTGGACTGACCTGAGCGGCCTGGTGCCGAGTGGTATGACCCCTTACTTCCTCACCGCGAATGGTGGCAATCTCTACCTGGCGATATTCAACCACGGAGCACCTGGAAACGGGGATGCAATCCTGCGGTTCAGGCCTGCCTCGTTCTCTATCACCGCGTTTGACTACTCCCCCGACGCCGACCCGAATCCGACCGTGACGTTAACTTGGCAAAAAACCGTTGCGGCGTCCTACCTCGCGAAGGTCTCGACCGATCTAAGCGACTGGGAAACGAAGGTCGGCGGATCGCTCACCGCAGAAGACGACGAGAATCCCGAAGACGCCGGGCACATCACCGTGACTTTCGATCTGTCCAGGTTCCCTCTCCAAGATGAAGAACACCTTTTTTTCCGCATCGAGGAAGAGTAAAAGAGAACTGGAAACCACGTGTTCTTCCCGGGTCAGATAAGGCGATTTTGGAGGTCTGATCTTTTCTCAGCCTTCACTTTGAATCCCGCAAGCAGCCGAGCGATGCTTGCCAGGCTGATCTTGTCGAGTTGCTTGCACGTTTCAGCCGGGCAACCGCAAATCATCTACTCATCGCCCTACAAATTTTCGAAGCATGGCAAGTCCGGTTCTCTTTCTGTCGAATCCACCCGGCGTCGATCGTGGGGAGCGGCGTAAAGCCTTGGACCTGATCACGCAGCTGAATCGCAACGAGCAGGCACAGCCGGGCGACCCTGAGATCGAGACTTCCATCAGCCAGCAGGAAATGGCCTTTCGGATGCAATCATCGGTTCCCGAATTGACGGATCTGAGCGAGGAAAACAAGAAGGTGATGGAAAGCTACGGACCTGGTTGAGGAACTTGGTTGTTGGGCGATACGGCGATCGCCCGTCCTTGGGCTTGGTTGAGGGGATGAATTTGAGGAGGAACCACGAAAATCACGAAACTTGGTTTCCTCCTTCGCTCTGCGATCTATGTGACGAGGTCTTTCCAGACGTTTCCGTGGAGGTCGGTGAGTCGGACGTTTCGACCGGCGTAGAGGTAGGTGAGTTTTTCGTGGTCGAGGCCGAGCTGATGGAGGACGGTGGCCCAGAGGTCGTAGACCGTGGTGGGCTTCTCGATGGCGTGGTAGCCAAGGTCGTCGGTGGCACCGTAGACGGAGCCTCCTTTGAAGCCGCCGCCGGCGAGCCAGAGGGAAAACCCGTAAGGATTGTGGTCGCGGCCATCGCTTCCTTGCGAGAAGGGAGTGCGGCCAAATTCTCCGGCCCAGACGACGATGGTTTCATCGAGCAAACCGCGTTGTTTAAGATCACGAAGGAGCGCGGCGATGGGTTGATCGATCTGACGGGCCATGGCGCCGTGGCCTTTTTCGATGTCGCCGTGCTGGTCCCAGGGGTTGGCGGATCCTCCCGCTCCGATTCCAACCGAAAGGCAACTTAACTCGACAAAGCGGACTCCTTTTTCGACGAGTCGACGGGCCAAGAGTGCCTGACGGGCGTAGTGAGCGGTGTTTCCGTCGGTGCTATTGAGGCCATACATTTCCTTGGTTGCTTCGGTCTCGTCCGAAAGGTCGGTGACCTCGGGGACGGCCGATTGCATGAGGGAAGCCGTCTCGTAGTTTTTCACGGCGGCCTCCACCTTTTGGTCCTGGTCGGTGATGTCTGAAAAGCGGGCATCGAGGGAGCGGATGAAATCGAGTCGCTTGCGCTGGATCGTGGGATCTTCTTGCGGGAGGACGTGGGGCACGGGTTCCTCGGAGTCGGCCTTGATGATGGAGGCTTGATGGTGGCCGGGTAGAAAGCCATTGCTATACATTCCCACTCCTCCGTGAGGAGGGACGGCGTTACCGCTTTGCAAGACGACGAAGGAAGGCAAATTGCGGTTTCCGCTTCCAAGGCCGTAGCTGACCCACGCGCCGGCACTGGGATGCCCCATGAAGGGGAAGCCGGTGTGGAAGGCATAGTTGCCCTGGGCGTGTTCGTTGACCTTGGAGGTCATGGAGCGGACGACGGCGAGATCGTCGGCGCACCACTTTTGAATCTCGGGAAACATCGAGCTGATTTCCAAGCCGCTTTGGCCGCACTTTTTGAAGTCAAAAGGGCTCCCGAAAATCTTCCCGTTGTTATTGAACTGGGTGCGTTCCACTTTGACTGGCATCGGTTTGCCGTGCATTTCGCGGAGCTTGGGTTTGGGGTCGAAGGAATCGACATGGGAGACGCCGCCCGACATGTAGAGGAAGATGACGTTCTTGGCTTTGCCATCCTTGCCAATCACCTTGGCCCCGGCCTGTTCTGCCATGAGGCTGGCAAGCGCGATGCTTCCAAATCCCGTTGAAGTTTGCGCGAGCATGTCGCGTCGTGTCATCTTATCGAACATAGATAAATTCCTTTGAGTTAAAGAGGGAGTGGGCGAGATCAGCGAGAGGATTGGAAGGGCGGGAGCCACGCTTCATTTCACTCCCCCGATCCCGGAGAATTTCGAGCTGCTCTTCCAATTTCTTGAGCGAAGCTTTTTGAGCATCGGTGAGGAGATTTAGAATTTCCTTCCTTGAAGGAGGCATTTCCATGCCAATGGTGAGGCCGACTTCCTTTTGGGAGAGGGCTCGGTCGAAGAGGCGGGCTTCGTCGATTTTTCCGGCAAGGAGTTTTCCTGCCGAGGGCCCTCCATGACGAACCCCGATGATAGCCTGGGCCTTTCCTTTTTGAAAATTCAGTAAGCCGGCCTTTTTATACGAGCGACCATATTGGGCCCCATTGCGATAGACTTTAATGGTGCCGTCCTTTGCGTAGGTCATCGTGATCCAGACGGCCTGTTTGTTGGCTGCGGTTTCACGCGGGCCGCCGGGCCTCTGGGTTCGTCGATGAAATTCACTTCCTGGTAACCATTGCGCAGGGTCGCTTTCGGCGAAAACGATGGAGTCAAAAATGTGACCATCGAGGCTTTGAATGCCCAAGGCTCCTCCACCTTGTTGGTTCAAATTGTCGAGTTGCACGAGGACCTGCAGGGTCTTTTCGCCGAGGTCACGGTCAAGCGGCTCGCTGGTGAAGTAGCCGTTCTTGCGGCCAACGATGAGCTTGCCGTTTTCGATGATGGCTCCTCCGTTAAGTTTTCCGTGGAGCGATCCCATTTTGTCACGGGCGTCGGTTTCAAAATCCCAGCGGGCAATGGGATTGGGAATCTTTTTGGTGGTGGGCTCACTCGGTTTTATTTTGGCGTGAGCGAGCGCTTCTAGTTCAGCAATACCGGCTTCGACTGTCTGAACTTTGCGGCCTAGCTCTTTCTGGCGAGACTGCTGTTCATCGCGCTCGTTTGTCATGATGTCGATGAAGGTGAGGATGCTTTGCCGTTCGTCAGCCTTCGGCTTTCGGGCAAAGGCCACTTGGTAGGCAGCGGTCACCTTTTCCTCCAAGGTCTCACCCTGAATCTTACTGGACCACTGCTGCGCGAGGTCCATGACCCACGGGGAGTTCAGCATGGTGAGGGACTGTGCCGGGACATTGGTTTCATCGCGACGTCCCTTTCCTCCGAGCGGAACCGGGGCGTTGAAGGTTTGTAAAAAGGGATCAAGGCGGTTTCGTTGGGTGCGCACGTAGACGCTGCGACGACGACTTTTGCCATCGACGGTGTTGCCAAACATCTTGTTATCGAGAGAGCCTGATACGGTGAGGAGGGCATCGCGGATGGCTTCTGCTTCCAGTCGCCGCAAGGTGAAGTGTGAGAGGAGTCGGTTGTCGGGGTCTTTTGCTTTCGCGAGGGAGCCAGGAAAGCTTGATCGCTGCCAAGCTTCGGTCAGAACGATTTGGCGAATGAGCTTTTTGATGTCCCATCCTTCTTCGATAAATTGAATGGCGAGATAATCGAGGAGCTTGGGATGGCTGGGTTTCTCGCCGAGGCGTCCAAAGTTATCGACGGTTCTCACCAGTCCTGCTCCGAAGAGGTGGTGCCAGACCCGGTTGACAAACACGCGGGCGGTGAAGGGGTTGTCGTTTCTGAGGAAGTCCTGCGCGAGTTCCAGTCGGCCGCTGTTTTTTGATTCGTAAGGCTCATTGTCGATGGCGTCGAGAAAGCGACGTTTCACCAAATGGGTGGGCTTCATGTGATCGCCGCGCTCGTAGAACTCCTGGTCATGGGAGTCGGCTTCCCAAACTCCGGGTGCGCGGACTGGGACGGCGAGGGAATTTTCGAGCTCGCGATAGCGCTTGAGGAGAGGGCCTCCGATAGATGAGTCATTTGGGAGAATGCCGATCTGCAAGAGTTCGTCGAGGAGGGTGGCTTGGGTGTCGGTCATTTCGTCCTTCACCCAGGCAGAGAGAGCATCGCCGATAAGACGACGGAAAAACGTTGAGAGAGTGTCCTTTTGACGATAGGTCGATCCAAGAAACTCTCTCATTTTTTGAAGCTCTTGAGCGGAGGGATTTATGCTGCCCTTCTTCGCCACAAAAGCGGCGGACATTCCGAACCATGACCGTTCGTCGTTCTTGGCAAGAATTGCTTGATCTTGAGCGGTGCTTAGCTCGATGTGGATGCGGTCGCCTTCCCAATAATCGAGATCGTGGCGAATCCACTTCCACTTTCCGTCCTTGAGGTCGCTCGATGGAAAAACGGTGCCGTTTCGAGGGTAGTTTTGCACCGCATAACGCGCGACGGCATTGCCGCTTCCACGGACGTGCATCCAGAGTTCTTCGTCGCCTTTCAGTTCGATGCGGGGAGAAATGACTACGCCGCGATCCTTGTCGCTGAGCGAGTGGGAGTAGAGACCGGAGGGGTGAATTCCGGAGAGAAGGGACTTTTCTCCCAAGGCGATGGTGAATGATCCGCTCGGGCTGATTCCGTCGAGGTTCTCGCCCTGCTTTGACCATGCTTTAAGTTCCGGTCCGTGCCATTGGTAGGGGCTGTCCTTGTCGTCTGACCTTGAATCCTGCTTCAGGTAAGCAGCCATGTTTTTGCGGCCGTCGTCCCAAGCACGGAGAAAGACGAAGTCGTTCTTATTGTGGCCATCTTTGAAGAGATCTTCCTGTTCGGTCAGGAATCGTTCCCCCCAGCTTTTTTCATCGATGAGCCAGTGTTTGATGACGGCTTGTTTGAGCTGGATTTTGAGTCGTTGCATCTCGGCGCGAGTTGACTTTTCATCCACTGCGTCAACGCGCACGACACCTGGTTTGGTGGAGCCGAAGATTCCAAAGAGCGCGTAGTAGTCTTCCTGGCTGATGGCGTCGAACTTGTGGTTGTGGCATCGGGCGCAGGAGACGGTAAGTCCTTGGAAAGCCTTGGTGACGACGTTGATCTGGTCATCGGTGAAGCGGACTTTTTCATCGAGGGCATCGGTGGGGGCAAAGCCGTGGTAGACCATTCTCAGGTGAGCCGGGCCGAGGGCTGATTCGTTGCGGCCGTCCTTGATGCGAGGATTTTTTAGAAGGTCCCCCGCGAGGTGTTCGGTGACGAGAGTGTCGTAGGGGACGTTTTCGTTGAGGGCCCGGATGAGGTAGTCGCGGTAACGCCAGGCATTGTTGATGGCGGGGTCGCCTTCGCTGCCGTGTGAGTCGGCGTAGCGAATCCAGTCCATCCAGTGCCGGGCCCAGCGTTCGCCGAAGCGGGACGAGATGAGGAATTGATCGACGAGATGAGCCCATCGGTCGGCGCGCGTGTTTGCGAGGTAGTTTGCGACTTCCTCGACCGAAGGAGGAATGCCTCGAAGCGCGAAGCTCAGGCGGCGAATGAGGGCGCGGTCATCGGTGCGTGTGGCTGGTTCGAGTCCCGCTTCTTTGATGGACTTCGTGAGAAAACGATCAATGGGTGTTCCTTCACCGGTTGGAGGAGCGGTTTTCTTGATGGGTTGAAAACTCCACCACTGCTTGCGGCGTTCCATTACTTGGTCCCAACTGCTGTCCTCGGCGACTTCTTCGTCCGAAGGTGGTTTGTCGCGGGGATCGGGCGCGCCCATCGCGATCCATTTTACAAAATCGGCAATTACTTGGTCGTCGAGCTTCGCCCCGTCCTTGGGCATTTCCATGTCTTCTTCCTGATGGCGGAGGATCTTGATGAGGTAGCTCTTTTCTGGGTGGTCGAAATCAAAGAGGTCCTCGGAATCACCGCCTTCTTCCATGGCACCGCGGAAGTCGAGGGCGAGGCCTCCTTTATTCTTTCCGCCGGTGCGGTGGCATTCGTAGCAATCTTGGGCGAGAATGGGGCGGATTCGGTTCTCGAAGAACTCAATCCCTTCGGGGCTCGGTTTATCCGCCCACGCCAAGCCGGGGAGCAGTAGTAGTAAGGACCATCGAATCACAGTCGCTAGTTACGCGGGTCGGGTGCCTTGATCTATCCATAAATCTTCTCGAATTTAGGGAGGGAAGATTGTTCTCGTAAGGTGAGGCGCGGAAAGGTGGTATGTTCTTCAGCCTGTTATGAAACTCCTTCTTGCCACCCTCATGATTACTACCCTCATTTCCCGTTCCGAACCGCTGACGTTTCCGCTTTGGAAGGGGGATGTTCCGGGAGAGAAGGATCAGAAAGTCGGGGCGGAAAAAGTTGAGGACAAGAACAACGATGGGATCACTCGGACCTCCAATGTGAGCAAGCCGACGATTACGGTTTATCAAGCTCCCGCCGCTAAGGCGAATGGGGCGGCCGTTATTGTGGCACCGGGGGGTGGTTATGGAATTCTTGCTTCGAAACATGAAGGAACTGATGTTTGCGAATGGCTCAATGACTTGGGAATCACGGCGGTTCTTTTAAAGTATCGCGTTCCTCGTCGGGCGAATCTTACGAAGCATCACGCGCCGATGCAGGACGCGCAGCGGGCGGTGAGTATGGTGAGATCGCGGGCGAGTGAGTGGAAGATTGATCCGAAGCGGATTGGGTTCATGGGGTTTTCCGCTGGAGGTCATCTGACGGCGGCTGTGGTGACCTCGGATGGCACGGTGACTTTTCCAAAGGAAGATGTGGACCAAGCATCGCCGATTCCTGATTTTAGTTTGCTCATTTATCCGGCCTATTTGAAGAGCGCGGAAGATCCCAATAAGCTTGTCGACGAGGTTTCGGTTGATGAGAAGACGCCTCCGGCGTTCGTCGTTATTGCCCACGGTGATTCACGATTCGTGGAAGGAGCTGTCATCTACTACCTCGCGATGCAGCGCGCGAAGTGCCAGTGCGAACTTCACGTTTATGGTAAGGGTGGGCATGGATATGGAATGAAGGAAATTCCGGAGCGCGTGGGAGAATGGACGACGCAAGCGGCGGGATGGATGAAGGAGATGGGGCTGCTGGAGCCAGCATTGAAATAAAGTCATTTTTGTATTTTCGGGTTTTGGATGACTGGAGCTGAAAGGAGAGAGCTCTCTCTTGGGTAGGAGTGCAGATGAAGATTCCGCTCTTTTTATCGTTGGCGGCTACGGCCTTGTTACAGGGGAAGTCGTATGTCCTGATTGTGGTCGATGATCTGGGGTATATGGACATTGGGGCCTACAACCCGGGGAGTTTTTACGAGACGCCGAATGTTGATCGGTTGGCGAAACAGGGGCTAAAGTTTACCGATGGCTATGCTGCCAATCCGGTGTGCTCACCGACGCGCTTTGGAATTCAGACGGGGCGGTATCCGACCCGGAAGGAGGCGACGAATTTTTTTGGTGGAAACCGGAGCGGGAAATTTGCTCCAGCACGCGTTCATCATCGGATGGATCAGGAGGAGGTGACCATTGCAGAGGCTCTGAAGGAGCAGGGATACGCGACCTTTTATGCCGGGAAGTGGCATTTGGGGCCAACGGAGGATTTTTGGCCGGAGAATCAGGGATATGATGTGAATGCAGGTGGCTTTAAGGCGGGTGGCCCTTATGGGGGGAAGAAGTATTTTTCGCCGTATGGGAATCCTCGTTTGAGTGATGGTCCGGACGGGGAGCATTTGCCGGATCGTCTGGCGACAGACACATGCAAGTTCATGGAAGCGAACAAGGGGAAGCCGTTTTTTGCGATGCTTTCGTTTTACTCGGTGCACACGCCGCTGATTGGGCGTCCTGATCTCGTAGCGAAATACAAAAAGAAAGCCGCCAAAATCAACGGACAGGAATTTAGCGATGAGGAACAAGTCCTCGGTGACAAGCCGCGCAAGGTGCGCATTCTCCAAAAGCATGCCGTTTATGCCGCGATGGTGGAGGCGATGGATCAAGCGGTGGGCAAGGTGATTAAGAAGGTTGAGGAATTGGGACTGGAGGATGAGGTGGTGATTTGCTTTACCTCGGACAATGGCGGACTTTCGACATCGGAAGGATCGCCGACTTCCAACCTTCCGTTGCGTGGAGGTAAGGGTTGGATTTACGAAGGTGGGATTCGGGAGCCTTTTATTGTGAAATGGCCCGGAGTGACAAAGCCGGGGCAGACGAGTGAAGTGCCGGTAATGAGCACCGATTTCTTTCCGACGTTTGTGAAGGCTGCCGGAGGAACAGTGAAGGGGAAGGTTGATGGAGTGGACCTGCTACCGATACTCAAGGGCGGTGAGTTGGAGCGGGAGGCGCTTTACTGGCACTATCCGCATTACAGTAACCAGGGTGGGTTTCCGAGTGGGGCGATTCGGATTGGCGATTGGAAGTTAGTGGAGCGCTATGAGGATGGGCGTGTGCATCTTTTCAATTTGAAGGATGACATCGGTGAACTTAACGATGTGAAGGAGAAGCATGCGGAACGCGTGACCGAGATGCGCGCGAAGCTCCATGCGTGGTATCGGGAGGTGGATGCGAAGTTTCTACAGAAGAAGAAAGGGCAGGATGAGGCCCCCTGGAAGCCGTAGGTGAACGTTGAGATTTGAGCGGCTTGGTTGGGGCGTTTTGTCCGCAGATTACCGCAGATTCTATTTTAAGGCCTGTTTTGGGTGTTCGCTTAGAGCACCCCTTGGGCATTTCAGATACACGACTCATTGACCGACTGACGCGAGCGTATGGCGAGGCAGAGGTTTATTTCTTTTTCTTGGGCTTTGTGCGGCGCTCGGCATCTTTGATTATTTCCTCCAATCCGGAGATCTGTTTCCACTTTTTGAGGAAGGGCTGGTAGCGGGGGGAGTTGATCCACCATCCGGACTTGGGTGTTGAGGTGGGATCAAAATTATCGGGGTAGTCTTTCCCTTCGATACTAGCTTGGACGGAGGTGTGCCACTGAAGGTATTGGCGTTTCATTTTTGCGAAGCGCTCGGGATGCTGGGTGGAGATATCGGTGGTCTCCGTGGGGTCCTTTTTTAGATGATAAAGGGCGAAGGCCTCCTTTTTAAGATTGGTGGAAATGAGTTTGAAATCATCGTCGATGAGAGCGCCTTTTCCGATGAAGTGAAAGGGGATGGCAGACGCTCGTTCGGTGAGTTCTTCTTTAAAGAGGGGCTTCAAGCTTTGGCCGTCGACGGGTTTGAGGAGGGCGTCGTCAGGAAGGGCAAGGAGGTCCGCCAAGGTGGGGAAGATGTCCATGGTGGATGCGGGATACCTGGTGATGCGTGGTTTGATTTTGGCGGGCCACTCGATGATGGCGGGGATGCGGATGCCGCCTTCCCAGAGGTCTGATTTGTGACCACGGAGTCCGCCTACGGTTTCGGGCGTAATTTTGTTTAAGCCTCCGTTGTCGCTACAAAACCAGAGGAGGGTGTTGTCGGCGATTTTGAGGTCGCGGAGAGACTTTCGTAGTTTGCCGACGGCGCGGTCGAACGCGACGAGCTCGCCGTAGTGGTGTTGGCTTGTTTGATCGAGGTCTTTGAAAGGGGCGATGTCAGCGGGGCTTGCGCGGAAAGGACTGTGGGGGGAGCCATCCCAGATGACGGCGAGGAAGGGAGAGTTCTTTTCCTTCTGGGTGGTGATGAACTTTACCGCTTCGTCGACGATGACGGCGGAGGAGTCACCCTTGAAGGAGTGGATGCCATCCTGAGCCCCAAGGACGGGATCGAGGTCGAAAAAGTTCGTGACGGTGAGCCAGGTATCGAAGCCAAAGGCGGAGGGGCCGTAGGGGTCATCGGCTAAGACAGGGACGCCGGGGCCCCGGATGGCATTGAGGTGCCATTTGCCGAAGTGGCCGGTGGCATAGCCCGCTTTCTTTAGGGCGGATGCGAGAGTTTTCTCGGGGAGCCGGAGGGCGTGGCCGTGGCTGGGGACGCCGCAGCGGTCATTGGCGCGACCGGTGAGGACGGAAGCGCGGGTGGGCGAGCAGACGGGAGCGCCGGCGTAGAAGCGGTCGAAGCGCAGGCCGTTCGCGGCCATGGCATCGAGGTGCGGAGTTTTGAGGACGGAGTGACCGTTGTAACTGGTTTCTCCCCAGCCTTGGTCATCGGTCATGATGAGGATGATATTGGGGCGCTCCGCGGCAGAGGCCAGCGAGAGGATTGCTCCAAAAATGAGAGCGAGGATTTTGTGGAAGAATCTGGTCATGAGAAAAGAGGTTGGCGCATGGTCTTCTTGGGCTTTCGATTGATGATGCTACGCCCCGACCTGAGGGAAGGCGGAGAGCACCATTTCGACCAAACGTTCCGGAGAGCGGGAGAGCGAATCGGTGGAAGGAATTCCAAATTCCTCCTCGTAGCCTATGATGGCCGCTGAAACTTCTGCGTCCGTCATGTTCTCGTGGTTGAGGGTGAGACCGATGACTTTCGTTTCGGCAAAGGTCTCGATGAGGTTGATTTCGGAGGCAGGAGTGGGCATTGGCATGCTTTCGAAGTGGCAGCGATGCTTTCGTCCCGGAGCGTGCTGGAGCACGACGCCTTGAGGACAACTTCCACGAAGGATGAAGCTGGAACTCGAGTAAGCGGGATGACTCAAGGAACCTTGGCCCTCGATCAGGATAACATCGGGATCTTCGTTTTCGAAGGCTTCGATGATGGTGGCCTCTAGCTCTCCTGCACAAAACTTAGAAGGAATCGCATCGAGAGGGAGCCCATAGCGAGCCCCTTGGATCAATCCTGTTTGGCCGGTGACAATTATGACGGCATTGATTCCGCGTTCCTTGAGTGCGGCGGCCATGACGGTGGCGGTGGTGCGTTTGCCGATGGCGCAGTCAGTGCCAAGCACGGCAATGCGTGGACAGGTGACGTCCTCAATACGACCGCTGAAAACTCTGAGATCTTTTTTGGCTCGGGGTTTTCGCACGTCACGAATGATCACTTGGGAACGAGCGCTAGCGGCGGAAAATTCAGGGTCATCGTTTAGGAACTCGTGGAGTCCGTTGACAATGTTCATGCCCTGCTTGATTGCTTCCAGCAAAAGTCGTCTCTCGATGGATGAAAGCATCCCAGTGGCAGGGCTGATTCCAAAAATAAAATTTTTCGGGAGGCGACCAGCGTCCGCAAGGGCCTCCTTAAGGTTTTCGAAGATTGGAATTCCGTTCGGTTTTCCGTCGAGGACTTGTCCGGCATCCTGCCCGGACTTTTCGCTGTCGATGATGGAGAGAATTTTGTATTTCTCCGAATGACGAACGAGCCCGTTAGCGGTCTTTCCATCAATCCCTCCGAAGTTGTCCTCGCAATAGACGATGGCCGTTTCCGAGGGAGCCTTTTTGGGCGGCAAGTAAGGCTTGGCTGCCTTGGTGACGGGTGGGGTGACCGCAAATTCGTCGAAGAAAATCGACGGTGCCTGGGATTGTTTCTTTTTCGACATCGTGACTCCTCAATCTAGAGCTCGGAGGAGGCGACAGGATCGTGCCAGCCGGAAGGGGCTGAAATAAAACGAGGAGTCCCCACCAAGAAGAGCTGGTAAGAGCGCCTTCTAGCACGGTTTCCGGGCTAAGATAGGATTACTTTCTATTACACGAACTGGTCTGGCGTTACCACTTCACTCACCCCGTCGAAGTCTTCGGTAATTAGGTGCCGATGGACGACTCCTGCGTGAAGCAGCAGACTTCAGGGATTTCACAAAACCAACTCTGACCAGTCCTTTCTCTCACCAAATTCCAGATATCCACATCCTAACAAAATAGGATCTTTTTTATGCGTTCCTCCAGCGACAGCCAAGCTCGCCGAAAATACTCGCAGATATTCGAGATCAGTTTGAAACTCATCCCTGATCTTAATTTGGACTGATTTCCCAAAATAGACTTTTGCGCTCCCTGCGCCATCATCGAACCTTTCGGTAACGAAGCCATGCACGAAGACTGCAGGGAATCTTATTTTTGGGTGGGGAGATGGTTGAGGGGCTTCTTTCTACGCTTGATGGCTTCCTCCTAGGCCCTTCGCGCGGCGGACGAAACGTGGTTGATAAGCGGCGAGGGCGCCACGACTCTTTTACTTGGTTGGGGGGACTTACGCGGGGTAGCGGAGATTTAATGAGCTTTCCTTATTTGGGGCGGGTTTTGACGACGTTGTAGCGGAGGATGTTGCCCATGAGGGGGAGGCCTTGGATGTCGGTGGTGCCTTTAAGCTCGATGGTGTAGAGGCGGCGGGCGGTGATCTCCGAGAGGGTGATGGTGAGGGTTTTACCGTCGGATGAGAGTTGGGAATTGGTGGGGTCGACATTCTTGAGGTCGACTTTGGGAGAGCCGTAGGCCTCGTGGTAGTGGTAGGTGTGGCGGGAGAGCTTGAGCTTGGGATTCTCCTTGAGTGGGCGGTTGAAGGTGATTTTGAAACCATCTTTTGTGAGGCTGACTCCGGAGGCGAGAAAGGGCTTCTTTTTGTTCCAGGTGATTTTTTTAAGGCCTTCGTCGCCGGCCCATTTGATGTGGGTTTTTCCGATCCAGAGATTGCCGCTTTTGTCGAAGGTGAGGCGGTGGTTTCCGATACCGAGGTAGGGGCTGAAGAGGAAGGGGATGAAGGTGCCTTGGACGGTGCCATCGACTTCCTCCGGGAGGAAGCGGACGAGGTGGGGTTGGTTCATGTCGCCGATGAGGAGTTCGCCTCTGGGAAGGCCGAAGAGTTCGGGGGCGATGGTGTTGACGGGTTGGGTCTGTCTCTTATACACATCTGACGCTGCCGACGATCTA
>OJHF01000194.1_pt1 | contig 17451 bp, 12 predicted proteins | sample 1594891 | NCBI WGS metagenome assembly OJHF01 (sample SAMN05416737, study PRJEB24817) | seawater metagenome | isolation source: Sea water | place: Canada:Atlantic | collected 2013-07 | reverse complement strand
TTGCCTCTTGTCTCGTGGGCTCGGAGATGTGTATAAGAGACAGGTGAGATAGCGCTTACCCTGCTCATTCCTTTGTCGCTGGGTATGCTCTATTTATACCTGTTCCCCAAATCTGCAGTACACCTGTCTAAATGGTGTATTCGGGGCTCGTTGTTGGGTATTGGTTTAATCGTTGTGGGTTCCGGCATGGCTGGCCGGATCGATATAGAAGCATTTGGATTGAATAATGCATTAATTATTGTTTTTCTGACGTTACTCTTTGCGATTATTGGTTGGTTTAGCGGACGCCTGACCGGACTCAATCGAGCCGACTGTTCTGCCATCGAAATGGAGGTAGTGGTGCGCAATGTGAATCTTGGCATCCTTATCAAGGCCACACTATTTCCGGCTGCGGCTATACAAACAGCAGCACTCGGCGACACGGTGCTATTTGCGCTGCTGCTTTACGGTGGTCTGCAAATGCTGATCGCGGCAGGCCTCATCGCGCTGGGCCGTCGCTCGGCAGCGGCGCACAGCGCGTGCTAACAATACACATTGCCGCTTAAATAATGGCAGACTAGAGACGTAACGACGCAGGCGCTGCGCCAGTATTGCGAATAACAGATCACAGCAGCAGAGTTACATACCCATTTGGGTGAGTATTTTCTCCTGAATAAATGAAAGAGGAAAGGCTATGTCAGACTCAGAAGGTTCCATCAGCGTCGAGCAGCGCGGACACATACTGTTGATCGGGCTTAATCGACCCGAAAAATACAATGGCTACACGCCAACCATGGCCAAGGGGCTCCTCGACGCGTTTACGCTTCTAGACGAGAGTAAAGAACTCTTCGTAGGCGTACTCTTCGGACACGGAGAACACTTTACGGCCGGTCTCGATCTTCCCAAGTGGACAGGACGCATGCAACACCGGAGCAATATACAGGAAAGCTCGGAGCAACCAGTCGATCCCATAGCGCTTGGGCGAGCCTGTCGCAAGCCAATCATCACCGCCGTGCAGGGCATCACCTTTACCTTCGGAATCGAACTTGCGTTGGCCGGTGATATTGTCATCGCCGCTGACAATTGTCGTTTCTCCCAGTTGGAGCCGGCACGGGGTATTCATGCTACCGGCGGCGCCACAATTCGCTTCGTACAGCGCGGCGGATGGGGCAATGCCATGTACCATTTGCTAACGAGCGACGAGTTCGACGCTCAGGAAGCGTATCGAATCGGTTTCGTGCAAGAAGTCGTCCCGGTTGGCAAGCAATTGGAGCGTGCGCTGGAAATCGCCGCAGTGATCGCGGCACAAGCTCCTCTTGCCGTTCAAGCCACCAAGGCGTCGTCGAGACGCTTTGTAGAGGAAGGTTTTGCTGCGGCCGTGCGTGAACTCGGCCCGACGCAGCAGCGACTCATGGCCAGCGAGGATGCCAATGAGGGCATCCAATCCTTTATAGAGCGGCGTACGGCAGTCTTTAAGGGCGTATAATGTGCAAGGTATCAGGGCTTACATTGTTGGTTTCACAAAGTCGCACAGCTAAAGCCTGAGCCCAATCATGTTGGATATTTACGGCGGTGACAGAGTTGAATATGGTAGAAGTGGACGCTAGAGGGTTGGCTTGTCCAATGCCTCTGTTGAAGGCCAAACGGGCACTGAATAGCATGCATGTTGGCCAGAGGCTTCGTGTGCTGGCGACTGATCAGGGTTCTGTAAGGGACTTTCATGTCTTTGCAGAGCAGTCGGGCCATCTGCTGCTTGATAGCGATGAGACCGATGGTGTTTACAGCTACCTGATGGAAAAGCAGTGACATTCCGGGACGCTAGGCTCGTTTGGCAGAACGGATAAAGTTGTCAAAATGGCGTTGTTGCTCAAGCAATTATGATGACTTCGACAGTATAATAAGTAGATATCTGACAGAGCGCTCTAGCACGCCAGAGCACTGATAACGTGACGGACAATTTATGCTGGATATTTTCAAGAAATGGTACAAACGCTACCTGTCTGAGGAAGAGTCGGTCCTTGTGTTGGTGTTGCTGGCGATAGCTGTGGCTTTGTTCATGACCATAGGCGATATCCTCAAGCCTGTGGTCGCGGCTATTGTACTGGCCTATCTTGCCCAAGGTGTCTCGGGGCGGCTTCAGCGCTACGGATTGCCCCAGTGGCTTGGTGTCGCCGTATCGTATCTAGCCTTTGTTGGCATCTTTTTCGGTTTTAGCTTTGCTTTGTTACCGCTGGTGTGGCGCCAATTGCTGAGTCTGGTGGGTGAAATGCCCCGGATGCTGGACCAGGCACAACAATTTCTGGGTATTCTGTCTGAACGCTATCCCGATATTGTTAGCAAAGAGCAATTCATGGAGCTCATTAGTGTCGCGCAAACCGAATTCGCGGGATTAGGTCAGGTCGCCGTCACGCGCACACTGGCATCAATTCCCGGTATTCTAACGGTGCTGGTCTATTTGGTGCTGATACCGATGCTGGTGTTCTTTTTTCTCAAGGACCGAGAAAAACTTCTTGATTGGTTAGGGGGATTTCTTCCTGCCGAACGACCTTTGTTACGGCGTATCTGGACAGAAATGAATGAGCAGTTTTCCAATTATGCTCGCGGCAAGGTACTCGAAATACTAATAGTGGGTTCTGTCACCTATTTTGCGTTTACCTGGTTGGGAGTGGCCTACGCGGCATTGTTGGGTTTATTGGTGGGGCTTTCGGTCATTATCCCTTATATCGGAGCTGCGCTCGTCACTGTGCCGGTAGTCATGGTGGGATTCTTCCAATGGGGATTTACCGGTGAATTTTATTACATGTTTGCGGTCTACATGATTATTCAGCTATTGGATGGCAACGTGCTGGTGCCATTTTTATTCTCGGAGGCGGTGAACCTGCACCCGGTCGCTATCATCTTGGCTGTGCTATTTTTTGGCGGAATTTGGGGCTTATGGGGTGTCTTTTTCGCGATACCGCTGGCGACCCTAGTCAAGGCTATCATTAATGCTTGGCCTACCCCAGAGCAGGTTGTTTCTGAGGCTGACCCGCTCACGTAAATCTCATGGAGTTTCTGATGTCCGCGTTGAATTTCCGTCATAGCTTAAAGGCTCTGGCGTTTCTGTTGAGTGTCTTGTTACTGACGTCCTGTGTCACCACTTCGCCATTAGGGCCACAGCCGGCCAAGAGTCCGAATGACGATTACACCTATCGACTGCTAACGTTAGATAACAGTCTGGAGGTGTTGCTGATTTCTGACCCGGATGCTCCTAAAGCTGCCGCTGCTCTAGATATTTTGGTGGGCAGCGGGGATAACCCGCGCGGTCGTGCAGGCCTCGCTCATTTCCTCGAGCACATGTTGTTTCTGGGCACCGAAAAATACCCTGACGCGGCCGAATATGGGCACTTTATTACTGAGCATGGGGGCAGCCGCAATGCCTATACCAGCTTTGAGAATACCAATTACTTCTTTGACGTCAACAGCGCTGATTTGCCGGTGGCGCTCGACCGTTTTGCTCAGTTCTTTATTGCGCCCCGCTTTGATGCGCAATATGTCGAGCGCGAAAAAAACGCGGTTGAGGCTGAATATCAAATGGGGTTAAAGAGCGATAGTCGTCGCGAGCTCGATGTGTTGCAGGAGGTGTTCAATCAGGACCATCCCTACAGCCAATTTTCGGTGGGAGCGTTAGACACTCTTGCTGATCGTCCCGAATCTGAAATTCGAGACGACTTGATTCAGTTTTACAACAAGTACTACTCGGCCAATGTGATGCGTCTGGTGGTGCTAGGTTCGCAGTCGCTTGACGAACTAGAGGCGCTGACGAGCCCCTTGTTCAGCCAGATACCGAATCGCTTTTTAGAGCGTGAAACGATTGTTGAGCCCCTATTTGAAGCGGGTAGTTTACCCCTGTTTGTGCAGCTGCAGCCGTTGGCTACCCGGCGGCAATTGAGTGTTTCTTTTCCACTTCGCGATTACCGCGCCCAGTATCATGTGAAGCCAGAGGTGTACCTAGGCAATCTGATCGGTCATGAGGGGGAGGGGAGTTTGTTGTCCGCTCTTAAACAAGCAGGTCTGGCGGAGGGCTTATCTGCAGGTCAGGGTCTGGCGTGGCGCGGTGGGGCGCTCTTTAGTGTCAATATCTCGCTGACGGAAAAGGGGGCAGGAGACCCGGATCGGGTGTTGCAATTGCTTTTTGCCTACGCAGATATGTTGCGTCAAGAAGGCCCCCAGGATTGGCTTTATGTCGAGCAATCGAGGCTGGCAGACCTTAGCTTTCGTTTTCGGGAGCAGGCCAGCCCCATGCGTTATGTGAGTGCCGTGGCCAGCGGTATGCAGCATTATGCACCGCAGGATATTTTGCGTGGGCCGTATATGATGACCGGTTATGACGAGGCGATTCTGGCGGAACTGCTGCAGCAGTTCAGACCCGATAATGCTCTGGTGACGTTTAGTGACCAGGCTGTTGTTGGCGATAAGGTCTCCGAGTATTACCAGGTGCCCTATTCGCAGCAGGCGTTGGATGTTGGGCGCGTCACCAGGCCTGAGGGTGACAGGGGCGCGGATGCGCTGCATCTTCCTGTGCCTAACGAATTCATTGCCGAGGATGTGTCGTTGGTGGAGCTGCCCAAGGATATGCCAATGGTGCCGCAGCTGGTGCTGCAATCTGGCAGGCAAAAAATCTGGTTTATGCCGGACGAACAGTTCAGGGTGCCCAGGGGATTAACGTACATCAATTTTCGTTCACCCGAGGCGGGGCAATCTGCTGAGCAGACGGCGCGGGGAGCACTCTACGCAGCATTGCTCACTGACCAAGTCAACGAGTTTGCCTATCCCGCCCAATTAGCGGGGATGAGTTTTGCTTTCTACGGGCATACGCAAGGCATTGGTTTGCGGGTGGGTGGTTACAGTGACAAGCAGACATTGTTACTAAAGCGTTTGTTAGGCAGCATCGTCGAGCCTAATTTTAGCCAGCGTCGTTTTGATGATATTCGCAGCGACATGATCCGGAGCTTGAAAAATGCCATCGCACAGCGTCCTAGTACGCAGGTTGTTGATGATTTGAATGAAAGTCTACTTTATGGTCAATGGGGCGAAAAGGCTGTGATTTCGGCTCTTGAGACAACAGACCTGAGTCAACTTGACGGGTATATCCGCCAGTTCTGGCGCAGTGCTTCCGCCGAGGCACTGATCTACGGCAACTATGAGCCTGGCGAGGCACCACAATTATCGGCGATGTTGCAGGATATTATCAGTAGCGACCCCGCGCCAACGTTGCCCAAGCGCAGGGTGCTGAGGCTGGCTGCGGGCGAGTCGGTCCAATACGTCGTGGATGTTCCTCACGATGATTCAGTGGTTGCGTGGTACCTGCAAGGAGACGGGGATAGTGGGTATGACAGGGCCGCGACGGCGCTGACAGCCCAAATCATGTCGTCAGGTTTTTTTCAGGAATTGCGCACCGAGCAGCAGTTGGGCTATGTGGTCGGGGCCTCCAGTTATAGCAAGCTGCAGGTGCCCGGCCTGCTAATGTTGGTGCAGTCCCCGGTTGCAGATGCCAATGCGGTCGCAGTGGCAATGAACAATTTCATGCTGAACGTGGAGCCACAACTGGATGAGGCACAATTTGAGCGGCATAAAGTGTCGCTGGTCAGTGATATTTTGCGGCCGGATAAAAACCTAGCGGAGCGGGGTGAGTACTTGTGGCAAGCCATTGCGCGTCAGGATCTGGACTTCGCTGGGCGTCAGACGCTGGCAACAGCGGTGGAGGCCATCACTCTGGATAGCTGGCAGGTCTACTACGAGCGGGTCTTTCTCGCGCAGCGTCACTCGTTGCAAGTGATCGCTCCGGGTAGCCGGGGTATTCTTCCAGAAGGCAATTTTGAGCGTTACAACTCAGCCAAGGCCATTCAGCGTGGGCATGCCACGTATGTCCGAGAATAAGACTTGGTGGGGGCATAAGCGCCGTAGCAGTTGCGGACTCGGCATTGAGGCGTAGTGGGCGCAAAGCGACTCGGTTAATTAGTTCCTATATGGAACTAAATGGACTTACGGAGACCGTTTCGGGTTATCAGCACACGCGTTGCGAGCCTACTATCGTGTCTTAAATCTGCTATAGTGATTTATGCGAGTCTTGGTCGTAGTTTTTTCGTGTTATAGCCAAGTAAGTTCTGTTTTAGAATCTATTAAGGACTGAGTGTGACTCGTCCTGTTATTTTACAGGAGCTTGAGCTGAGATGAAGGAAGACTTAAACCCCCCGGAAACCCGCGAGTGGCTCGATGCGCTCGACGATGTGGTAAAACACGCAGGTGCTGAGCGCGCTTCCTTTTTACTGCTGGAGTTGTCCAAGCACGCAATCAACGCTCGTCTGCGCCTGCCTTCGGCTATCACCACACCCTTTTCCAACACGATCGCGCCCTCCGAAGAAAAAATGATGCCCGGTGATGTCTTCATGGAGCGCCGGATTCGCTCGTTGGTCCGCTGGAATGCGCTGGCTATGGTGATGCGCGGTAATGATAACGATGAGGGACTGGGCGGCCATATTTCGAGTTTTTCCTCCAGCGCTACGTTATATGACGTGGGCTTTAATCATTTCTTCCGCGGTACTGAGGGCGGTCACCCGGGAGACCTGGTGTTTTACCAGGGACACAGTGCGCCAGGCATGTATGCGCGCTCTTATCTGGAAGAGCGACTGACGGAAGAACAATTGGATAACTTTCGGCGGGAGGTGGGTGGTCATGGGCTGTCATCCTATCCGCACCCATGGCTGATGCCCGACTACTGGCAGTTTCCTACCGTGTCCATGGGGCTCGGTCCGATACAGGCTATTTATCAGGCGCGAGTGATGAAGTATCAGCAGGATCGCGGTCTGCTCGACCATGGCGACAGAGAAGTCTGGTGCTTCATGGGTGACGGTGAGTGTGATGAGCCTGAGTCCCTTGGCGCGATATCGCTCGCTGGCCGCGAAGGGATGGGGAATCTCAATTTTGTGATCAACTGCAACCTGCAACGCCTGGATGGTCCGGTGCGCGGCAATGGCAAAATTATTCAGGAGCTGGAAGGGATTTTCCGAGGCGCAGGCTGGAATGTGATCAAGGTGATCTGGGGCCGCAAGTGGGACCGTCTGTTGGAGAAAGATAAAACGGGCCTGCTACAGAAACGTATGGATGAAGTCTGTGACGGCGAGTTGCAAAACTACAAGTTCAATGGCGGAGCCTACACTAGAGAGCATTTCTTCGGTAAGTATCCTGAACTTCTGGAGCTGGTGGCCGACTTGTCGGATGACGATATCATGTACCTCAACCGAGGTGGGCACGACCCCTATAAAGTCTACGCAGCATACGCCGCGGCTGTTGAAGAGCATGAACGTCCCACGGTGATTCTGGCAATGACGGTGAAGGGTTACGGCACAGGTGAAGCTGGCCAGGCGAATAATGAAACGCACGCCCTGAAAAAGCTCGACATAAAAAGTCTCAAGGCCTTCCGGGACCGCTTTGATATTCCTATTAGTGATGCCGAGTTAGAAAATGTGCCGTACTATCGTCCGCCGGCAGACAGTCCAGAGATGCGCTATATGCTTGAGCGAAGGCAGGCCCTGGGCGGTCTGCTGCCTAGGCGACGCGCAGCCATGGATTCACTCGAGACACCACCGCTGACGGCTTTCGGCAATCAGCTTAAGAGCAGTGGTGCGCGAGAAGTTTCTACCACGATGGCCTTTGTGCGTATGCTGTCCAGTTTGGTAAAGGACGCCGATATTGGGCAGCGAGTGGTGCCAATCGTGCCGGACGAAGCGCGTACATTTGGCATGGAAGGTATGTTTCGACAGCTCGGTATTTATTCTTCGATAGGCCAGCGCTACACGCCACAAGATGCCGGACAGATGATGTATTACAAAGAGGACATCAAGGGGCAGATTCTGGAGGAGGGTATTAACGAGGCGGGCGCATTTTCCGCCTGGTTGGCCGCAGCCACGTCTTACAGCACCAGTGCATATCCCATGGTGCCGTTCTACATTTTTTACTCCATGTTTGGTTTTCAGCGTATTGGGGATCTGGCTTGGGCGGCTGGCGACAGTCAGGCGCGCGGATTCCTCATCGGTGCGACAGCGGGCCGCACCACTCTCAATGGCGAGGGCCTGCAACATCAGGATGGGCACAGCCACTTGTTGGCCAGTACGATACCGAACTGCGTTAGCTATGATCCGACCTACGCCTACGAACTGGCAGTGATTATCCACGATGGGTTACACCGCATGTATAACCAGGGTGAAAACCGCTTTTATTACATCACTACGATGAATGAAAACTATATTCAGCCGGAGATGCCGGCAGGTGTTGAAGACGGCATTATTCAGGGTATGTATCAGTTCAAGGTGTCCACTGCGCCGGGAGATTTACGTGTTCAGTTACTGGGCTGTGGTGCGATTTTGCGCGAGGTGGAGGCTGCTGCGGCAATTCTTGAGAGTGACTATCATGTAGCGGCAGATATCTGGAGTATGACCAGCGTGAATGAATTGCAACGTGAAGGTAAAGCGGTACAGCGTTGGAATCTAGTGCATCCTGAAGCCGAGCCCAGAGTGCCCTATGTCACCCGACTGCTGCGTGATACCAGTGGGCCCGCAGTGGCTGCGACAGACTACATCAAGGCATACGCTGACCAAATCCGGGAGTTTGTACCGGGAACTTATACCGTGTTGGGTACTGATGGCTTCGGTCGGTCTGATACGCGCAGCAAGTTGCGCGAGTTCTTCGAGGTCAGTCGAGAATATATCGTACTCGCGGCACTCAAAGCGCTGGCGGATGAGGGGCAGATCGAGAATGCCCTTGTTACCCAAGCGATAGGTGCGCTGGGCATCGATGCGGATAAGTCTAACCCGGTAAAAGTCTGAGGCAGGGGGAAATACGGCGTGCCAATACAACAAGTAATCGTGCCTGATATCGGTGGTGCCGAAGGCGCTGAAGTGATTGAGCTACTGGTGGCAGTTGGTGATCAGGTTGTGCTGGATCAGAGCCTCATTGTATTGGAGTCCGACAAGGCCTCCATGGAAATCCCTGCTACTGTTGCAGGCACTGTCGTTGAGCTACTGGTGGCGGAAGGTGATCAGTTGGCAGAGGGTGCAGCGGTGGCGATGATAGACGTCGCTGAGCAAGTCGCGGATGCGGCTCCGACCCCGACCCCGACCCCTGGAGAGAGTGAGGCGACCGCCGCAAGTGATGCGCCCAGTGTGGATGACGTTGGGGCAGAGCAAAAGGCAAGTGCTGTGAAAGAGGCACCGGCAGCGAAAGAGACACCGGTTGTGGAAACAGTGTCAGCAGCGAGTGAAACGCCAGTGCTATCGGTGGAGGTCGCGGATGAAATATATGCGGGCCCGGCCGTACGAAAACTGGCGCGAGAACTCGGTGTTCAGCTGGTGCGAGTGGACGGTACTGGCCCACAAGGTCGTGTCCTTAAAGAAGATCTGCAACAGTTTGTGCGCAAGGTCATACGTGAACCTGTAGGTGCGGTCACGGGTGGCACGGGTATTCCTTCGGTGCCTGAAACTGATTTCTCTAAATTTGGTGAGGTCGAAGTCACCCCGCGCACCAAGCTCGATAAGCTGACGGCTATCAATATGCACCGTAGCTGGGTGAATGTGCCCCATGTGACCCAGTTCGACGAGGCAGACATTACCGATCTCGAAGAATTTCGCGCGGGACTCAAGGCTGAGGCCGAACAGCGCTCCACGCGCATTACGCCCTTACCGTTTTTGCTCAAGGCCTGTGCGCTTGCACTACGAGACAACCCCAAGATCAACAGTTCACTGGCGCGCAGTGGTGAAGACCTGGTTCACAAGAAATATATTCATATCGGCGTGGCGGTTGATACCCCGGCCGGGCTGATGGTGCCGGTGATTCGCGACGTTGATAGGAAAACTATTTGGGAGCTGGCGCACGAAGTTGCAGAGTTGGCGAGCCGTGCTCGTGACCGTAAGCTCCTGCCAGCAGAGATGCAGGGCGGGTGTTTTACCGTTTCCAGCCTGGGCAATATTGGCGGCAACGGTTTTACCCCTATCGTCAACACGCCAGAGGTGGCTATCCTTGGGGTGTCGAAGACCGCTATCAAGCCGCTGTGGAACGGTGCGGAGTTCGCACCGCGCACGATGCTGCCGGTTGCGCTGTCTTACGACCATCGGGTAGTGAATGGTGGCAATGGCGGGCGATTTTTAACCCGCATAGTGTCGTTGCTTGGTGATATTCGTCAGCTCAGTTTGTAAAATTTATAGGAACTCGATATGGCTCTTAATGTTAGGCGAACTCTTTTAAAAGCCAAAGGGCTGGTCCGCAAAGGTGATAGCGATGGTGCAGCTCAGCTCTTTGATGCTGTCCTCAAACAGTTTCCGCAGAATAAGGAAGCCATGCTGGGCCTTGCTTCCATGAGCAATGAAACGTCTTTGGTGCAACAGGCTTCTATTCCCGCGTCCGAGCAAGATTTAAAAAATCTGGTCAATTTATTTAATCGGGGCCATTTACAGCAGGCATTGGGTGCGGGGCGAATGTTAGCAATTCGACACCGCGGTGAACCCCTGATCCATAACGTCGTTGGCGCTGTCTATAAAAGGCTGCATCAGTATGACAACGCTATAGCATCATTCACCCAAGCCGTACGATTGAAACCTGATTACGCTGAGGCTTACAATAATCTGGGTGCTGCTTGTCATGATGTCGGAAGATACGACGATGCAGCTTTTAGTTACAGCAAAGCTATCGAACACGATGCGGATTTTTTTGAAGCCTATTGTAACCTTGGCAGCGTACTAGCAGAGTCCGGCAGACCAAAAGACGCTATTGGTACTTACTTGCGTGCAGTTCGCATCAAGCCTGATTGCGAAGAGACTGCTGCGAAGATGCTGTTTCAGTTGGCCGAAATCTGTGATTGGGATGGCATTGTATCCAATGCGGCTGCAATACGGCACCTTGGCATAGCGAATCAGCAGGTGCTTCCGGCTATCCTGTTGTATCTTGAGGATCATCCCGGGCGTCATCGTCAACGCTCGGAGCTTTATTCGAATACGATGTTTCAGAAGCAACAACCTACGTTAATTCCTCACCCACAGGTAAAGCCTAAACGCTTGCGTATCGGTTATTTTTCTGCTCATTTTCATGATCATGCCACGATGTATCAGGTGGCAAGATTGTTTGAGTCGCATGATCATGATGCGTTCGAGACGATTGTCTATTCTTACGGTGTTAGCACCGAAGACAGTATGCGCGGTCGTTTGATTGAGGCAGTTGATGAGTTTTACGATGTCCAAGACTTGACCGACGTCGATATGGCAGCGCTTTGTCGCACTCACCGGCTTGATATTGCCGTTGATCTGATGGGCTGTATGCAACGCGCCCGGCTGGGTATTTTTTCCTATCGAGCAGCCCCCATTCAAATTAGCTATCTGGGGTATCCGGGCACCACAGGCGCATCTTTTATAGATTACATCATTGCTGATGAGGTGGTCATTCCCCGTGAGCAGGGCATTCACTATTGTGAGCAGACCATCTACCTACCCCATAGTTATCAAGTTAATGATGATGCGCGAGAAATTTCGGATAAAAATTTAACGCGGACTGACGTCGGTTTACCTGAGGCGGGTTTTGTCTTTTGTTGCTTTAACTCTAGCTGCAAGATCGGCCCAAAAGAGTTCGATATCTGGATGCGTCTTCTGCAGCAGATCGAGGACAGCGTTCTCTGGCTATTCAGCTCAAATGAATGGGCTCAGGCCAACCTGCTAACCGAAGCGCAAAAGAGAGGTGTTGCGCCTGAGAGAGTTGTCTTTGCTGACAGAGTGCCACATGCGGATCACTTGGCGCGGTATCAGCTTGCCGATGTGTTTCTGGATACCTTTAATTACACTGCAGGCACAGAGGCCAATGACGCGCTCTGGGCCGGACTACCGTTAATAACTCGGTTGGGATGGGGCTTTCCGGCGAGAGTCACAGGTAGTCTACTCAGTGCGATTGATCTGCCAGAGTTGATCGCTAAATCAGAAAGTGAGTATGAACAGCTTGCACTCGACTTAGCCTTAAATCCGGAGCGGCTCGCAGCACTAAAGGGAAAGCTTGCTGCAAATCGTTTGACCGCGCCGCTGTTCGACTCCGAACTTTTTACTAAACATATTGAAGAGGCCTACCAACAGGCCTACCAACGTTATTTCGATGGAGAGCCGCTGTCGTCAATCGTGGTTCAGCCGTAAGAGGCCGGCTCGCAGTCGCTCGATGCTATACGGCGGAAGCATGACAGCAGTCCAAAGGTTTGGTTGTAATGCGTCGAGCTGAGTCAGGGATTGTTGCTCCCAGCCAGCGTCGCGCATCAAATGAATAAATTTCAGTGTGCGAAAGGCATCAAACCACTGCTGAAACTGACGCTGGAATTGTGCACTCGACTTGCTCTGTCGTTGGCAGTGGGCGAGCCCCGATCGTATTCCCAGTGCTTGCAGCGCCACATCTGATTGCTCGGCCACCGTCACGTCAAGCCCTTGTCTGACGAAGATTGGGGCAAGCGCCGCATCCGGGGATTGGGTCAGTTCAGGCAGGCTTGCGAGTAATGCCCGAAGTGCCTCAAAACAGTGGGGGTGATCAAAAATCCGAACATCCTCTGGCCGCCCGGCCGCAACAATGGCGGCCACCGCTGGGCCTGTTCCAAAGGGAACCCGTGATGAGTGTCGTGATTCAAGCTGAATACACTGCCCTGACAGGCGGCTAATCGGCCCAACTTTGGCCAGTTTGTTCAGCATATAAAAATCCTCGGCGCCAGCGCGTTTTGGAAAGCCGCGCACCTTGACATAAGCGTTGGCCCGGATGGCGATGCAACTGCCTAGCGTATGGTATGCATAGGGCGAGCTAGCATATTTCAATCCCAGCACATAGTGATGAAGACGCAGTTCATATAATTCAGTGGCGATATTGCAGCCCTGCTTTTCGCCGGGCATATGTTGGAAGGGAAAGACCGCAGCGACTGCATCCACAGAAGCGCTATCGAGCTGTTCGAAGTAATCCTGTGGCACGCTGGCGTCTGCGTCAGTGCAGCAAAGCCATTGTCCGCTGATGCCGCCAGCGACCATCCACTGCAGCGCCAAATCGCAGCCTGACTTGCGCGCCAATCCGACGCCCAGAGCTGCGGGTGTCGGTCCGCACAGTAATTCAATATCGTGTAGGTAAAGATCAGTGTGCTCGTTTAAATATTCAACGGCTACTGGGCCACGCTGCGCCTGCGGTAACGATCGATTTTGCAGGGCCATTCGCAGTTCCGCGTTGGCGTGTAGGTCGCAATCCGTGTCGGGCCGGTTCAGTACAAGAATGATGAGTGTGCGACCACTGGCTGCTGGCATCTGCTCCAATGTTTTGAGTAAGGCAGGTGATTCTCTATAGGCGGGAATGATGACCACCTGAAGCCAATGGGCTTGCTCAAAGCGGTGGTTGGGCAGACCCGCCTCCGTGTGCCTTTGCAGATAGCGCTGCAGGGCGACACTGTCATGCATTAGCGAGTGCACCCCATCAGTGCAGCGCTGGCCGTATGGGTAAAGTTGCCACGAGATTGGCCTCGATGTCCAACAGTTCATCCCAGCGCTGGGCAATCATATCGGGGTCAAGATACGTGTTTGCCAGCTCCAGAAATAGTTCAAAGTGGCGCGCCTCGGAGCGGGCAATGGATTGATAGAATTTTTTTAACGGGCCGGGCTCCAGAGCTTCGGCGACCAGTGAAAAACGTTCAGCTCCTCTGGCTTCTATAATACTCGCGGTCAACAGACGATCCAGAAAATAGATGTCACTGCCCTGACGCAGTGATCGGCGAAATGCACCGACATACGGATCCTTCTGGTCTGACGTGGTGATGAGTCCACGGCGGTGTATCCATTTAAGCACTTCGCGGTAATGGGTCAGTTCCTCTATCGCTAGGTCCGCCATGGCTGCCACTAGTTCGATGCGATCCGGATAGTGCGATAGCATAGAGATCGCCATGCCTGACGCTTTTTTTTCAGCCGCCGCATGGTCGAGTAAAAAATGATCAAAGTCTCCCATCACCGCGGTGGTCCAAGCTTGAGGTGTGGCAAAGCGAAGGGGTAATTCCAGCATACGGGCGATAGCAGTTTGGTTACAAAGGGCTGCTATTGAACGTCAAGTGAGCAGCGAACACAAGATGCCATGTCAACACGACTTGCGGCAGTGCACGGCCGGTATGCTAAACTTTGTCGTCGCTTTCCCGTTGGGCTGGCTTCGGTTAGGTCTGACATTGATCCCCATAACAGGATAGATTTGCTAATGATCATCAAACCACGCGTACGCGGATTTCTATGTGTCACCAGTCACCCCGCGGGTTGCGACGCTAATATCAAGCGGCAGATAGACTATGTGACGTCTCAGGGGCCGATAGCGGGGGGGCCAAAGCGCGTACTGGTGATTGGTGCATCCACCGGTTATGGCCTTTCATCCCGTATCACAGCGGCGTTCGGTTGTGGTGCCGATACACTCGGAATCTTCTTTGAGAAAGAGGGTACACAGGCCAAACCTGCGACGGCCGGATGGTACAACTCGGCGGCCTTCCACAACTATGCGCAGGCCGATGGCCTGTATGCTAAGAGTATCAATGGCGACGCCTTTAGCAACGCAGTCAAGCAGAAGGCTATCGACACCATTAAAGTCGATATGGGGCAGATTGATTTGGTGGTCTACAGCCTGGCATCCCCCCGCCGGCAACATCCGGTTACCGGTGTAGTGCATAATTCGACACTCAAGCCTATCGGTCGTGATGCCGTGCAAAAGGGCGTCAATACCGACAAAGAGCAGGTGCAGGATTTTCATTTGGAGCAGGCCACTCAGGACGAAATAGACAATACGGTGGCAGTCATGGGCGGCGAAGACTGGCAGATGTGGATTGATGCGCTGGACGATGCCGGTGTGCTGGCCGATGGCGCGAAGACCACCGCCTATACCTATATTGGAGAAAAGCTGACCTGGGATATCTACTGGCATGGCACCATCGGTGCAGCCAAGAAAGACCTAGATAAGCGCGTCGTTGCGATCCGTGAACGCATGGCGGCAAAGGGTGGGGACGCGCGCGTGTCAGTCCTCAAGGCAGTGGTCACTCAGGCTAGTGCAGCGATTCCTGCCATGCCGATTTACTTGGCGCTGCTGTTCAAGGTGATGAAGGAGCAGGGTAGCCATGAGGGTTGCATCGAGCAAATTGATGGACTGTTCCGCGATTCACTCTACAACGCTGATCCTTACCTGGATGAGGAGGGCCGCTTGCGCGCCGACGGCAAAGAGCTGGATCCCGCGATACAAGATGCTGTGGCGACGCTGTGGCAGGGTGTCAACACTGAAACCCTGCGTCAGTTGTCCGATTTTGAGGGTTACAAGCGAGAGTTTCTGCAGTTGTTCGGTTTTGAAGTAGACGGTGTGGATTACGCCGCCGATGTGAATCCCGAAGTCCCTATCAATAATATGGTCTGAGTCTATGTTTGAACACGGAGTTCCTTTTCGGCTTAACAGCAGAGTTAGGCGACTCGTCGCACCCAATGCGGGCGTGATGACGGGGCCGGGTACCAACACGTATTTGCTGGGTGATGAGGAGGTGGCGGTGCTAGACCCAGGCCCTGCGCTGCCCGCGCACATTGATGCCATATTGGACACCGCCGGTGACCGTATTCGATGGATCGTTTGTACCCACACCCATCCCGATCATTCTCCGGCTTGGAAGGCCGTAGCAGAGGCTACGGGGGCTCAGGTTATTGGCGCGTCTCCGCCGGATGATATGTTTCAGGACACGACGTTCAAGCCAACCCTAGAACTGCAGCACGATTATGCGCTGTCGACAAAAGAATTTACGCTGCGCGCGGTGCATACCCCGGGTCACGTGGGCAACCATTACTGCTTTTTCCTCGAGGAAGAGGGAATGATGTTTGCAGGTGATCACGTGATGAATGGATCTACAGTGGTGATTATTCCGCCCAGTGGCAATATGAAGTCCTATATCGAATCCTTGCGGCGGCTGCTAGATTATCCTCTGCAATTCATCGCTCCGGGCCATGGTGATGTCATGCCTGAACCGAAAGCGACGGTGGACTGGTTGGTGAATCACCGCTTGATGCGTGAGCAAAAAGTCATCGACGGTTTGCGCAGCACCGGCCGTGTGCCGCTAGACGAGCTGGTAAAGGTCGTCTATGACGATGTCGACACCAGTCTGCACAAGATGGCACAGCTTTCGCTCAGTGCGCATCTGATTAAATTGCGTGAGGAGAATCGGGCGCGGCAACATACACCGGATGATACCTGGGAGATACTGGACGCGTGAAAAGCGTGCTGCGCTGTTTGCCCGATCGATGCTCGGCATGACCGTTAGCCTGGTGCCGAATAGGCCCACAACGAAAAAGCAATAAGAGGAATGTAGTGATGAACGGATTGATGATGAACATGCAATTATCCATTGCCTCCATCGCAGAGCATGCGGAGCGTATCAACGGCGATGTTGAGATCGTCTCGGTAATGGGCGACCAGCCACGACATCGCTATACATATCGAGAAGCGTTTGCGCGCGCTCGCAAGTTGTCCGATGGCATGGCCCGTTGGGGGCTGGAACAGAGCGACCGGATTGCCACATTGGCTTGGAATGATTATCGGCATTTCGAGATTTACTATGCCGCTGCTTGCAGTGGCTATGTCTGCCATACGATTAACCCGCGCCTTTTCCCTGAGCAGCTCGCCTACATCATCAATCACGCAGAAGATCGCTATGTTTGTATTGATCCGGACTTTGTGTCGCTGGCGGAAAGTCTGGCGGATCAGTGCCCCACAGTGCAGGCGTGGGTGATAATGACGAGCGCAGAGGCTATGCCCGAAACCAGTCTGCCTAACGTGATGTGTTATGAAACACTGGTTGCGGCCGGAGATGACGCATTTCAGTGGGCACCGTTGGACGAAAATGCCGCTTGTGCGCTGTGCTATACCTCTGGCACAACCGGTAACCCGAAGGGTGTATTGTATTCTCATCGGTCCACTATATTGCACGCTTACGCGGCCATGATGCCGGACGCATTGGGTATTTCTCAGCGGGATGTCGTGATGCCAATCGTGCCCATGTTTCACGTCAACGCCTGGGGTAACCCCTATTCCTGTCCCATGGCCGGCGCTAAGTTGGTGTTGCCCGGCAACAGAATGGGTGATGGTCAATTTATGGCTACCCTGATTAATGAAGAGGGTGTAACGCTGTCGGCGGGTGTCCCTACCGTGTGGTTGGGCATGCTCGCGCATCTGAAGGCCTCTGGTGAAGATGTTGCTTCGCTGCGACAAATCATTGTCGGTGGGGCGGCCTGTCCCCTCTCCATCATGGAGGATTTCGATCACTACGGTGTAGAGGTGCGGGTCGGTTGGGGTATGACGGAGATGAGCCCATTGGGTACGGTCAACGCGAGCATGGGTTCCAGAGAAAGTGTCGGCGAGCAGGAATTCGCCAAAGTGCGCCTCAAAGCA
>OJHF01000191.1_pt1 | contig 17538 bp, 14 predicted proteins | sample 1594891 | NCBI WGS metagenome assembly OJHF01 (sample SAMN05416737, study PRJEB24817) | seawater metagenome | isolation source: Sea water | place: Canada:Atlantic | collected 2013-07 | reverse complement strand
CTCTTGTCTCGTGGGCTCGGAGATGTGTATAAGAGACAGGTATATAGCGATGACAAGTGCGCTACGGTAGAATCTTGGACAACGGCAGGTGCTGCTGCCTGGGTAAAGTGCCCTGAAAAACAGCAAGGATGCAATAAGATAATCAAATACAAGAAAGACGACCCGTCCTGGTACCAATGTGCTCCATGCAAGAAGGGTAACGCTACCGTTTATACGGATAGTTCATGCTCGATAGTACTCCCAGCGAAACGCCAATGCGGAACCCCAGCCCCAGGAGGGCCTGAGTTTGGTGATTATTGTATGGATAATCCCTAGCGTTTGAGGGACTGATAAATGCTCCTGAAAGACTAATTCCCAGGCAGGAAAATGCAGCAAGACCGCTGCATTTTCCTGCCTGTGCGCCCAGCGGTTCCCTCAGTGGTTAGGACTTAAAAGTACGTACTGTAAGTCTAAGTAAATCTCTGGTGCCGACAGCTCGCCTATAGGGCTCGTTTTTACGCGGGATTTATTCCCGCAGTAAAGGGCCAAAAAAATAGGACGAAACAAGGAAAGGAAAGTAAAGAATTATGAATGTACTCCGCTGAGTTGGCGGCACCTACAACCCAGCCGGCCCGCTCCAGTGTATCGGGGAAATGACTCTCAAGTATGGCGAGGGTTCGTGTGTCGAAAATGAGTATGGAACGACCTTCGTTGGCTGGGATAGCGCATTTAGTCCCGGGGAGACTTCATATTCCGACTTCTACAAGTTAGATATGACCCTGTGCCAATGGAAAAATAAGCCGAACTATAAAGGCTCATATCCTGCTGCGCCTGGGTATATAAAAAAGGTGATGAATGTATTTAGCACAGCCCCCTGCCAGGCACCAAGTCGGAACAACTCGGCTGGGGAGTCTTGCCCTTGAAGGATTTGGGGTCTTGTGGAAAAGGGAAATACGAAGGCCAGCCACGATCCGAGAGATGGAGAATTATTTCAATGACCGATTCCCTCCCCCAAAGAGTCTACCCACAGACTTTTAGGAGCTGGCGAGCATGATTTAAAAGGCGAATTAAGCTTGATCACTATAATACACAGCGGCTCCTTCGGGGGCCGTTTCGCTGTCAGGAGCCCTCACCCTCACCGTTCACAAGTCGCAAGGCTAGCACTCACACCGCAGCACTGTCGGCGCCATATTCGCCCTCTATCCACTGTGGATCTAGAGGGTCCTCAAACTAAGAGATAGCGACGACCTAAGATTAGCGTACTCCCTAATCGCCTGCTTCATCGATGCTCTGTACAATATCTTGCCTTTCCTTTGATTGCTTTGAAGGTCCTTAGTGAGCCTGTCGCACACTTGCCGAGCTAATCGCTTCGAGTGTTTATCGAGCTAGAGAGAGGGAGTTTACAGCGGAGCTGCTTGATCGTACAGGAAGCTAAGAGACCCCGAGGGACAGTGTAACGAATGAAGGTTGTTGAAGCGTTTTTCTCGAGATAGTTTGCCATTAAGTTTGCCACTAGCAGTGGCTTTGTACTCAGCGCGCCTTATCGCATCCGCATCCAGAAGGCTTCAAGCGCCTCTCGATTGAGGGTGTTATCGGTAATAGGTTTCCAGCACTATAAACCGTTGAATGTAGCCAAAGTTTGCCGCTAGACAAGCGACGAGGATCTTATGCGCATCCATTGATGAATTTATCGTATAGAGCCGCGTGCTGACGCTGGCGCCTCGGCGGCGCAGACAGCGTCACGTGCAAGCAGATCCAGGCGAATTGGTTTGTCACGCGCAACAATACTCGTAACCCCCGGCATTAGCAGCTCTCGGCGATTGCTCACCGGTTTACATCGGTGGGGCCAATGATATAGGGCGACGTGTCGGCTACAGCAAGGTCAACTTAGAGGGTCATTTGCAACCCACCTAACTGCTAGAGCTTGCTCCTATCTGTTTTTCAACGCTGAGGATAAATTCACGCAAAGCCACTAATACCTGTTTGGGCGCCTCAATGGGAAGCATGTGGCCATAGTCTTTCAATACGACCAGTTTGGCCTGTAACTGGTCGGCAATTGCCAAGCCAGCTTTGATTGGCGTCATTTTATCTTGTCCTGCCAATATCATCGCAGACGGCGCGGTTACAAGCCCCACAGCGTCGACTCCACCCCAGTAATCGGCGCAACATTGCAGATCGATTGCCAGAGGATTGTTGCCCATGATTTGTCGCCCAATGGCAATCGGCTGCATACCCGGTGTCGCGCTGACCCCCATTTGCGTTTGATGCCCGAAACCCCACTGTAACATTAGGTCAGCCGCCTTCATGGGTGACCGCCCTGCCGTCTCAATTAGCATTGGATTGACCGGGATGGCAGCGGCAGTGCCAACACCGATTAGGGACTTCAATGCAGTTGGCCTGAGTTTAGACAGCTCTAACGCACTTAAAAAACCTTGCGAGTGGCCAACGACATGCGCTTCCCGAACACCCATGGCATCGAGAAAATCAGCTAACCATTTCCCAGAGTCTTCGATTGTTACACAGGGGGCGCCTTTAGACAGAGAGTGCCCTGGAAAGTCTGGCGCCAATACACCGAACCCGTTATAGGCAAACCAACGCGTCTGCAAGGCCCAGCTTCGGTGGTCTAAACCACTGCCATGTAAAAACAGCACGGTTGGTAAGTTTTTTTCGAACTTTTTGCCTCCGGTAGCGACATGAGCTTCATAGCCGTTGACCATTAGTTTCATGATTGAGACTCGGCCACATGCTGGGCAGCTCTCAAACCATTCGCGAAGTCTGCTTGGATATCTTTAATCCCTTCAATGCCAACCGACACACGAATCAGGTCTTCGCTAATACCGGCAGCCACCATCGCATCATGGGTGAGCCGCGAATGCGTAGTACTGCCGGGGTGCAGGACAAGTGTTCTGGAGTCACCGACATTGGCTAGGTTTGAGGCAAGTTTCAACGAGTCGATAAACGCGCCCCCTCCTGCTCGACCACCGACCACGCCGAAGCAAAGCATTGACCCCGCGCCATTTGGAAACAACTCTCTGGCGATGACGTTGCTCGGATTGCTCGGCAAATCAGGGTGATTAACCCATGTGACTTGCTCTTGAGATTGCAGCCATTGAACCATGTCCTTAGTATTGGCGATATGCTGCTTCATGCGCATATTCAGTGTTTCAATACCTTGCAGCAGTAGAAATGCATTGTTTGGACTCATGCACGCGCCAATGTCGCGCATGGATTCTGCACGAATCTTCATTGCCAAGGCATTAGGGCCAAACTCTTCCCAAAATTTAATGCCGTGAAATGGCTCATACGGTTCAGTTAATTCTGGAAAGCGGCCGCTAGCCTCCCAATCAAAATTGCCGCCGTCAATAACCACGCCTCCAACCGCTGCACCATGTCCGCCTATCCATTTAGTGGCAGAATGCACGACCACATTAGCGCCAGATTCGATAGTGTTGCATAGCCCCGGTGGAGCAAAGGTGGCATCGACTACAACGGGCAGCCCATATTGACTTGCAATGCTGTTAATTTGAGGGAGGTTAGCCACTTCCAGGCCGGGGTTCCCAATTGATTCGCAAAACACCATTTTAGTATTTGCACGGATCGCGCCCTCTAATGCCCCCTGATCGTTAATTGAGACGAACGTCGTTTCTATACCCAAGCGTTTCAATGTGTGGCGCAAAAGAGTCGCGGTCGAGCCATAGATTTGTCCCGACGAAACGATGTGATCACCTGCCGAACAAAGCGTAATAAACGTCGTGAACAAAGCACTCATACCTGACGCTGTGCAAATTGCCCCACTGCCCCCTTCTAATGCAGCGAGACGTTGTTCCAACACCGCAACTGTTGGATTAGAGATACGGCTATAAATATGCCCGCCTTGCTCTACGTTAAACAGCGACGAGGCATCGTCTACACTGTCAAATACATACGAGGTAGTTTGATAGATGGGTACAGCGCGCGCCCCGTGATCGCTTTCAGGGACATAACCGCTGTGTAGCGCTATCGTATCGGGGTGGTAATAAGAAGATCGGCCCATGCGAATGCTCCGCTAGCGTTAAACGAATAGATCAAAGTTAAAAGGAATTGAATGAAAACTACTGGTCTGTCCATCAATGGTGATGCTGTCGTTATTGTCTATATAAGAAAGTGGCAACATAGCAAGAGCAAGGTTTTTGTTGTATCTAAATGACCATGCCTGTGATCGAATCTCACCAATGATCTCACCATCGATCTCGATATCACTACCACCTAGGCGACTAGGCTGCATATGTGGCGATCTATTGAATGCTAGTCCGACAAGTTTCCGGGTCTGCTTTCCGACCATCGCTTTAAGAGCCGGCAGGCTTAAGCTTTCAATATCTGCATCGAAGTCTAAATATGAATCTAAACCACACTCAAATGGCGTATCAAATTCGTCCATATCGTTGCCATAGGATAACAGGCCAGACTCTAATCGTTCATTCCCCTGTGGGCAGCCAGCCCGCACAAAAAGGTCTTCCCCATTGGCAAACAATTCGTCCCACAATGCCTCGCCTAGCGACCAATCAGGCATGTATATTTCAAAGCCACGTTGCTTGCTCCAGCCGGAACGAGCCACGTACATTTCAACGCCCCGAAACTGAAGCATTTCACCTCGAAAAAAACGGATTTTGCGAACAATTTCACCAAATACTCTTGCCATTAAGTCATCGGCCTTGGGGCCTTGCACTGCCAAGGGGAAAATGTCTGGCTCGAATACTTTTACATTTAGCCCATAGCCCTGTGCTAGGCCTTGAGCGAAAAATTTAACGTCGCTATCAGAGACTGACAACCAAAATCTATCCTCGGCCAACTTGATCACAATGGGATCATTCAAAATAAAGCCTTCCGCATTGCAAATGGGGCCGTACTTTCCTTGCAGTAGCTCAATGTTAGATAAATCACGTGGCGTCATCATCTGAGCTAGTTTGGCCGCATCAGGCCCGTTCAGTTCGACTTGACGTTCCCCCGAAACGTCCCATACCTGAACATGCTGACACAAATGCCAATAGTCACTCTCGGGCGTGTCAAACAATGTGGGCAATAGCATATGATTATAAACCGTATAGGCTGTCACGCCTGCCTCTTCAACACGGTTAGAGTATGGCGTGGTGCGCACGCGACGGTTAAAAGAAAGCATTTTTGAGTTCATGGACGCGCCCCTAGTAGATCTTCATAGCCCACCAGCGGCAATGTTTACCGCTCTACCTTATTACGACTTTTAGTTAGATCGAAAACCCACCTAGTTTAGTCTCTAAATATTCAGCTAATCCTTCACGTGCTCCTTCGCGCCCTAAGCCGCTCTCACTCATACCTCCAAATGGGGCTGCTGCGCTAGTCGGGTTAATATCATTGATTCCAATAATGCCAAAGTCAAGAGCCTCAAACGCATGCATCGCACGCGATAAGTTTTCAGTATAAACATAAGCCGCTAAACCATAGTGTGTATCATTTGCCATTTTGATAACTTGGTCATAACTGTCAAAAGAGATGATGGCTGCTACAGGGCCAAATGTTTCTTGTCGGTAGATCAACATATCCTCGCTCACATTACTCAGCACTGTTGGTGCGTAAAAATGTCCTGACGAATACTGGCCTCCAGACAACGGCTTCCCTCCACTGTGCAAGATAGCGCCTTTTTTTAGCGCGTCTTCAACTTGCCGAGATACTTTTTCCACCGCTGCATGATTCACTAGTGGCCCGATAGACACCTCAGGCTCTAAACCATTACCCGCTTTCATCTTGGCGACTCTCTCCATGAAGGTTTGAATAAACGAGTCTAAAATGCCGCGCTGCACGAAAATCCTGTTTGGGCTAATACAAGTCTGCCCAGCGTTTAAAAATTTAACCAGTGAAGCACCTTTAGCCGCGTGTATTGGATCCGCATCATCAAACACGATAAACGGGGCATGACCACCTAGCTCCAGTGATACGCGCTTAAGTTGCGGCGCAGCATCTTGAGAAAGCTTTTTGCCGACGGCGGTAGATCCCGTAAACGTCAGTTTTTTCACTTTGGGATTGGTGCAAAACTCTTTTCCTACTGGAGCTGGGTCTAACGTGGTGACTAAGTTTGCAACGCCCGCAGGTAAGCCCGCTTCATGTAAAATGTCAAAAACCGCTATGGCGCATAAAGGCGTTGCCTCAGCCGGTTTCAACACGATCGTACAGCCGGCTGCCAAGGCTGGCGCGACTTTACGTGTCACCATCGAGATGGGGTAGTTCCATGGTGTCACGGCTGCTACCACACCAATTGGCTGATAACGCACAATAAAACGCTGATCAGCTCTGGCCGAGGGAATGGTCTCGCCGTAAACACGCTTCGCCTCCTCGGCAAACCATCTCAGGAAGTCAGCGGCATACTGAACTTCATTAAGCGCCGCTTTTAATGGCTTACCCTGCTCGCTAGTCAGCAACTCGGCCAGCACTTGCTTGCGCGCTATCATTAGACTGTAGGCTTTTTGCAGCACCTCAGCTCTTGCATAGGCAGTAGCGCTGGACCATGATTTATAAGCGGCAGATGCGGCATCGATAGCAAGCTTGGCGTGACTGTGGTCGCCATCGGGCACCATCTCAATAACGTCACCTGTCGCAGGGTTAGTCACACTGAATTGTTGATCTGTTTTAAGCCATTCGCCGTTGATATACATACAGAGTTGCCACGCCATTGGTAAGACCGACAAAGTAGTGCAAGCGACGCTTTTTTACAAACAAAACTCGTAATTCTGACGGTAAGGGGGTTGTTCTGCTGGAACCTGCGACCCCTACCACTCGTCAACCTCTATCTCCACACAGGCGCGGGGCTCGAACAGAGTGTAGGGCATATAAAAAGCCGCACCCTGGAGCGGTGCTGTCCACGCCAACTAAGCAGGCAGACTGACGTAGCTCTAAACGCTAATCCTGGTAACCGGTAATCGACTTAGCCGCTTGGTAGGCAAACGTCATAGCTGGGCCAAGGGTTGAGCCCGGCCCAGGGTAACAGGGCAACGTTGGCGCGCTGCAGTTACCAATCGCATAAAGACCTTCAATCACAGTGCCGTTCTCATGCATAACCTGCGCATCAGCATTGGTCACCATACCGCCCTGAGTTCCAAAGTCACCCGGATCAACCTTCATGGCATAGTAAGGCGCCTTATTGATAGGTCCTAAACAGGGATTAGGCGTCACACGAGGGTCGCCGTAATAGCGATCGTAGGCCGAGTCGCCACGCTGAAAATCCAGATCTTCACCGTTGCGAGCAAATTCATTCATCTTAGTGACCGTCTCTTCTAGACCCGCCGCGTCCACATCGATTTTTCGAGCGAGTTCAGCAATTGAATCCGCCTTGGCAAAAAAGCCTTCTTCTTCATAGCGCTTCGGCACTGCCCAATCTGGCAGAAATTTACTGTTATACAGAGGCCCGACGAAATACGTTGCCCGAAAATTAGCATCGAATATGTGCCAGCTCGGATTGAGTGGGTTTTCCTCGGTGTGTCTTGCGAACGTTTCCTGCTGAAACGCCATATAGTTTTGTGATTCATTACTGAATCGCTGCCCCGCCGGATTCACCATAATGGAACCCGGGTAAGACTTTTCCATAATGCTCAAGCGGGGAATATCCTCTCCAGGCACTGAAATCGTATTGCACCACCAAGCTTCGTCAAGACGGTGCATTTTTGCGCCCAGTCGCATTCCTTCGAGGATGGCATCGCCCGTATTGTCTTTTGTGCCGGCACTCCAGCGATGATCGGTAGGCTGCGGGAGGTATTTTTCACGCATTTCCTGATTATGTTCAAACCCACCTGCGGCCAGAACAACCGCCTTGCGAGCCTGAATTCTCACCGGTTTACCCTCGCGCATCACTTCAACACCCAGCACCTTGCCGTCAACATCCACGACTTTCGTCATCGCGGTATTTTGCCAGAGCGGAATATCTCGGTCCTGCATTGATGCCCGCAGACGAGCAACCCCGGCACAACCCGTGGCTAGACGACGGTGGAATTTATCCTTCAGGCGCCAAGGAATATCCACGGCATAGTCCACGACCAGCTTGATCGCTGTTTTCCACCAGCCCGGCTGCTGGCCAATCAGTAGTCCAGCCTCTACCTGAGTAAAGCCAATCACCCCAGCCAAATGCATCATCGGATGAGTACGCCGGAGTCGTCGCCATTCTTCCCCTAGCTCATCTGCATTAAAGGTTTCCGGTTCCATCGAGCGATGGCCTTGCATGGCGCCGTCGAGATCGGTGTAGTAATCCGGATAGTGTTCCAGCGTCACATAGCGCATACGCGTGCGTTCGTGGAGAAAATCCACCATCTTCGGACCGTTCTCCAGATAGGCATCTAGCTGATGTTCCGACACCTCCTCTTCTGTGATCAGTTGACGCAGATACGTTTTGGCGCTCTCTAATGTGTCACCGGCACCGGCTTCATTGGCATAGCGGTTACAAGGGATCCACACGCCACCGCCGGAAATAGAGCTGGTGCCACCGTAGAGATTCGATTTTTCTATGACCAGCACATCCTTCGCACCCATCTCATAGCTGCACAGAGCCGCCGTCATCCCACCGTTGCCGGATCCGACCACCACCACATCGAAACTGTAATCCCACTGCTGCCCTGCACTCATCGTCTGCACTCCACAAATATCGAGTACATGGTAGCGTAATCACCGCGCATTACAGCCCTAGAATGGCCGTAATGACCAAAAGGTTTAAAAAATTGGTCGTCACGGCCCCACGTGGCGTTTAAAGGTCTCAAGAAATTTGTCTTGTCAGCAGCTTCCATCCCTTAATACAATGCCTGCTTGCCCTGATAAGCATCAGAAAAATCGTAATAAGGAACTGAATATGCCCCATTTTCGACGTCAAACAGCCCTCGCAATCATTGTGGTCGCGGGACTCGCCATCTCACCACTGGCCATCTCCCACTACAATGATAAAGAAGGGCCCCAGTCCTACCGGCAGTCATGGTTTGCGCTGGTCGCTGCGAACTTTGGCCCGATGGTTTCCATGGTCAAGGGCGAGATACCCTGGCAGGAGATGCAAATGGCCGGCTATGCGGACCAATTGGCAGCCCTCACTACGCTGGATGTCATGCGTGGCTTCGCCGACGGATCCGACAAGGGCACAACACGGGCCAAGCCTGAAATATGGCAGAACAAGCCAGACTTCCAAAACAAGATGGACGACCTTAAAACCGCGGTAAACGCGTTAAAAACGGTTGCCGATCAGGGCACCGACCGAAAAGCCATCGCGGCGCAGGTCGCAACGACGGGGAAAGCCTGTAAAGCCTGTCACGACGAGTATAAGTCAAAAAATTACCTCTATTAGAGCTGACGCCTAGCAGGCATCAACGCCCCCGTGACAACGTCGGCTGCGAAGTGGCCCTATCCTGATCCACTAACGCGGCTTGACGGGGACCCGTGTTAAGTCTAGTACACCTATCTGTGCCACCGATAAGCGCATAATTTAAATGTATACCGATGGGTTGCGCGTGATTCTTGTGCGCATAAAATAATCTCGTCATGTTTCGGCATAAGGACTTTTACAGTGGCTATAGTCAACAACCCTATCGATACACCTCAGCAGCGAGAGCATGAATTACTCGCCCTGGAATTGTTCAATTCGTCCGAGCTACAGGCTGTTTACGCGCAAGTAAGAGTTTACTGGCTCGACCTGGCGAAACCATCACCTGATATGCGGGGCTGTTTCGATGCGGCGTTTAAAGAGGTCATGTTTAGTGCAGTAGTCTGGGCGCTAAACCAAGATCCGCTTTACCCCAAGGTTATTACTATCAGTCGCCTGTCTCATGATCTAGACGGCCAGCACATTCCCGGCTCACGTTGGGGCATCGATAATCCCGATAGCGTGTACCGGGTGATTCCTGTGCAGGGTTCTGAGCAGTATGTGATTAGCGGTCGGGTGCCCAAAAAACGTCTGGTGGAGAATTACTTTACCTTGTGGGACAAAGATATGCGCACCGTTGGCTTGGTCAACGGCAAAGACCTGATATTAGACGAAGAGGGTCGGTTCGAAATCACCGTAGACAACCGACCGGCGGGTGACCGCGCCAATCACGTCAAGACTGACGATAGCGCGTTTGAATTCTATATCCGCGACGTCATATTCGATTGGGCTGAGGACCGTGTGAACGAGTTACAGGTTGAACGCTTGGGGCCCGCGCCCGCGCGGGCTCAACGAGGGCGCGATGAGCTGATTGAACGGGCTGGCCAGTACATGCACAAGTATGCAACCAATTCCCATCGCTGGAATAAGCAAGCGCTACAGAAAGAACCTAACGACTTTAGCTTTCTTATCGATAGAGAAGACGATGGCGCCCAGGTTGGGCAAATTTACATCATGGGCCACTTTCAGCTACCCGATTCCGAGCACGCTATCGTGCTGGAAGTCGATATGGGTGGGGCTGACTATTTCATCGCCCCTATTACCAACATATGGGGTACCACTAACAATATTACGGACCGCAACGGCTGCATGAACAGCGCGCAGTCACTCGCAAATGCCGATGGCAGTTACACTTTCGTTCTGTCGGTGACTGACCCTGGCGTGCACAATTGGCTGGACCCCACCGATATGCATGAAGGCATTCTCACCTTGCGTTGGGCTGAATTTACGGGCGGCAAACCATCCGATAGTCTGGGAGTGAGCTCGTCACTGGTCAACTTGGCTGAGTATCAGACTACATTGTCTGAGAACAAAAAGATTTCTGCAGACCAACGCCAACGCATAAGTAAAGAACGAGCCGCAAGCTATGCCTGGCGGCTTACAGGAGAAACATAGATGAGTTCAAAAATTTGGTTTATTACCGGATGTTCTACGGGCTTTGGACGACACATTGCGCTGGCAGCACTTGCGCATGGCGATAATGTGGTTGTCACCGCTCGACGCCCGGAAGCAATCGCCGATATATGCGAGCAATATCCAAAGAAAACTCTGGCGTTAGCGCTGGATGTGACGGACGCGCATCAAATCGACGCGGCAGTGTCTTCGGCGATCGGGCATTTTGGGGCCATCGATGTGTTGGTCAATAATGCGGGCTACGGCTATGTAGGTGCGATTGAGGAAGGTGAAGAAGCGGCGGTACGCCAGCTGTTCGAAACTAATTTCTTTGGTGTCTTAGCGCTGACCAAGGCGGTGTTGCCTCATATGCGACAGCGTGGCCGCGGCGTCATTTTAAACAACTCCTCTCAGGCGGGCTTAATGGCCAACCCGGGTACCGGCTATTACAGTGCTTCCAAGTACGCTCTTGAGGGCTTGATGGAAGCGCTTTCAAAGGAAGTCGCCCCATTCGGCATCAAGGTGTGTTCGGTTCAGCCTGGCGCTTTTCGCACAGATTGGTCGGGCCGCTCTATGCAACGCACCCAGACGCCAATTGATGCCTATCACGGGCATGTGGGATCGCGGCTCGATATTATTGGCGAGATGGACGGCAAACAACCGGGTGACCCTGTGCAGGCAGCACAGGTCTTTATCGATCTAGCCTATATGGACGAGCCACCGACACAGCTATTGCTGGGAGCCGGTGTATTGAGCACCTATCGCGAAAAACTGACCGCTATTGAACAGTCATTGGATGCCTGGGAAGCCGTTACTCAGGGGGTCGATTTTGCTCCTGGCGAATGAACCAAGATAACACCCTGCATTCGCGTACCGTTGAATATAATCATTATTCAAAGCCGTAACGATCGCGATATTCTTTGAATTCAGCTTTAAGAAAATCCTCGGTGTAACCAAACTGTTCAAGACTGTACTCATGGACAGCACGACCATCTCGCCGATTTTTATCCCGCCATTCTTTTATTGACGCTTTTGCATTATCGGTAAATTCCATATCGATAAATTTATAGATCGACTCCAGAACACCATCGGCATTGCGCGTTGTATCCTTATAACTAACATCCAAAAAATAATCCGGATGTTGATCGCGTATCCCGATCGCTCGGCGCATACTGCGGGAAAATTTTGCACACCAGATATCTGCCACCGCCTGTGCATCGGGATTATCTGTATTTAACTTCCATAAGCCATAATTGAGACTGGTAAATGACGGTATGGTCTCTAAGGGGTCACGGTGAGTCTGGACAACCTTGACTCCGGGAAATGTCTCCAATAATAGGTCTAAATGATGTACGTGATGCGGAGCTTTTAACAGCCACCGTCGAACTCCCTGCCCCTTGCGTTTTTTCTGCCACTGCAAAAATTGCAACACTCTGTATAAATATTGATAACCAGGAGTATTGTCGTGACTATCAACCCAGTTGGCATAATCAGGAATATTACAAAAAGCCTCAGGAACACTGCTGTAAAAAGACTGCTCCAATAGCATAATTTCTTCATCGGCTGCCTCTGCATCGAAAGGGTGCATGGCGGCCAAATCAGGATTTGCATCAAGCATTCCCCGTATTTCAGCTTTGGCTGCACTCAGCCTTGGGTCTTCGCCGGTAAAATCCCAATCTGTGGGCGGCGAGGGAAATCTAGTCTCAAACCATATCGGTGTGTAAAAGCGCTGATCACTACCCAATGTTCTATGCAACATAGTCGTACCCGTTCGGGGCAAGCCGACTATCACCACTGGATTTAATATTTCTTCCTTGAAAATTTCAGGGTATTTATTGAAAAAACTCTGCGCTAAAAGGCGCTGGCATAGGATCTCAACAATTCTCGCGGACTGCCCTTGAGTTCCTGCCTCGTTAAGATCGGCCTGCTCAACAAGCGCTTCTAATAAAATTTTCAGTGGTGCCCGAAAGCTATCGCCCCCAAAATCGTCCAGTCCAGTCCGCTGTTTTGCCGTTGTTATTATATACTCTAGGCCCAACGGGCTAGTGCTTACAGCCATTGCTTAAGTCCCTGTCATCACTAAGTTGTTCTGTAACCAGCGCCGAGAGCGCACAGTACCCTATAGCACCAACCACATAGGTGGCGGCCATGAGAAATTGTGAGATTCGAGGGTCTGACAATCTAGCCTCCACGGCAGCATGAGGTTGGTACTGCATGGTTGAAGGCTACTGCGTTTTACCGGAGAGTCAAGGGACAGTCAGCAAAGGACAATCTCTGAGTTTTAAACGCCGACGGCCAGATTAAGTATCAAAGATCAAATTCACGGCACAAAACGGGCTTTAGGTGGACTGCAAACGGTATACTCCTGCGGCGTGTTATATCATCCACAAGCAAACAGTTTGCGGCGATGTGCCATTAACGGGGAAAGAGTCATCATCATGAATGTCAGTGAGATCAGTCGGATTATTGAAATGGCCTGGGAAGACCGGACCCCTTTTGAGGCGATTCATGCTGCATATGGACTATCAGAGCCTCAAGTGATTAAGCTCATGCGTCAAGAAATAAAACCACGCTCTTTTCAGGTTTGGCGCAAGCGTGTGGCGGGTAGACGCACCAAGCATTTGTCTCGGCGTGATTTTACGGTAGGAAAGTTCCGTTGCCCCACCCAAAAGATGCGCTAGGAGCAGTACCAAGTAAAAGACAGACAGGAGACTACTAGCATCACCGTGCATTCGCTTTTCAGCAACATGTGCATAAGCAGCTATGTTTCGTCACGAACCAAATCCCTCAGTATATTGCCGAGTCTCTGCATCGAGAACTTCCCAGGCAGCCTTGGAACTAACATGAATATGTTGTTTCAGCCGAACACCAGGGTCAGAATCGAGCAACCCTACCGGTATCCAGTGCAGCGTATAGTCAGGCAAGAACTGCGGCAGTATCGATCCGCAATCGGGACAGAACCGCCGTTTGAATCCACTTTCACATTGAAACTCCCGCACGCGCTCATCACCCTGTAGCCAAGAAAAAGCGTCTTCACCGGCCAGCGCCGCAGCACTGGATGCACCCCCAAAAGCCTTCCGGCATTTGGAACAGTGACACTTAAAGATGGCCGAGTTGAACTCTTCCACCACAAAGCGCACCGCACCACAGAGACAACCCCCTTCCGTCATTACGTTTCTCCAACCGTCATTAGATGATAAATAATTTTAACTTAACCCATATATATCATAAGCTTATAAAACTTATATAATCTAACTTTATAGACTCTGAAATCCTCCGCTGCCCATCGTCCCTGCAACACTCACCAGCTTAAAGACGGCTGGGGTGCCTGCGCCAGACCCCACCATAGAGCCAGCCCCACAAGTAGAGCGATGATCACAGCCCGCCACCAGGGCGCTGGAGCCTCAGTGCCGACCCTTCCTATAGCACTGCCACGCAACATAGCCTGCAGCAACTTTTCTTTCCGTTTCAACTGGTGATACAACACGGCGAGGACATGTAAGCACACCAATGCCAGCAAGCCATTAAAAGCCACATCGTGCACCACGCCCATGGCATCACGGAAACCGGAATCAGCCCAATAATACAATGGGCCGGAAAACAGCACGTCATCGCTATTAAACAGACCACTGGTAGCCTGCACTAGCAGCAGCGACAACAGTAACAGAACGGACCAGCCGCCCAGCGGGTTATGGCCTACACTGCTACTGCCCTGCCCTCGCAAGTAAGCGCGCACTCGAGCAGGCCCAACCATAAAATCCGTAAATCGAGAATGACGACTGCCGATGAAGCCCCAAACTATACGACTGCCAACCAATACCAGCACGGTGTAACCTGTCCACTGATGCACATCGTAGCGCTCTTGGTCTGCACTCCACCAAGCCAGCGGCAAACAACATACAATCAGCCAGTGAAAAATCCGTGTTGGCATATCCCAAAGGGGTTTTGTGCTGGTGGGCATAATATTCAAATCACCGACAGTTCTAGTAAGGGAGGATAGACAGGGTCGACATCTACGTACTGATATTGCCAGTAATTGTGAGTCAATACCGCTCGATGGCGGGCTCCGGGAAGACTGCCATCGGTACTCTCATAACCGGCATCCCCACGAAACATGACCATCACCTGCTTCCCATCATTGGCGAACACGGGGAACACTTCTGGCACTGGAGAACTGCGCTCTTCAGCAACCATCTGCGCCACACTGGTATAACGTGAAAGTCCAAGCAGTGTAAAATAAGTGGGTGGCAGCATAACCAGATTACCAGATTCATGTTCGGCTGCAGCATCACGCACACTTAGCCACCGCGAGTCATGAATTTCACCGCCATCAATCACCACTTCAACGTCTTCCGCCAGTGGCGCCGCATAAATCCACGTTGAGAAGCGCCGAGGCTCACCCACCGGCGTGGTCCAGTGACTTAACAACACCATGTCTTCGAGCCTTGGCGACAAACCTGACTCTTCATGTGCCTCCCGAGCGGCGGCAATTCGCGAGGCTTCGGCGATGCTGCCGTCCCCAGCCTCAAAGTCTTCTGGGTCCACTGAACCACCGGGAAAAACCCAAGCACCGCCCGCGAAAACTAGTGCCTTGTTGCGCTTCAATAGAAGCGTCTCAAGGCCATTGGCAGTATCCCTCAACAATACGACCGTACTTGCAGGGCGAGCTTCGATAGTCTCGGACATAAATCTCCCTTAAATGGATGTATACCAGCGCAAGACACTACTTACGCTGCGCGGCGTCCGTAATAAACGACGAGGCCATACTCAGATCAAAGCCGCACTGACTTGCCACCTTCATTGCGCCTGCCAAATCAGAATCTGCCACCCCTGCAACCCATAAATTTGCACAACGTGTACCAGAGCGGCAAAACGCCAAGACTGGGCGCGAAGGATCGTCGAATAGAGCAGTTATCGCTTCCAAATCTGGCCCCGGAAAGCTGGCTGCGGTAATCGGTATGTGATGATATTCCATACCGGCGGCCTCTGCCGCAGTCGCGATGAGCGCGCCAACGGGCTGGTGACTGTCTTCACCGTCCGGTCGGTTATTAATCAGCACCTTGTAACCCGCTGCTGCGATTTGCTCCACGTCATCCAGGCTGATCTGTGCAGACACTGCGAGATTTTCCGTTAACTTTACAATGTTCATACATCCTTCCTCTAGCGCGCACAACTACGGTCGAACGTTCATCCTCATTTCAAACTATCTTACTCGCCACGAAATAACGGCTGCCTTTTTTCCTTAAATGCCCTAGGGCCTTCTCGAGCATCTTTACTCATCATCACCACTCCAGCTTGCTCCAGCTCAAACTGAAAGGCTTCGGCCCAGGGTAAAGTATGCGTCTCCAATGCGGTTTTCTTGATTGCCTGCAACGCCAAAGGCGCCTGGCGACAAATATTTTGTGCGTAGTGCTCAGCACGAGATTGTAACTCCGTCAGCGGCACAACCTCTGAAACGAGTCCCATCGCCAGCGCTTCCTGCGCACTGATGGGCTCACCACCAAGTAAAATTTTCATTGCATGCGCCCAGGGTAACTGCCGGGCCAGTCTCACCATGGAACCCGCGCCGGGCACTACACCCACTTTCGGTTCAGGTAATGCAAATTGTGCATGCTCTGCTGCAATGCGTATGTCGGTAGCCTGCAGCAACTCTGCGCCACCCCCGAGCGCACGCCCATTTACTGCTGCTATAACGGGCTTGTACAACGGCTCTGCCTTGAGCATGATTTGGTCAACAATCATCGGATCAGACAGCAAACGTTCTTCCTGTGGCGTCTGCGGCTTTTTAGCACCCGTCCATAACGGGATGATCTGTGACAAATCCCCGCCACAGCAAAAGTCTTCCTCGCCGGCAGCGGTAAGCACCGCAACACGAATAGCATCGTCGTCCCGTACTTCTTGCCAAGCGTCAGCCAACTCCACAAACATGTCGCCGTTAATCATGTTCTTAGCCGCTGGGCGGTTGAGCGTAATCCAAGCCTGCTGCCCGCGCTTTTCAAATACCACACTGCTCATTACGTCTCTCCCAAAGTACGGATAACAGACCGACATCTATTCAATCTACACGCAAACCGATTGCCTCAAATACGACCTAAGCTCTAAGTCGTCTAGACTAGTGTCTAGGCAGTGCCACCGAGCGCACTGACACCGTCCCATGTCAATTTGGCTCCAACGAGTATGAGACAGAAACTCACTATCGAATAGTAAAACGTCGGCGTTGAACGTTTCACCAGATAGTATCCGAGTTTCACACCCAATGGCGCAAGCGGGACCAGCACCAGTGAATACAACAGATTTTCGCGCGTGAACTCCCCAAGGGCATAGTACGGCACCAATTTTACAACGTTGACCACCGCAAAAAAAAGTCCCGCGGTGCCTGCGAATAATAGTGGCGACAACTGCTTGGGCATGAGGTATAGGGTAAATGGCGGACCACCGGCGTGGATGCTAAAACTGGTGAAGCCCGCTAAAGCACCGAACAAGCCACCACTGACGGCGTTGTGTCGCTTGCTCGAGAATGATTCTAGCCCCATTAGGCTCTGTAGACCGAATACCAGTGCCAGAGCACCAATCAAAATGCGCATATAGTGCTCATTCATGGCTTCTGCAGAGAGATAACCGATGCCAACGCCCAGTATCGCAGCAGGCAGTAACAGCACTAGCGCTCGACGATCGAATACCCCCCAATAGGCTTTTACAACCAATAGATCCATCACCACAAGGATGGGAAGGAGGATCGCTGCAGCCTGAGTTGGCGGCATCACCAGCGC
>OJHF01000187.1_pt1 | contig 17625 bp, 15 predicted proteins | sample 1594891 | NCBI WGS metagenome assembly OJHF01 (sample SAMN05416737, study PRJEB24817) | seawater metagenome | isolation source: Sea water | place: Canada:Atlantic | collected 2013-07 | reverse complement strand
TCTACACAGAGTAGATCGTCGGCAGCGTCAGATGTGTATAAGAGACAGCCTTACTTCCGGGAGCTGGCGATCAATGGTCTGTTTGGCCGTGAGCAAGAGTTTCAGGATCTTCTTGGAGATGACTTTACGGACGCGAAATTCCGCAAGTATCTCGATCATTGTCTCACTCCGAAAACGACGGCGGCGGCCTTTAAACCACCGGGAGATAAGAAGCATCTGGCATCCTTTAAAAGGGGAGAGCAATTCTACATCGCGAACTGTATGGCTTGTCATGGGGCTGATGGAAACGGACTGGAACACTTGGGGCCGCCTTTGGTGCAATCCGAATGGGTTTTGGAATCTCCCGAACGATTGGGCGCGATTCTTCTGCAAGGATTGATGGGGTCAATCACAGTGAATGGAAAAAATTACACTCCGGCAGCAGCCATGCCCGGCTTGAAACTGGTTCCTGAAATCAGTGATGGGGACCTTGCCGATGTCGTAACTTTTGTGCGCCACGCCTGGAATAACCGGAAGGGCGCCGTGAAGGGGGAGGTCATCGAGGCGGTTCGCAAAAAACTCGACGGCCGCGAGACGTCTTTTACCCCGGAGGAACTTTTGAAGGCTTTTCAATAAGAAGGGGTTTGGTTTCCTTGATTTCGATTCCGCGATCCGTTGCTTACGTGTTGGGCCTTTTTCTGTTTGCTCGATAGCGGTTCATGGCGCAGAGGTGTGGCGTGAATTTTCGTCTTCTCTGCCTTCTGCCAATTCTTGGTTTGCTGCCTTTTCATCAAGGTGGGGCTGAGGAGGTGACAATTATGGCGGCGAATATTTCGAGTGGTAATTTTCAGTCCTATGATCCGGGTGAGGGGATTCGGATTTTTCAGGGGCTGGATCCGGATGTCGTGCTGATTCAGGAGTTTAACTATAAGCAGAATACCGACAGCCAGTTGAAGAGCTTCGTGGAGGATTCCTTCGACGCAGGTTTTTCTTTCGTGGAGGAGGAGAAGACGAGTGGTCAGCTTCAGAATGGGGTGATTAGTCGTTATCCCATTCTTCAATCCGGGGTTTGGGATGATACGGATATGTCGAACCGGGAATTTGTTTGGGCGCAGATTGATGTTCCCGGCGAAGCCCACCTTTGGGTGGTGAGTGTGCATTTTAAAGCGAGCCGGGGGAGTGAGGCTCGGCGGACGGGGCAGGCGACTCAGCTTGCCGGCTACATCAATGCGAATGTTCCGGCGGCAGATTTCGTCGTGATTGGCGGAGATTTTAATGCCCAGAATCGCGATGAAGAATTTTTGACGAGGCTGGCTCCAGTGGTCGATGTGACCGGTCCTTGGCCGGTTGATAAGAACGGGAGCGGTAATACCAACGCGGGACGTTCGAGGCCGTATGACTGGGTAATGGTGGAGCCGGATTTGGGAGCGCTTGAGGTGCCTACCGTTCTTGGAGGGCGCAGTTATGCGAATGGTATCGTGTTCGATAGTCGGGTTTTTACGCCGCTCTCGGCAGTGGCTCCGGTGATGCAGGGAGACAGTGGGGTGCAAGGGATGCAGCACATGGCGGTGATGCGAACTTTTGAGTTGTCTGAGGACCCTTATCAGATGTGGTTGGGAGAAAATTTTGCTTCTTTGGAGCCGGTTGACGAGGCCTCGGTTTGGGGAGCATTGGCTGATCCGGATGAGGATGGCTTGGTGAACTTTCTTGAGTATGCCTTTGTCCGTGATCCGAATGTGCCGGTGCTGGCTCCTCCGATTGTGGCGGTAGCTTTGGCGGGTGGGAATGTGGAGGTGACTTTCCCGGTACGTGATGGAGCGGGCTTAACCTATGTGCTTGAGGGTGCGACGGATCTTTCTGGATTCTCGCTTGTTTCGGGAGGGACGGTGAGTGAGGGGGAGTTGCTGGGGCTGGTTAAGATGAGGTCGGTGACGCTACCGCAGTCTGCGCTGAGGTTTTTTCGGGTGAGAGTGAGGGAGTAGGCTTGGATGAGATTTGCACACGAACGATGAGACTTGAGCGGGCTTGGTTTCCTCCTTTGCCTTGCGGCTTTCTCCACCGCGATGCGGCTACGGCGGACGAGACGGCGCTCTCACTCTGGAAGGAGATCCCTTTTTAGGTATGTCTTTCAATCTCCTCACCCAACAGACCATGCTCATTCTTACCACCGGCGGCACTATTGATAAAATCTACTTCGATGCGTCTTCAAAATTCGAAGTCGGCGACCCCATCGTTCCTCATATTTTCAAAGATGTCGGTGCTGATATTGACTACGAGCTGAAGTCCTTTTTCCGAAAAGACAGCCTCGAAATGATCGTCAAAAATCGAGAAGAAATCCGAGAGGTTTGCACCGACATCCCTCATCACTCACGGCACGGACACAATGACGGACACTGCCGAAGCGCTCGCCGATATTCCCGGAAAAGTCATCGTCCTCACCGGAGCGATGGCTCCCGCCCGCTTCCGTGTCACTGATGTGATCTTTAATATAGGCGCCGCCGTGGGTGCGCTTCAGAGTAAGGAGAAAAAGTGTCTATCTTGCGATGAACGGAGAGATCTTTAACGCTGAAGAAGTCAGGAAGAACCGTGACGCGGGGAAGTTCGAAGCGTTGAAGTAGCTTTCCGTGAAGCCCTACAAGATTTGGGTAGGAGAGGGTTAGCGGAACTCGGAGATCTGTTCCTTACTCGACCGGGAAGACAGCCTTAAAGGACTGTCCTATGATGGGATTTCGGGGCACAAAAAAACCGGCGGTGGGGTGCCGACGGTTTGTGAGGAATTAGCGAGGATTACTTTTTCTCTTTGGCGTGATCGTGGTCCTTGTGGTCGTTGTGCTCTGCGTGGTCATGGCCTTCGTGATCATCGTCGTGGTCACAGGTACAGGCATACTCGAGGAAGTCGCAGGTGGGGCAGTCAGCCATGTTCACGTTGAACTTCACATTGGATTTCTGGCCCTTGGCGTTCTTGAACATGAGGACGATGGGGACGAGCTTGCCTTCGGGGAGCTTCTCATTTGAGAGGAACCCGTTTTTGGTTTTTTCAAAGGTGAACCTAGTGGCCTTGGTCCGCTTTCCGCCGATGGCTCTGAGCGTGTTGTCGGAGGCGACGCCTTTACCATCTTCATTGAGGAAGGTGATTTGGACTTTGCGATCCTTGGTGATGAAGAACTCGGCATGGGGTTCGACGTCGTGGAGGACGCGGCCTCCATTAGGGGCTTTGATGTCGTGTCCGTGCTCATGCTCGGCATGCTCATCGTGGTCGTGTTTTTCTTCGTCGGCCCAAGTCATAGGAGTGACGAGGAGCGCGAAGGCGGTGATGGTGGATTTTATTTTCATATGGTTTTTGGATTGGTTGTTTAATGAGAAGCGGCAGCTTGTGCCGTGATTGCCTTTTTCGCGGAGGTTTTTCCAAAGGTCCAGAAGACCGCCGGAGTTACCAAGAGTCCGAAGAGAGTGGATGAGATGAGGCCGCCGACGATGACGAGGGCGACGGGGTTAAGGATTTCTTTTCCTTCGGCGAGGCTGGGTTCACCGGGTTCGACGAAAGGGAGGAAGCCCAAATCCATGGTGAGGGGAAGAAGGGCGACTCCAGCGGAGATCGCCGTCATGAGGACGGGGACCAGGCGTTCGGAGGTGCCGCGGATGATCATGGGGATGCTAAAGTCTTCATTCTCGTGCCTCATCAGGTGGAGATAGTGCGAGATGAGCATGATGGAGTTTCGTGTGGAGATTCCGGCGATGGCGATGAAGCCGACCAAGGTGGCGATGGAGACATTGTTGAGACTATAGCTCGTCAGCAGGATTCCGCCAGTAAGGGCGATGGGGATATCGAGAAGAACCTGGAGGGTGAAGTTGAAGCTCTGGAAGTAGGTGAAGAGGAGGAAGATGATGACGAGCAAGAGAATGGCCGAGAAGAAGAGGATTTGCTTGGTCGCTTTTTGCTGCGCGAGGTAGTCGCCTTCAAATGAGATGGAATATCCCTCGGGGAGGACGAGTTCTTCATCGAGGCGTTCCTGGAGTTGGTCGACCAGTTCAACGAGGTTTTGCGATGAGGGGTTGATGGAAACGACGAAGCGGCGCTGGGTGTTTTCGCGGAGGATATTGTTGGGGCCGCTGGCGGGCCGGATGTTGGCGAGGTCCCGGAGAGGCGCCTGGATGCCGGATTGGGTGTCGAGGTAGATGTCGCCGAGTTTTCGGGGGTTCTTGCGCCATTCTTCGGGGAGGCGGAGGACGAGGTCGTAGGTTCGTTCGTTGTCGTATACTTGGGTGAGGATCTCGCCGCCGATGAGGCTTGCGAGTTGGTCGTTGAGCTTTCCGGGTGTCATTCCGTAGGCGAGAAGTCGTTCGTGATCGGGCTCGATGCGCAGTTGGGGAATGGCGGCTTGGGGCTCGGGGCGCGCTTGTTCCAGGCCGGGGATTTCACGGGCGATTTGGGCGACCTTGTTCCCGAGGTCGCTGAGAGTGTCGAGATCAGGTCCGTAGATCTTGATGGCGATCTTTGCGGAAACGCCGGAGAGCATGTGGCCGATTCGGTCGCCCAGAGGGGAACTCATGGCGGAGAAGGTTCCGGGGATGTTCTTCATCGTTTGGTGGAGATCTTTGAGGACCTCCTCCTTGGAGCGCTCGAAGTGCTCTTCGAACTCCACTTCAAATTCGACGGTGGAAACCGGGACGACGTGGTCGCCATTTTCGGCACGGCCGACGCGGAAGGAGACGGTTTTCACCTCGGGGATTTGGCCAATCAATTTCATGGCAGTGTGGCTGATCTCGCTTGTTTTTGCCAGAGAGGTTCCGGGGCTGGCGGCGGTGGCGATGACGGCGGTGGGCTCGCGGAAGGTGGGGAGGAAATTTTTGCCCATCCCGGGATAGGTGATTGCGCCGACGGCGACGAGGAAGGCGGCGAGGGCCATCACGACGAAGGGTTGGGCTAGGGAGAGGCGGAGGATTCCTCCGAAGGCTGCTTTAATAAAGCGGAGGATAAAGCCATCGCGGTGGACTTTGTCTGGGTCTGGTTTGAGGAGAAAGGAGGAGAGGACCGGGATAATGGTGAGGGAGACGAGGAAGGAGGCGGCCATGCTCACGATAGTGGCGATGGCGATGGGGGAGAAAAGGCGGCCTTCGACACCGGAAAGGGAGAGGAGCGGGACAAAGACGAGAATGATGAGTATCGTCGCGTAGAGAATGGAGGAGCGGATTTCCGAGGAAGCGGCGGCGATGATTTTGAGACGGTTGCCTTTCGGGTTTTCGCGGAGGCGGCGGTAGACGTTCTCAACATCGACAATGGCGTCATCGACGACCATGCCGATGGCGACGGCGAATCCGCCAAGCGTCATGGAGTTGATTCCGAGATCGAAGAGAGAAAAGACGATGACGGAAATGGCGAGTGAAAGGGGAATCGCGGTGAGCGTGATGAGGGTGATGCGGAAGTTGAGAAGGAAGAGAAAGAGGACGAGTGCGACCATGATTCCTCCGTGGAGGAGGGCGTCCTTGAGGTTGGTGAGGGAGAGGTTGATGTAGTCAGCTTGACGGTAGCTCACGATGATCTCGGTATTTCCGGGGAGGGTTTTACGGAGGTCATCGAGGGCGGCCTCTAGCTTGTCGGTGAGATCGAGAGTGTCGTAGCCGGGGGCTTTGGTGATCGAGAGGATGACGGAGGGATGGCCTTCCAGGCTGCCGGGTTCGCCGGTGGTGGTGCCGGCATCGCCTCGCATGGGCTCGGTTCCCCAGACGACCTGGGCGACGTCTTTGATGCGGAGTGGTCGGTCGTCCTGGTGGCGCACGGTGGTGTTTCCGATGAGGTCGAGATCGGTGGTCATGGCCAAATTTCGGACCATGATTTCTTGTGAGTCGCCCTCGATGTATCCGCCGGTGGAATTGCGCACGGCATTTGCGACGGAATTACGAAGTTCATCGTAGTTTACGCCGAGTGCGAGCATGCGCTGGGGATCGGGTTGGACTTGGACTTGCTTGATGCCACCGCCCATGGGGAGGACTTCGGCAATTCCGGGGATGGATTGGAGGCGTCGGCCGATGACCCAATCGGCTTGGGTGCGGAGATCTTGCGGAGAGATTTCGCCGGTGGGATCGAGCACGCTCACGAGCATAATGTTTCCCATGAGCGAAGTGGCGGGCGTCATGTAGGGAGTGACATCCTTGGGGAGTTCCGCTGCGGAGAGGCGTTCTTGAACGAACTGACGGGCTTGGTAGATGTTGGTTCCCCAGTCGAATTCGACGAAGGTGAGCGAGAGGCCGATGTCGCTGGTGGTGCGGAGTCGGTTGAGGCCGTTGACGCCCATGAGGCTGCGCTCGAGTGGAAGGGTGACGCGGGTTTCGACTTCTTCGGGTGAGAGGCCGGGAGCTTCGGTGAGAATGGTGACGGTGGGCTTGGTAAGGTCGGGGAGGACGTCGACGGGCAGCCTTTTCGTTGTCTGCCATCCGAGGATGAGCACAATGACGCCGAGCGCGAGGACGAGGGCGCGTTGGGCGAGGGAGAAGTTGATAAGGTGGGTGAGCACGGGGAGATGAAATTTGAGATTTGAGCACGAACGGTGAGATTTGAACGGCTTGGTTGGGGGCTGGGACGGGGAGGGTTATTTTTTGGCGAGCTTGATTCCGGCCAGGATGAGGAGGGTTAGGAGGATGAGGTTGGATAGAATGAGGAGGGTTGTGAGGCGGGAGGAGGTGGGATGATCGTGGTCGTCTTCCTTTGTTTTTTGGCCTTCGGTGATTTCGGAGCCGTCTTCGTTGTGCTCGTGGCCGTGGGCGGCATCGAGGACTTCTTTGAGGGAGAGGTTTCCGCCGCCGGCGAAGCCGAGGAGGTAGGCGCCGGTGGTGACGACTTCGTCGCCGGGGAAGAGGCCGTCTTTAATTTCGATGAATTGGTCGTTTTCCTCGCCGGTGATGACGGGAGCCTTGATGAAAGAGTTGGGGAGATCAAAGTCCTTCACGTAGACGACGCGATTGGTGATGTCTCCCTGGACGGCTTTGCGGGGAACGGCGGTTACGTCTTTGCGGGTGGCGGTGATGATGGAGAACTCGGCACGCATTCCGGGGCGCAAGGTGTTCTCGGGATTTTCGATGAGGAAGATGGCATCGAAGGTGCCTGAGATGGAGTCGGCGGTGGTGCCGAATCGGATGAGTTTCCCTTCGATAGTTTGGTCCTGCAGGGCGGCGATATGAATACGGGCTTTGCTGCCGATCTTGAGTTTTCCGGCTTCTTGTTGGGGGACGCGGGCAGTGGCCCAAATTTGTCGGAGGTCGAGGATGTCGAGGAGTTCCTTGGAGGGGTCGACGGGCTCGCCGAGGCGCACATGGCTTTCGGCGACGATTCCGGAGCTCGGTGCGTAGAGGGTGACGGTGGGTGGCGGGTTGCCGGACTGACGGCTCTGAACCTTCATGACGGGGTCTCCTTTTTTGACAAAGTCACCGGCAATGACGTTGAGCTTGGAGACGTGACCGGGGATGCGGCTGGAGACGACGGTGTGGTTGCTTGGGATTTCCTGGAGTCGTCCGATGACGAAGAAGGTGCTTTCAAAGGTGATGTCCTCGGATTCCACGACTTTGATGCCGAGGTTTCGTGCGGCGCTTTCGCTGAGGTTGATGCGCTCTTCTTCATCTTCAGCGAAGAGTGGAAGGGCGAGGAGGAGGGGAAGGATGAAACGTTTCATTGGGCCGTAGCGGTAAGGTAGTTGGCGTGCGCGAGGTGGAAGTCACGGATGGCTTCGAGCTGAGAGGTAAGAAGGGAAAGGCGCTGCTCTTGGGCGCGCAGGACGTCTTGCAAGGGGATTTCGCCGCGGGAGTAGGCATCCTTTGTCTTTGTGATCTGGGCGTCGGCCAGGGGGATGAGGTTGGCTTCGATCTGATCCGAGAGAGCAGACCACTGGGCCATTTCCTGATAGTAGGCGTGGGCCTCGGCGCTGATGCTGCGGTGGAGGGCATTTACTTCAGCGGTGAGGCGTTGATGACGGGCGTCGGCGGCGAGGATGTTGCCGGAGTTGTCGTTGTAATAGGTGAAGGGGATTTTGAATCGGACGCCGATGATTTGCTCGGCCTCGATGCCATCGGGCGCGTCCTCGGAACGTCCAAGACCGGCGAAGATTCCGGCTTCGAAGTCGTCGCGGACTCGGGCTCTTTCGAGGTCCTTGGAAGCGCTCGCGCTTTTTGCGCGCAGTTGGGCGGCCTGGAGGTCGGGCCGTCGAACGGAAGCGACGAGCATCGGAGGAAGGCTGGGTTCGGGGAGGGTCTGGGTGGTGACGAGAGTGCTATCGGGCGACAGGCCCAGGATGGGTTTGAGGGAGGCGAGGGCAAGCTGGGATCGGATGGAAACTTGCTCGGCACGATTCGAAAGGCGGGTGGCTTCCAGAAGAGCGGTGCCGGCTTCGAGGAGGGAGGCTTCACCTTGTTCCGCGGACTTGATGATGAAGTCGGCGAGCTGTCGGGCGTTGGCTTCTTGTTTCTTGATGAGGGCTTGTTCCTGTCGAAGGGCGAGGACCTTGGTGAAGGCGGTGCGAGCTTCGCCGATGAGTTGGCGTTCGACATTGCGGATCTCGGCGGCTGCGGCTTGCACGAGAATTTGTGAGGCTCGTTTTTCGATGGCGAGTCGGTTGGTGCGCGGGAAACGTTGTGAGACACCGACGGTGAGCATGAGGTCGTGGAAGCGATTTCCGGTTTCGAACTCGACTTCGAGTTCGGGATTGCTCCGGAGTCCTGACTGACGAAGCTTTCCTTGTGCTTCTCCGATGAGATGGCGGGCGGCGGCGAGATGCGGATTGTTTGCGCGGACCTTCGCGGGAAGGTTTGCGAAGGTGAGATTAATGGTGGACGTGCTGTGCTTTGTGGCAGTTTCGACGATTGGCTTAACCGTGACGATGGGAACATCGACTTGCCGGGTGGAGCAGGATGCGAGGATCACAGGAGTTAAAAAGAGGAGCTTTTTCATGAGGCAAGAGATGATAAGTTGGGCTCGGAAATGAGAGGCTTCATAGGGATCAGTTTTTTGGCAATGTGCTTTATGTCGTGTGTTTCGATGGAGGAGCGGCAGGTGACGAGTAAGCCAGTGACGATAAGTGAGGCGATTGAGCGAGTTAAAGAGAGTGAGGTTGTTGCGGTTTTCCCGGAGGATGATATAATAGGGCGGAATTTTTTGACAGGGAAGCTGACCTTTGCTGGTTTCACGAAAGAAGGATTGGCTGATTTTCGGGTGATTCCGGAAGAAGGAAGAAAAGTGATCGTGCCGGAAAATAAGAAGTATCCTGCGGTGGATGGATTTTGGTGGCGGGGAGATCGAGCGAAGTGGTTTAAGATTCCGGATCACGCCGAGGCGTGGGTTGTCTCCGGGAGTGGAGAAAAGCCAGCGCGTTTCGATTCCTCGGTGACGCGTGAACATTTTTCGGTGTTTTGGAAAACGCTGCCGGGACTTGGATGGGCGAGTAGCCTGCGGGGCGGTGTGAGTGAGCCGGGATTCTATCTCAATGCGGGACCGAGTCGGATCGGGGTGGCGTGGCCTTTCTAGGTCACGGTCCTGTGGAAGATGACTGAGGAGTCATTCCACCTTTTGAAAATCAGAGGCGCCAGACGGAGTGCAGGCGGAAGAGGGGCACTCCCGGTGGGGGTGCACGGGAAGAGAACGAAGAAAGGGTGACCTTTTCCTGCTGAAGAAGGGGTGCCGGGGTGGCGGAGATCGGTGCCGTAAGGAAGCGGAGATCGGGTGAGAATTCGTTGCTGGCCTTGGTGAAATCATCGACATCGAGAGCGAGAAACTGGTGAGATTCGTCGCATGGGTCCAGAGCCTCTTGATCATGCTCGTGGTGGCAGTCACAGTCGTGGTAATTGACATGGCTTTTTTCCGTCTCAAGAGATTGGCACTGCGGTGTGGAAAAGAAGAACGTCTGAGAATGTTGGCAAAATCCGAGCACAGGAGCTTGCAAGCCGATGAGAAGACTCATGACTGTAAGCAGAACGGAAGCTGACGTTTTGCGAAACACTACGGCACCCTAGCAGAGAAAATGGGTTGCGTCAACTGAGTGAGAAGGTTGGTGTTTGAACTGATCTACGCTAAAGAGGTGCGTGCAAAATCGGTTTTACGGAGCTTTTGATATCGAGAGACGATCAGGTCGGACGGGCCAAGCGGGCTTTCGTAGTCCTTTTCAGGTGGATCGGGACCGGGTGCTTCATACGCCTACGTTTCGGAGAATGCAGAGCAAGACGCAGGTCTTTTGGAGTGGGGAGTATGATTTTTATCGCACGCGACTGACTCATTCACTCGAAGTTGCGCAGATTGGCAAATCGGTGTGTCGTTGGCTGAAGCATTCGAGTGATTTGTTAGAGGATGACTTTTTCGTCGACGAAGATTTGATGGAGGCTGTTTGTTTGTCGCACGACCTGGGCCATCCACCGTTCGGGCACGCGGGGGAGCGGTCACTGAATCATTTTATGGCGGGATATGGGGGATTCGAAGGGAATGCCCAGACGTTGCGCTTGCTGACGGATCGTATTTTTTCGCAGAGCCGCACTGGAATGGATCCGACGCGGGCCTTTATGGATGGGGTGTTGAAATACAAATCACTTTGGAGCGAGCTCAAGTCGGTGACGGGAAAACTACCCCGCAATCATTTCCTCTATAATTCTCAGGTGGGTTCTCTGGATTGGGCGCTCGGGGGGCATGATTTCCCGGCTGAGTTGGTGCCGGGGGAGGTTCGGGATTCTTTTAAGTCGGTTGAGTGCCAGATCATGGACTGGGCCGACGACACGGCCTACTCGTTGAACGATCTTGCCGACTCGGTTCGTGCGGGGTTCCTGACAGTGGGAAAAGTGGAACGGTGGGCAAGAAAGAACGAGGTTGAGGTTTCGGACGAAAATCCCATGGGTAAGTTGCTACGGGCGATTAGGAGAGGACGCATCGAGCCCTTTGTGGGGAAACGGATCGGGAGCTTTATTCAAGCAGCAAGCCTGGAGCGTGAGGTGAACTTTTTAAGCGGCGTTACGCATCGATATTCCTACAAGGTAGTGGTCGATGATGAGATTCGTCAGGAGAGCGAACTCTTCAAGAAGCTGGCTTATGAAGTGGTTTTCCTTTCGCCCCAGCTTAAGCAGCTTGAGCACAAAGGGAGCTTGATGCTACGTCGGCTATGGGAAGTGCTGGAGAAGCGTTATGTCAAAGGAGAATCGATCGATGGTCAGACCTTTGAACTTTTGAGTGAAGATGATGCGCAAGAGATCGCTAATGCTCCGGATGAGGCTGCGAAAGCGCGACTCGTTTGCGATTTCCTGGCGGGCATGACCGATGGTTATGCGGTGCGCATGTATCGCAGGTTGTTCGAGCCTGGTTTTGGAAGCATCGGAGATTTAGTTGGCTGAGGTAGGTTCTTTCTGGGTGAGGACGAAAGTGCTCATGGCGGCGGCGCAAATCAGGGTGGAAATCCAGGCGGGTAATCCAAACGCCATGAGGGAATAGGCGATCGCTGCTCCGAGCGCGGTGAGAAGGGCGTAGGGGATTTGAGTGATAACGTGCGAGGTGGGCGAGCAGCCTGAGGCCATCGCGGAGACGATGGTGGTGTCGGAAAAGGGACTGCAGTGATCTCCGAAGACAGCGCCTCCAAAGACGGCCCCGATGATCATCGGAAGAAGGGTGGTAAGTTGATCCGCGGCGCCTAAGTCGATCCCGATGGGCACGACGATGGGCATGAGCAGGCCCATTGTTCCCCAGGAGGTTCCGGTGAGGAAGCTTGTGACCGAACCCAAGAGGAAAACCAAGAGGGGGAGATAGGCTACCGAAGTCGACCCCTTGATGACATCGGTTAGGAGGTTGGCGGTGCCGAGTTCGTTGAAGACCTTTCCAAGGGACCAAGCGCAGAGAAGAATGATGAGGGCAGGAAGGAGGCTGGCGGCTCCGTGGGTGACATGTTCGGGGAGTTCTTTCCAACGAGCGCGAGGGAAGGCAAGGCAGGCGACGGCGAGGGCGACGAAGCCCGCTGCGGTCATAGCATAGGGAACGCCATCGGATCTGAAGGCATTTTGCCAGGACCATGGAAGAGGGATTTTATCCTCGGTGTATAGGGTATCCTGCCAGAGGTAGATGAAGCCAGGGAGGATAAGGACAAGAGCAGCGAGAGGAATGAGGGAAGTGCGAGCCTTCAGCTCGTCTGATGATTCAATTGGCGTGGATGTTTCGTGCGGAAGAGCTTTTCCCATGGGGCCGGGTTTCCATGATCGATGGATGGCGAGAGGAATTAAGAGGAGGGTCAAAAGGCAGTAGGGATTCGCGGGGATGGAGGCAAAGAAGAGGTCAACGGGACTGCTCGTAACATCTGAACCCTTAAGGCCTTCATCGATGAGTGAAAGCTGAGTGGCGATCCAGGTGGAAATGAAGGCGACGCAGGCAACACAGGCGCTGGTGGAGTCGATGAGGTAGGCGAGGAACTGTCGGGAGATGCGCAGGGCATCGGTCATGGGGCGGGAGATCCGGCCCAGAAGGATGGCGTTGGCGAGTCCATCGAAGAAGCAAAGAAGGCCTAGGCCGTAAATGCCGAAAAGAAGACGTTTTTTCGGCTGCTTGGTTTCTTTGGAAATGAGGCGATTGAGGAGGGCGGTGAAGCCTCCCCCTTTTTCGAGAACGGTGGCAAATCCTCCCAGGGTGAGGGTGAAGAGGATCGCACTGAGGTTCCAGGGACTCTCAAAAACTGAAAAAAGAATCTCTTCAAAGAGGGCTCTCAGTGAAGCGAGTGGGTTTCCCTGGTGGATGAGGAGGACTCCGGCGATGACGGCGGCCCCCAGCGAGAGTGCGGCCTGCCGAGTCACAAGGATGAGAATGAGCGCAACAACGGGAGGAATCAGGGGGACGAGATCCATTTGCGATTAGGCTACTGATTCTAGAGATCTTGTCGATCAGGGGGGCGGGTTATCGCAAATATTTTAAGAATCAAAGAGATGATGATTATTTAAATCTATCGAAACTCTACGAATAACTACTCCGTGAAATATTCCTCTTTTATCAACCTGCGTATTGCTGGCCTCTATCGGCCAGTCATACGCTGCGGTAAATGTTCTGCCCACGGCGCCTGAGGGCTGTCGCCGGGAAAAAATCAACCGCAATCCGATCCAGCTTCAACGCGTCGAAAGCGCTCCTAGCGAATGCGCTCGAGGAGCCATGGGAGGAGGTCGCTGATCGCGATGCGTTCTTGTTCCATGGAATCGCGGTGACGGATGGTGACGGTGTCCTTGAGCGAAGCGTCTTCTTCTCCGAGGGTTTCGAAGTCGATGGCGATGCAGTAGGGGGTTCCGATTTCATCCTGACGACGGTAGCGACGGCCGATGGCTGCGGTTTCGTCGTAGAAGACGTTCATGAAGGGCTGGAGGAGGTTCTTCACTTCCTTGGCCTTTTCGACGAGCTCGGGCTTGTTTTTAAGAAGCGGGAGGATGGCGGCCTTGATGGGGGCGATGCAGGGCTTGAAGCGCATGACGGTGCGGATGTCCTGTTTGCCGCCTTCTTTGGTGAGGTCTTCTTCAGCGTAAGCTTCGCAAAGAACAGCGAGGATGGTGCGGTCGCAGCCCGCGGAAGGTTCGACAACGTGGGGGATGAAGCGTTCTTTGGTGGCTTCGTCGAAATACTCAAGCGGTTTTCCTGAGGCTTCCTGGTGCTTGCCGAGGTCGTAGTCGCCACGGTAAGCGACGCCTTCGAGTTCCTGCTGACCGAAGGGGAAATCGTATTCGATGTCGTAGGTCTTCTTCGAGTAGTGGGCGCGTTCGCCATCCGGGATGTCGAGGACGTGGAGTTTTTCTTTATCGAGGCCGATGGTCTCGTAGAAGGCGAGGCGATTTGCGAGCCATTCGTCGGTGAGGCGGAGGCCGTCCCCGGGGCGGCAGAAGTATTCGATCTCCATCTGCTCGAATTCACGAGAGCGGAAGGTGAAGTTGCGCGGGTTGATCTCGTTGCGGAATGACTTGCCGATTTGGGCGATGCCGAAAGGGAGTTTGACGCGACTGGAATCGACGACGTTTTTATACTGAACGAAGATCGATTGCGCGGTTTCGGGACGAAGATAGGCCGTCGCGTTGGGGTCGTTTTCGTCAGCTGAAGCTCCCATTTGCGTTTTGAACATGAGTTCGAAGTCGCGGGGTTCGGTGAGGAGGGAGCCGTTATCGGGATTGAAGTTCGTGACGTCTTTTTCCTCGCTGGTGGTTTCGCCAGCAAGGGTCAACTTTTTGGGTGAAATTTGCTGATCGTTGAGGAACTGGGCGTAGAACTCCTTTGCGGTCTTGCGCGCCTTGTTTTCGTCCTGGTTCGGCTGATTGAGGAGGACGGAGTATGCGCGTTCGATGGACCAGCCAGATTCTTGGTGGGAAGCGCCGGTGAAATGGTAAGCGGTGCCTGACTGGGGCTCGATCTGATCGGCGCGGAGGCGGGCCTTGGTGAGAAGGCAGTCGCACATCGGATCAGAGAATCCGCCGATATGGCCGGAAGCCGTAAGGACGGCCTGGTGGGTGAGGATGGAGCCATCGAGTCCGAGAATGTCATCGCGCTCCTGAACGTTCTTGCGCCACCAGTAGTCTTTGATATTTTTCTTCAAGTCAGCACCGAGCGGGCCGTAATCCCAGCATCCGTTGAGGCCGCCGTATAGCTCGGCAGATTGGAAGATGAATCCTTTGCGTTTGCACAGGGAGACGATTTTCTCCATGCGGGCGGTGTCGGTTTGGTCTTTGTTGGCCATGGGTCGAAATAAAAATGAACGATTTGAAAATTGCAGAATCAACAATTGGGCTTGGAAAATCCTGATTGCCCTGAGGCCGCGAGGAAACAGGAAGAAGGCGGTGGGGGAAAGGGTTTTTTGTGCTGGGTTCAAGCTAGAGAAAGAAGATGTCGACAAGTTTTGCGGCGATCGCGATGAGTTTCATGCTCCGAGCAATGGGCTTTTCGCGGTTGGGGAGACGGATCACGGACATGGGTCTAAAAGACTGTAGGGCTTGTCTCCATTCTGGAAAAGGATTCGGGCTTAGACGCAAAAGCGTTAGTGTTGGGAGATTTCGCTTGAGGTAATCCGGGGGAGCCTTCGTTTCACTGCGGCAGCCCTGAGCATATATACGAAACGGCGTTGGCGTGGGAGACGGGGAGATGCCTTTGATTTTGAAACTGGGGATTTGCTCAGTTGCGCTTTGGTGATTCTTCGGGAATAGTTTGTGGGCGGAGGCTTTTACCTCTTTAAAACACAATGAAAGGATTATTGATCGGAACTAGTGTGGTCGCGGGATATTTCGCGCTTCAGTTATGGGTGCTCCCTGCGATGGGAATTCCCACATGAATGAGTAAATCTACATCCTCAGGTGGGGGATGACCGAAGACAAATACAACGCTTCCGGTCGGAAGTAAGGTAGCAACTGAAGCGGAACCCAAGGGTTCCAAGGATGAGCAAAAGTAGGGACGATGTGCACCCTCACGTGGACACGGGGCGGCCCGGGCCAGCTTGAGGTGTGGTTCAATCGGGACGAGAATAAGGCTCGTCCGATCGCAGATCCGCCGTCGCTCTGTGAACTCGATGGCGTGAAATTTCTCAGCCCTCGCGATCCGCAGGGGGGAGGAACGTGGATGATTGCGAATGAATTCGGGCTCGTCGTTTGTCTTCTGAACAAGTGGGAGTTGGGTGTGCATACGACCTTGGGTCGACGAAAGAGCCGGGGACAACTGGTTTGGAATATGGCGACAGCACGAGGCGTCGATGAGCTGGAATCATTTCTTAATGAGCTCGATCACTATCCTGCTTTCACGCTTGCCGGGATTTCGGGTGAGAATGAACGGTTTTGGGAGTGGAATGGGGAAGAGCTGCGAGAAGTGAAAGGCGCGATGCCGATGACGTCATCGAGTTACTGTTTCGAGGCGGTGCGAGAAGCCCGGGAAGAGGTGTTTTCGGATGGAAAGCGGGGTTCTGATTTCCATGGTTCTCTAGAGGAGGACACGAGCGCCTATACGGTGCGGATGAATCGGCCCGATGCGCAGACCTGGAGTCGGAGTTATCTTCGCTTGGGGAAGGTGCTGACTTGGGAATATCTGGCGGAGAAAGTGAACCTCGAAGGAGAGCCGGAATGCTCGCTTGTAACCCTGTCGCAGCGATGACCTGGCGGACGAAACGACTTTTGTGGGGCCGTTGGCAGCGTCTGGTGAGATGGGAGTTTTGGCCGGTGTGGGCGGTATATCCTCCGGTCTTGCTGTGGTGGGTGGTGGAAGCGATCCGTTACGGCGGGTGGACGCTCTGGACAAACTGTAATCCCGGGATGCTCGCGAGCGGAATGGCAATGGAGTCGAAGGGTGGCATTCTGGATGCCTTCGAAGGACCCGAAGGAGCAGTGCGCACGGCGAAATATCTCCGGATGAAGGAGGGCGGTGACTTTTCGAAGATGGCGGCTTGGATGGAGAAAGAGAACCTGAGCTTTCCGATCGTGCTGAAACCTGACCTGGGGCTTCGGGGTCAAGGAGTCGAGATCGTGAAGGATGAAACGACGGCCCGACGATGGATCTCTGAGTGTCGAGATGGCATTGTCGTTCAGGAAATGATCGGGGGGATGGAGTTTGGGGTGCACTGGGCGAAATCCCCCAATTCGGAAAAGGGGGAGATCGCTTCGCTCTGTGGAAAGTTGCCGCAGTTTTTGGCTGGCGATGGGGAGAGAACGCTCGAAGAACTCATCTTGGTAGATGAGCGAGCGGTTATGATGACCGCTTACTACTTTTCAAAGTATGAGGATCAATTGAATAGAGTCCTGCCGGAAGGAGAGAAATTTACGCTGGCACCGATCGGGACTCATTCCCGGGGAGCGGTTTTCACGGATGAGCGGAAATTGGTTACGCCCGGGCTGGTGGCGGCCTTTGATGAACTGGGTGCGCGTTATGAGGGATTTCACTTTGGTCGCTACGATGTCAAAGTCCCTTGCGTAGAAGATTTCAAAGCGGGTCGTAACATCGTCATCCTTGAGCTGAATGGCGTGACTGGAGAGCCTGCTCATATCTACCAACCGGGTTATCCGTGGTGGAAGGGGATGCGGGATTTGTGCCTTCACTTTTCAAGCGCGACTCAGATTGGAGCAGCTCATCGGGACCGGGGGGTCGATCCGCCGACGTTGAGTGAACTTTGGGAGCTAACGCGGGCGCATGCCAAAAAGGACTATCTCGAAGTGGATCAATTTCGAAATAAGAACTGAGATGGAAGAGCGATTTGCCGATGTGACTAAGCATGTTCCGTGGTTTGCGGGGCATCCGTTCTTGGCATCGCTGGTGGAGTGGTTTTGCGGAATTTCTCAAGTGCGTCGGTTTTTTCATGAAGCGTCGAGGGATGAGAATCCTTTTGCGGGTGTGGCGTGTCGGGCAGAGATGGGGATCGAATTGAAGGGATTGAAGGAAGAGGTTCCGAGCGAGGGGCCGGTCGTGATCGCGGCAAATCATTCTCACGGGGGACCGGATGCACTGGCGCTGGCGGCCAAGTTACTCGAGTTGAGGCCTGACACGATGATCTTGTGCAATGCCGAGTTGATGGCTCTGCCGGGGGTGAAGCGGTATTTTTTACCAGTCACCCTGATGAAGGAAGGAAGCGCGGGCGAGAACTCAGGGAGTCTTCGGTTGATGCTGAAGCATGTGAAGGGCCTGTCTCTTATACACATCTCCGAGCCCAC
>OJHF01000180.1_pt1 | contig 18470 bp, 13 predicted proteins | sample 1594891 | NCBI WGS metagenome assembly OJHF01 (sample SAMN05416737, study PRJEB24817) | seawater metagenome | isolation source: Sea water | place: Canada:Atlantic | collected 2013-07 | reverse complement strand
CTCTAAGGTAATCCTTAAAATTATTATTATTATTTAAAAAAGGATTGCCTTCTTTATCTACTATTTTTTCTTGAAAATAATCATTGGACAATGAAACTCTTATACCTGGCGCAATAGTGGTAGTATCAATAGTTACTATGCCATCTTCTCCTGTTTCATTACTTATTATAATATGTCCTTCATTACTTGGCACAAAGCCTTCAATTTCTAAAAACAAATCGTTTTGCAATAAATTATCTTCAAAAGTAGGTTCTTGATTAGAATAATAATATTGAGGATCTTGAAAGTTGGAGTTTGGATCTAAATCTCTTAAAAAATAATTAGATTCGAATATCGAAATGTTTATAGGTTCGCTTCCAAAAACTGAATCTAAGGTATACGTTGTAACATCTTCCTCTGTAATTACATCGTTAAAATAAGGAATGTATAACATCACACTATCTAAAAAAATTTCTTGCCCTAGAGAATCTCCAAAAACAGGGTTTGGAGAATTCATCAGTAATTGAGTCATATAATTTATAGTTGATTTCCCAAAGGTTCCATCATTATAAATCCCTAATTGACTAACTGGTATTATATTAGTTTGCACTGGAGCTAATTTTCTACTATAAGCAACTACAGTTTTTGATTTATCTAGTTGAGACAAGAGAGTATCGTCACCAACAATATCTCCACCTATTGTATTAAAATCTTCCTGACAGGAAACAATAGAAATAATAAAAAATAATATTGCCACTATTTTAGGCAAAGTATTTTGTGTTTTCATAGTAAAATAAAATGATGTATTTATGACAATACTTTTGAAAGGTAAAAATCTAAATAAGCTGGGGATATATCTTCTTTTTTATGATACTTTAACATTGGCATGTCATGTCCTTTAAGATATTCCTCTAATTCTTCAGGAAGTTCTTCTGAACCAAATATAATAGCATCTGAATTTTTTATAGCAACCTTCATCATATTAATATAATCAGGTTCTTTTAATTCTTCTATATGTTTTTCGTCAATACCATCAAACATAATTTTTTCAGTAACCTTAGCGCTTAACTTCCCATTATACCCTTGATTATATATTGATGTAACTATTTTGCTATTTTCAAATAAAGGTTCTTTATCGTAATACTTTTTTAAATATAAAGGCAAAAATGAAGCCAACCACCCATGTACATGAATAATATCTGGTGACCAATTTAATTTCTTAACAGTTTCAACAACTCCTTTTGCAAAGAAAATAGCTCTTTCGTCATTATCATCAAAAAGCTTTCCAGCTTCATCTTCAAAAGTTGCTTTTCTCTTAAAGTAATCTTCATTATCAATAAAATAGACTTGCATGCGCTCTTTTGGAATTGACGCTACTTTTATAATAAGTGGAACATCCATGTCATTAATTACCAAATTCATACCGGACAACCTAATAACCTCATGAAGTTGATGTCTACGTTCGTTAATATTACCGTAACGGGGCATAAATATTCTAATTTGCCCTTTATTACTGTTTACCATTCGAGATGCTTCAAACGACATTGAAGAAATCTCGGTCTCAGGTAAATAAGGTATTACTTCTGAAGACACATATAAGATCCTTTTATCTTTCATATATAATTTTTGATGGTGTGTAAAACGATGCAAAATTACGAAAATTTATGCAGACTGACTTTAATATATTATTTTTACTGTTTTAATATTTTTTCTAAATGAAAATACATAACTCAAACTCCTCATTAAAAGAAGCTCTTTCGCCTTTTATAAAAAACCGAAAAAGCATTGGATTTGTCCCGACCATGGGAGCTTTACATATAGGACACATTTCCTTAGTTGAAAAGGCTAGTATTGAAAATGATTGTGTTGTAGTGAGTATTTTTGTTAATCCAACACAGTTTGATAATCCAAATGACTTACAAAAATACCCAAGAGCTATAGAAAATGACATCGCACTTTTAAAGCGGTTTTCAAAAAAAATATTTATTTTCTCACCAAATGCCTTAGACTTATATAATCAAAATATAAGTTCGAAAAGCTATCATTTTTCAGGAATTGAAAATGAAATGGAAGGAAAACATCGCATGGGTCATTTTGATGGAGTTGGAACTGTTTTAAATCTTTTTTTTAGAATCATAAAACCCAATAAAGCTTATCTTGGAGAAAAGGATTTTCAGCAATTACAAATAGTCAAAAAATTAGTTGAAATTGAAAATCTTCCTATAAAAATTATTGGCTGTCCAATCGTTAGAGAAAGTAGTGGTCTTGCAATGAGTTCTAGAAACAAACGCCTTAATACTGATCAATTAAACGAAGCAATTTTAATTTATAAAACACTCTTAAAAGTAAAAGAGAATTTTAAATTATTAAGTATTTCAAAATTAAATCAATTAGTTGAAAAGGAATTTAAAAACCACCCTTCTTTAACGCTAGAATATTTTGAAATAGCCGATACTGAAACACTAAAAACGGCTATTTATAAAAGTAAGAAAAAAAAATATCGAGCTTTTATCGCTTGTTTTATTGGTGGCGTAAGACTAATAGATAATATGGCATTAAATTAATACCTTTGGCCGATGCAAATACACGGGAGATGTTTTTAATGCTAATTAGGTATGCAATTACAACTATTAAAGACGCTAAAAACTTCAATCCTTATTTAATATTTCCAAACGAATAAAACAACTTAAAAAATAAATGAATAAGTCACTTATTACATTTTTGAAAATTGCTATTCCTTTAGGCCTTGGTGTGTTTTTAATTTATTATTCTTATTCAAAATTTACCCCTCAACAATTAGAAGAGATTTCGGCCTACTTCAAAAAAGCAGATTACACGTTTGTAATTCTTTCTGTAGTCTTTAGTTTATTAAGCCATATTTCTAGAGCTTACCGCTGGAATTTTTTATTAGAACCTTTAGGCTATAAGCCTAGGCTCCTAAATAATTTTATGGCTGTTTCTGTAGCGTATATTATGAATATATTTATTCCTAAAAGCGGAGAAGTATCAAGAGCCCTTATCATTAATAAATATGAAGATGTTCCGTTTGACAAAGCTTTTGGAACCATCATATCTGAAAGAGTTGTAGATCTTCTCTTTTTATTTGGTTTTACAATTATAGCCTTATTGCTGCAGTTTGATAAGCTTTCTGAGTTTTTATTAAACGTGTTGCCAATTCATATTATCTACAATTTAATAGCTGTTCTTTCAGTATTTTTAGTATTGTTTTTATTGGCCTTAAAGTTTTCTAAATCGTCTATCATTAAAAAAATACTTCGATTTTTTTCAGGTCTAAAGGATGGGGTTTTAAGCATCTTAAAAATGAAGAAAAATGGCTCTTTTATAGTCCATTCATTTTTAATTTGGGGCTTGTATCTATTGTCTTTTTACACTGCTACTTTTGCATTAAACGAAACCTCTACTATTGCTTTTTCAACGCTAATTATCACTTTTGTGGTAGGTAGCTTTTCCTTTGCTTTTACCAATAGTGGTTTTGGGTCTTATCCCTTTTTTGTTGCGGGAATTTTAGCAATTTTCAGCATACCTGAAACTGTTGGAACGGCATTTGGATGGATAGTATGGACCTCAAGCATAGCCTCTATTGTATTTTTTGGAGGTCTATCATTATTAATTCTACCATTTTACAATAAAGAAAAATAATCATTTTTATTTAATTCTGAAAAATATATGATTTTTAAAATCGTTATCTTTCAACATTAAAATTTGTTCTAATGAAGAAAATATTTTTAGTTATCATAACGGTGTTTTATGGGTATAACTCCTTTTCACAATCCAAAGTTATTTATGAAGAATTTCAATCTTATATACTTGATCAATCAAGAAGATTAAAAATTCAACTTCCAAGAAATTATGAAGAAAACACAGAAAAAGTATATCCAATCGTCGTTGTTCTAGATGCTAATTATTTATTCGAACCCGTTGCAGGAAACGTAGACTATTTTAGTTATTGGGAGGACATGCCAGAATCAATTGTAGTTGGAATCATGCAAGGCGACAGTCGTTATGATGACTGTAACTATGATAGCACCGAATTTATGCCTGATGACACAGGAGCCGATTTTTTTGAGTTTATCGGACTTGAACTAATTCCTTATATCGACAATAATTATCGTACGGCAAAATTTACAATTGCAATTGGTCACGATTTTACAGCAAACTTTATCAACTATTTTCTTTTTAAAGACCCACCATTATTTAATGGATACATCTGTTTAAGTCCAGATTTAGCCCCATTGTTAGACGAACGTCTTCCCGCGAGGATTCCTCAAATTCAGACTAAAACATTTTATTATCTCGCTACTGGATCTGATGACATTAAAGATTTAAGAGAAATCACCGAAATGTTAGATACTTCCTTAAAAGGATTAAAAAGTGACAATTTTGATTATAACTTTGATAATTTCGAAGGAGCTACACACTATTCCTTAGTAGCAAGAGCCATTCCTTCAGCTTTAGAAAAAATGTTTTCAGTGTATCGTCCAATAAGTAACGAAGAATACACGGATGTAATTTTAAAATTAAAGACCCCTATTCACCTTTATTTAAGTGAAAAATACGCTACTATAAAAGATTTATTTGGACTTAGCAACCCTATAAGGGTAAACGATTTTATAGCTACCTGCAAAGCCTCCGAAAAAAAGAAACAATGGGAATCACTACGCGAAATTGCGACAATGGCCAAAAAACAATATCCTGACACCGCTTTAGGCGATTATTATTTAGCTCGATATTACGAAGAAACCGGGGAAACGAAAAAAGCAATGAGAATTTACCAAGGTGCTTATGATAAAGAAGAAGTAGATTTTATAACTATTGATTTGATGCTTGACAAAGCAGATAAAATTAAAGAAGATTTCGGATATTAATGGCAAAAGTAAAAACCTCTTTTTTCTGTCAGAATTGTGGCAGCTCCTTTTCTAAATGGCAAGGACAATGTTCTGCTTGTAAGGAATGGAATACCATTGCTGAAGAAGTCATCCAAAAAGCAGAAAAAGTTAGTTGGAAGGTTTCTGAAACTTCTTCCAAAAGAGTTTCTAAATCGCTGAAAATAAATGAAATTTCCACAGCATCTGAAGCAAGATTAAACACAAAAAACAATGAATTAAATAGGGTTTTAGGAGGCGGATTGGTGCCCGGATCTTTAACGCTTTTGGGTGGTGAACCTGGCATCGGAAAAAGCACCTTAATGCTTCAAATTGCATTACAATTACCCTATAAAACACTGTATGTTTCTGGAGAAGAAAGTGCTCAGCAGATAAAAATGAGAGCGGAGAGAATTCATCCAAATTCAGAAAATTGTTACATCCTAACAGAAACCAAAACTCAAAACATCTTTACCCAAATTTCAGAATTAAGTCCAGATATTGTTGTGATAGATTCTATACAGACACTACATACAGATTATATAGAAAGTAGTCCTGGGAGTATTTCACAAATTAGAGAAACAGCTACGGAGCTTATTAAATTTGCTAAAGAAACCAATACTCCAGTTATTTTAATTGGTCATATTACCAAAGACGGAAACATTGCTGGACCTAAAATACTGGAACATATGGTAGATACCGTTTTACAGTTTGAAGGGGACAGAAACCATGTATACCGAATTTTACGTTCACAAAAAAATAGGTTTGGCTCCACTAATGAATTGGGCATTTATGAAATGCAAGGAAATGGTTTGCGAGAAGTAAGCAATCCGTCCGAAATACTGATTTCAAAAAATGATGAAGATCTTAGCGGAACAGCAATTTCTGCTACATTAGAAGGTATGCGTCCTTTAATGATCGAAATTCAAGCCTTAGTAAGCACAGCAGTTTATGGCACACCTCAACGAAGTGCAACTGGATATAATGCTAAACGGCTGAATATGATATTAGCGGTCCTTGAAAAACGTGCTGGTTTTAAATTGGGAGCAAAAGATGTATTTTTAAATATCACTGGTGGAATTAATGTTGATGATCCAGCAATAGATTTAGCAGTTGTTGCTGCTGTATTATCTTCAAATATTGATATCTCCATAGATAAATCGATGTGTTTTGCTGCTGAAATTGGATTGGCAGGAGAAGTTAGACCTGTAACTAAAGTGGATCAACGAATTTCCGAAGCTGAAAAATTAGGTTTTAAATCCATTGTAATTTCTAAATATAGCAAAATTCCAAAAAACAATTACGCCATCAATATTATAAAAGTCGCTAAAGTTCATGATGTGGTGAAGTATCTTTTTAGCTAATTTTTTAAGGAGCTGGATTGGGGATTTGAGTATGTATGGCATTGATCTCTGAAATTATTTCATCGGAAAGACTAAGATGAATACTATCGATGTTTTCTTTTAATTGACTCAACGTAGTAGCTCCTATAATATTAGAAGTCATAAATGGTTGTTGTGTCACAAAAGCCAATGCCATTTGGGTTAAACTAATCCCATGTTTTTTGGCTATTTCATTATATAACATTGTTGCCTTATTAGATTGTTCACTACTGTACCTACTATAATTTGGAAATAAAGTAACACGTGCATTTTCGGGCTTATTATTGTTTAAATATTTACCAGCTAGCACTCCAAAAGCCAAAGGTGAATAAGCCAAATACCCAACATCTTCTCTGAGTAAAACTTCAGACAAACCTATTTCATCTCTGCGATTTAAAAGGTTATATGCATTCTGTATCGTGATCATTTTAGGCGCTCCCTTTTTAGCTTCTTCACAATAACGCATCACGCCCCAAGGAGTTTCATTGGACAATCCAATTTGTCTAATTTTTCCTTCTTTTACAAAAGAATCTAGGGTCTCTAGAACTTGTGCGATATTATCTTTCCATTTTTCATTGTGAGTATAGTCTCTTACTCCAAACACATTAACTCCACGTTCCGGCCAATGCAATTGATATAAGTCTAAATAATCGGTCTGTAATCGTTTTAAACTTTTGTTTAATGCATCCTCCAATGCTTCTTTACTAAAATTTAAATTCTTTCGAATGTGTTCGAAAAAACGAAGTGGGCCCGTTATTTTTGAGGTTAAAACTACTTGATCTCTATTATTTGTTTTAGACAACCAAGTACCAATAATAGACTCGGTACTGCCTTGAGTTTTTGGATTCCCAGGAACCGAATACATTTCGGCAGTGTCTATAAAATTAACTCCTTGGTCTAATGCATAATCCAATTGTGCGTGACCTTCAGCTTCTGTGTTTTGTTCGCCCCAAGTCATAGATCCAAGACAAATTTTACTAACTTTTATATCGGTATTGGGTAGTTGGGTATAGTTCATGTGTTTATTTCAATAGTACTGTTGTCTTTTAAAAGATGCTAGACCGCTCCGCTGTTAGATGAAAGAACCAAGACTTTTTATTTCTTGTTTCGAGTTCAATTTCAAGCTTAGGTCTAATAATAAAAATTGTAAAAATGTATTTAAAGTTCATTTAATAATTTAGAAATCTCATCCAATTTAGGAGTTAAAATCACTTCAATTCTTCTGTTTTTTGATCTTCCTTCAGAAGTAGTATTTGGAGCAATTGGAGCAAACTCTCCTCTTCCTGCTGCAGTCAAATTTTCTTTTAAAATTTTAGTATTTTCTGTCAAAATAGATACGATGGAAGTTGCTCGTTTCGTTGATAAATCCCAATTTGTTTTAATATTTCCGTTTCCAGAATAGGCTATAGTATCGGTGTGCCCTTCAATTAAAACTGCTATTTCTGGGTTTTCTGCAAGTACGTTGCCTAATTGCATAACTGCTTCACGACCTCTTGTATTTACTGCCCAACTTCCGCTTTCAAATAACAATTTATTTTCCATAGAAACATAGACTTTCCCATCACGTTGTTCTACCGTTAATCCATTGCCTTCAAAATTAGTAAGTGCTGCTGAAATTGCATCTTTCAGCGCAGTCATTTGTGCATCTTTAGCACTTATTATTCCTTCTAATTCCTCAACTCTGCGAGAACGTTCTTCTAAATCTTGTTGCAATTGTGCCAATCGAGCGATTTCTATTGCTAAAGCCTTTTCTTTAACTTCCAATTGCAGTAGTAAATTTCGGTTGAGCGCTAGGTTCTCTGTTAATTTTGAAGAACTATTAGCCTCCAAAGCATCGTAGGAGTCTTTTAATCGATCATAACTAGATTTAGATGCTGCTAAATCCATTGCTAATCTGCTTTTTTCAGCTTTTAATATTTCCAATTCATTTTGAAGATTTTTAATCGAATAACTATTTTCATTAGTTCCTTCGTTTAATTGAGATAATAATGATTTATTTTCTTCTTTTAAAAGATCATACTTACTTTGTAAATCTTCATATATTTTTGAAGAAACACAAGAAGACATCAATGAAATTAATGCAATTCCGAATAAAAAAATTTTTAACATCGTTTTTTTTTAATTAAAGTTTAATTCTACCATTAAGGGACAATGATCGCTGTGTTTAGCATCGGGTAATATAACGGCGCGTTTAATGTTTTCTTGTAATGGTTTTGAAACCATGTGATAATCGATGCGCCAACCTTTATTATTTGCACGAGAATTAGCACGATAACTCCACCAGGTATAATGGTTTGGTTCCTTATTTAAATACCTAAAAGAATCGATGAATCCACTGTCAATGAAATGTCCAATCCATTCTCTTTCTACTGGTAAAAATCCAGATGAATTTTTGTTAGCAACTGGATTATGAATATCTATTGCTTCATGACAAATATTATAATCTCCACAAATAACTAAATTAGGAATATCCTTTTTTAATGCATTCACATATTCTTGAAACGCTGCCATAAAGTTTAATTTAAATTCCAAGCGAGCACTATTAGTTCCACTTGGAAGGTATAAACTCATGATGGATACTTCATTATAATCTATGCGAAGGTTTCTACCCTCAAAATCCATACTTTCGATACCTGTCCCGTATTCAATATGATTGGGCTTTTCTTTGCAGAAAATAGCAACTCCACTATACCCTTTTTTCTGTGCACTGAACCAATAATGATAAGGGTATCCAGCGTTTTCAATAGCTTCTACGTCTACTTGTTCTTCTAAGGCTTTAATTTCTTGTAGGCAAATTACATCGGGATCTGCTTGTTGCAACCAATCTGCAAGTCCTTTTTTCATTGCCGCTCTAATACCATTTACATTATAAGAGATTATCTTCATGAATTCTATTTTTAATAATAGGCACTAATTTAATTAACATTGTACCTTTACAAGGTATATTTAGGAAATTATTATCAATAAACTCTACAAAATAAATCGCTCATATTTTAGTTTAATAATAACTATATTTCTACCTATTCCGAATGTACTTATGAAGTTGTTTTTAATTTTATTTTTTGGTTTATTTCTAAGCGTAAGTTTTGCACAAGACTTACCTAGCAATTTTCAAAGCAGAAAAGTTGCAATTAATGATACGATACAAATAGATAGTGTAAGTATCAATCCTATTCGTTTTCAAATAATCGATAAAAAAGGAATTGTTATTGACGCTAGTAATTATGAAGTAGATTTTGGTAAAAGTATTTTAATTCTTCCAAAAAGCATTACCAAGGAAAATGATACGTTAACCATCAAGTATTTAAGATATCCCGAATACTTGACGAAAGATTATTTTGTGTTAGATTCCAGTGTTATTGTTCGAAATAGCAATAGTATCAATAAATTATATTCACTTCAAGAGTCTAGTAATAAAAATCAATTTAAACCTTTTGAAGGCCTTAATACCTTAGGAAGTATTTCAAGAGGTATTACTGTTGGAAACAATCAAAATGCTGTTGTAAATTCTGAATTGAACCTTCAAATCACAGGAAAACTTAGCGATAAAGTCTCGATTAGAGCTTCTATTCAAGATTCTAATATTCCTTCACAAGATGCAGGATACACTCAAAGTTTAGATGAGTTTGATCAAATATTTATAGAGCTTTACAGTGATAATTGGAATATTAGAGCGGGTGATATCGATTTAGTTAATACTAAAAGTTATTTTGGAAATTTCACTAAAAAAGTTCAGGGTATTTCTTTAGGAGGAACTATCAATCATAAATCTGGAGCAAAAACAAATGTTTTTGCCTCAGGAGCTTTAGTTAGGGGGGTATTTTCAAGCAGTGATTTTGTTGGACAAGAAGGAAATCAAGGGCCTTATAAACTAGTTGGTCCAAATGGTGAATTGTATATTTTAATAGTATCTGGAAGTGAGCGTGTTTATGTAAATGGATTGTTGTTATCTAGAGGAGAAAGTGAAGATTATGTGATTGATTATAATGCGGGTGAAGTTAAATTTAATGCTACCTATCCTATTACGGCAAATATGAGGATTCATGTTGAATATCAATATACCGATCGAAATTATACTCGTTTTATAGGTTTTGGAGGAGGAAATTACACAAGTGAAAAATTGGATATTGGGGCTTATGTATATTCTGAAAGTGATGCTAAAAATCAACCTTTACAACAAAGTTTAACAGAAGAACAAGTGGCTATCTTAAAAGATGCAGGTGATGATACTTCTCAAATGATTGCTCCTTCAGCAGTACCTGATACTTATTCTGAAAACAAAATATTATATAAAAAAGAAGATATAAATGGTGTGGAAGCTTTTGTGTTTTCAAATAATGCAGAAGATGAATTGTATAGTGTTCGTTTTACATTATTAGGAGAAGGATTAGGCAACTATATTGTTGGTGATATTAATGCTATCAATCGAATTTTTGAATACCTTGAGCCTATTGATGGGCAATCGCAAGGTAATTACGGCCCTGTGATACAACTAACTGCTCCCACAAAATTACAGGTTGGAGGAGTGAATGGAGCATACCACCCCACCGAAAAAACAACTATTGCTTTCGAAGTAGCTGGAAGTGTTAATGATCTTAATCTATTTTCAGATATAGACAATGGTAATAATAATGGTTTTGCTGGTGAATTAAACATCAAACAAACCATATTAAAAACACCCGAAACTAGAAAATTAGATGCTTTTGCTTCTATCAATTTAATCAATGAAGATTTTAGAACAATAGAACGTTTGTATGCTGTAGAATTTAATAGAAATTGGAATTTAACAAATCCATTGGGTGATCAACGTTTTATAATTGGAGGCCTTGAGTATTCAGATTCTAAAATTGGAAGCTTAAGGTATGAATTTCAAAATTTAGATTATTCAGAAAACTTTTCAGGAAATAGAAATGTCTTAAGTTTTAATTTACGCTTTGGAAAATTAAATTTAGTAAGCAACGGAAGCACCTTACAAAGCAAAGGATCTGAATTAAATTCAAAATTTTTCAGAATACATAATGTGGCTAGCTATTCATTTAACAAATCGTGGCTTGGAGGAAAATTAGCCCTAGAAGACAATCAAGTTCGAACTGTTATTAATGACAGTTTAACTCCAGTAAGTCAAAAATTTAATGCCTATGAAGTATTTACAGGATTGGGAGATAGCACTAAAGTTTTTGCTGAAGTTGGTTATCGTTATCGAGTAAATGACAGCCTTCGAAATTCAGAATTGACAAAAGTTTCCACTTCCAATGATGTTTATTTAAAATCGAGAATATTAAATAAACCCAACTCACAATTATCTGTGTTTGCTAATTATAGAATTTTAAAAGATAAAGATGAAATTAATGAGGGTGAAAAATCACTAAATTCTAGATTGCTTTACAACCAATCATTTTTAAAAAATAGCATCCGTTTAAATACCGCCATAGAAACCAACAATGGTGTTTTACCACAACAAGAGTTTACCTATGTTAAAGTAGCTCCTGGAGAAGGAATTTATACTTGGTATGATTATAATAACAATGGCATACAAGATTTAGAAGAATTTGAAGTTGCACAATTTCAAGATGAAGCAGAATATATTAGGATACTATTACCCAATCAAATCTTTGTAAAAATTAGTCAAACTAAGATCAGCCAAACCTTAACTTTAAATCCGCAACAATGGTCAACAAGAAATGATTTCAGGAACGTTATTTCTCATTTTTACAATCAAACTTCATTTTTAATAAACAAAAAAATAAGAAGAAAAAACGATGTGTTTATTATCAATCCATTTGAAGATCATGGCGTTGAGGAATTATCCTCGGTAAGTAATTTTAGAAATGCATTATTTTATAATAGAGGAAAACAAAAGTTTACGACTAACTACACCTTCATTTTAACTGCAAATAGAAATTTTTTATCCATAGGTTTAGCAGAAGTTAAATTAAAGAGCCATCAGCTTAATTTTAACCATAAACTTCAGAAAAACTGGTTGGTAAATTTAAGAGGAGCTTTAGGAGAAAATAAAAGTCTAACCGAAAATTTTGAAAGTAGAAATTACACGCTGGAGACTTATGAAGTAAACCCTAAAATTTCATATTTATTAAATTCACAAACACGGTTTGATGTTTTTTATCAATATTTAAATAAAGAAAATCAACTAAGCAATTTTGAGTTATTGACTCAGCAAAAGATTGGGGTTTCTTTTGCCTATTCCAACGCTCAAAAAATATCCTTAAACGGAGAGTTTAATTATATAAATAATGACTTTACCGGTAATGCTTATTCACCTGTAGCTTATCAAATGTTGGGAGGATTGCAACCTAATATTAATTTAACTTGGCGGTTATTATTACAAAAAAGGATTACCAAGTTTTTAGATATTAACTTATCTTATTTTGGAAGAAAGAGTCAAACTTTTAAAGCAGTTCATACAGGTAGCGTTCAACTGAGAGCCTATTTTTAAAAAAATAGCATAAAAAAAGAGCGGACCAAGTCCGCTCTTCTCTTAAATAATGATAAGCCATAAGATTACTTAACGATAATCTTAGAAGTCTTATATGTTTTAGAAGCGTTATCTCCCATTTTAATTAAGTAAACACCCGCATCAGCATAAGACATATCTAAATGATAAACATAGCTATTGCCTTGCTTCTCTAAGTTATTATACGCTAAAGTTTGACCTAAAATATTATAGATAGCAATAGACGCTATACCATCAAACTCAGTTGTTAAAGTAATATCATACTGGTTATTAGCTAATGAAATCACCGTAAATTCTGCTTCAGAAATTGCAGGATCATCAACACTTAATATACCCAAATTTGCAGTATAATCTTCCGTTTCTCCGTATTGCGTAAGTTCACAAGCATCATTAGGAACTGGTGCTTGCCAGTTAGATTTAAATCGCAGTCTATGAGATTGACCAGCTGGTATATTAGCAGGTACTGTTAAAATTGCTGTATCAGTATATGAACCACTACCTTGACCTGGTGCAATTATAAAATTAGAAACTACTACTTCATCATTTGAAAATAAGCCATCATCGTTAAAGTCTATCCATGCCTTTACATGTTGATCTCCATAGCCTGTAGTAACAGTTAAATCATACGATTCACCAGGTTCTACTGTTGCAACCATGTTAGTAAAATCCGCATAACCTTCACAACCAGAATCATTATTAAGTTCAGAAACAGTAATATTTGTAAAACCATCACCAAATGAACAATTTGCTAAAGGGTTACAATAAACAGTTCCATTGAATATTGTTTTTGTTGTTTCATCATTTGCTGGGTTTGAATCTTCATCTAAATTTGTACTTGATACTATTGTGTGATTCCCAGGTTCAGATAAGTCTGCTTGAGAAATAAAAGTATAAAGAACTGATTCGCCTGCAGTGATAGTGCCCGAATAATTTTCGATAATTGGCGTGTCTCCATCTATACTATATTGAACTTCTGGGTCAGTTAAATCATTAAGACCAAAGTTTCTAATAGATATTTCAATAGTTTCTGTTTCAGTTAAAATACCTGTATTTGGATTTGGGATTCCATTTACACCTATATCATTAGGTAGTGGCGGAACTAATTGAAATGCACCAACAACTCCTTTACGTCCACTATTTTGATACTCATTAATAAACCAGAAAGTTGTATCATCTAAGGGATCTATATCCATTTTCCCATAATCACCATATCGTGTACTTGGAATATTTGCATTACCTGCAGCAATTAATTCTTCATTAACCGTCATAACACCATTTGCATCTCCATTAAACCTTCCAGTGTAATAAGAGCTTATTCTAAAGTCTGTTGGATTTGGAGTTGCAGGTCCTGCCATAGAGGTATAACCCATTGCAATATTACCTACTGCATCCATAATCATACTTCCGTGCCAAGCATGTCTTCCATCTGGTGCGGAATATGTTCCTTCTTGGTATACCGACCAAGGTTCATTATCCGTATCTTGTCTTAATTCAAACCATCGAATACCCGCTAATTCTCCACCACTTGCATCAGTATCAACTACAAAATTAAATAATGCTGAGTTATAACCATCCATTTTTCTAAATTGAGATTGGTTCATGATGGTTGCTTGTAATGCATCAACCGCTGATCCACCACCTGGTTGTGTTAAATTAGAAAAACTTCCTCCATCAAATACCGAAATATATGGTGTTGCTGGAAGTTCTGTAGCTGCAGATACTGTTGTATTTGCAGGTGCTTCCCAATCAACATCGATTGTCCATAATTTAACATGATCTACTGAAACTCCACCCCAAGCATCATCTTGCATATAAATAACTGTTGCACCACCCGCAGCAGGCATGTTAGAATCACTAACATTTAAAGCTTGTGGACTCTGAAAACCACTAGTTACTATTCCAGGTAAAGTAACAGTTTGAAAACTTGCTGCTGGATCTCCAGCAATCATTTTATCTCTTTCTAAAGCCCATACTTTATTACCAGCACCGTTAGATGTTACATAATATCCATCACTCCATATAGATAATTTATTATAATCCTGCACTCCTGGTATAGTATAAACACTCCAAGTATCATTTATTGGATCTGGCCCATCTGATACTGCAACTTGAATTTGACCGTTACTTGACCAAAGGTAAGATAACACCCAACGGTTAGCAGCTTGATCATAAGACGCTGTAAGATCACAACAACCTCCAGAAGAGAAAATATCGGTTACTGGTCGTTGTCCACCACCAACATCAGCACCTGATTTGTCATAAATAGCAAATCCTGTATTAAATACTACAAATACATGATTTGGACCAATTGCCATAGATGGGTCTGAGGGTGTAGAACCAGATTGATAAGCATCAAATACTATAGTTGGTGCAGCTACTCGTATACTTTGTGATGATTCATGCCTATTTCTTACAAAATAGTCATCTTGTGATTGACGATCTTTTCCTATAATTACTTTGTTTCTTAAAGATCTTCTATCTCCAGCTTCCTGTGGAGTAAGATCCATTTCTGGAGCAACTCCTAATGACTGAATGGAAGGAGCAACGTGGTCTAAGTAAAATGTACCTAAATCAGTAACACCACCAGGAACATTAGGTGTCGTTTTTTGAGCACTTACATTAAAAGTAAGTATTACTAAAAACAGTAATAAATAATAATTTTTAAAGGACATTGTTTAGGGGATTTAAACTAGATTAATTTTTGTATAAATATAAGACAACTAAACTTAATAACACCCTACTTAATTAATATAAAAACCTTAAAATCAATTAGTTGCAAAATACAATTAAATAGTTATTGCCTTAAAACGACATAATAGTTGTACTTTTAAAGATTATCAGTTATGAAAACACTAAACATTTTAACCCTATTATTTTCAATTTTATTATTCTCTTGCAATAGTACAAATAAATCTGTCACAACTACTTCTATAAATGAAGTAAAAATAGCTACAGAAAAAATGATGGAGGCAGGCTTTATAAAGGGAACAATTGTCGCTTCTAAAATTGAAGGTGATTGTCCAATAACCATTAAAGTAGAGGGGGAAAATGGAGCCTATTATCTAGACCCAATTGATTTAAAAGAAGATTTTCAAATTGAAGGTGAGCAAGTGTGGTTTAAATATGGCGGATTACGAAGAATGAATCGTTGTGAAAAAGCAAACCCAATAAGTATTATTGAAATAGTTAAAAGCAATTAAACATAGAGTAATAAATAATAACCTGTCCATCACTAAAGGACAGGTTATTTTTGCTTATATCAAATTAAGATTAGCTTAACCAAGCTTTAAAAGAAATAGCATTTTTTAGTTGATTTGATATTTCAGAAATCGCAATACGCTCTTGTTTCATAGTATCTCGATACCGAATGGTCACTGTATTATCTTCTTTTGTTTGATGGTCGACCGTTATACAGAATGGAGTTCCTGCAGCATCTTGACGTCTATACCGTTTCCCTACCGCATCCTTTTCATCGTAAACAACATTATATTCCCATTTCAAGTCCTCAATGATTTGCCCGGCGATTTCTGGTAGTCCATCTTTTTTAACCAATGGAAAAACTGCAGCTTTTATGGGTGCCAGAATCTCTGGTAATTTTAAGACCACTCTAGAACTTCCATCTTCTAATACTTCCGTTTTAAGTGAATTACTGAAAATTGCTAAAAACATCCTGTCCAAACCTATGGAAGTTTCCACTACATAAGGAGTGTAGTTTTTGTTTGTTTCGTGATCAAAAAATTGAAGTTTTTTACCCGAATGTGTTTCGTGAGCCTTTAAATCGAAATCGGTGCGAGAATGAATTCCTTCTAATTCTTTAAATCCAAATGGAAAATTAAATTCGATATCGGTAGCAGCATTCGCATAATGCGCCATTTTTTCATGGTCATGAAAACGATAGTTTTCTTCTCCTAGACCTAAAGAAAGGTGCCAATTAAGTCGTGTTTCTTTCCAATACTCATACCATTTCATTTCTTCTCCTGGCTTCACAAAGAACTGCATCTCCATTTGCTCAAACTCCCGCATCCTAAATATAAATTGCCTAGCAACGATTTCATTTCTAAATGCCTTACCTGTTTGGGCTATTCCAAAAGGAATTTTCATCCTCCCCGTTTTTTGAACATTTAAGAAGTTTACAAATATTCCTTGAGCTGTTTCTGGACGAAGGTATAAATCCATCGCACTTTCGGCAGAAGCTCCCAATTTGGTTCCAAACATAAGGTTAAATTGCTTTACATCGGTCCAATTTTTAGAGCCTGATAGTGGGTCTGCAATTCCTAATTCTTCAATCAATAACTTAACATCGGTTAAATCTTCATTTTCTAAAGACCTTGCCATGCGTTCTAATATTTCTTTTTGTTGTGATTTATATTTTACAACTCTAGGATTAGTGCTTACAAATTCCTCTTCATTAAAACTTTCACCAAACCTTTTTTTTGCTTTTGTGATTTCTTTTTGAGCTTTAATATTTAATTTTTCACAATAGTCTTCTATTAAAACATCTGCTCGATATCTTTTTTTTGAATCTTTGTTATCAATCAAAGGATCGTTAAAAGCATCTACGTGTCCAGAAGCTATCCAAGTAGTTGGATGCATTAATATTGCAGCATCTATACCAACAATATTTTGATGCATAAACACCATACTTCGCCACCAATATTCACGAATGTTCTTTTTTAGTTCTACGCCATTTTGAGCGTAGTCGTAAACAGCACTAAGGCCATCATAAATTTCACTTGATTGGAATATGTAACCATATTCTTTTGCATGTGATATTACTTTTTTAAATAAATCTTCATTTGCCATAGTGCAAAAATAAAAAAACCGTTACGATTAGCTCCTAACGGTTTCAATTATTTAATATTAAAATTTTATTTCAATGTCATTTTTGAAGTTGCAATTAATTTTGATCCATCAAAAACATTAATTGTATACACACCTTCTACAAGATCTTCTTCATTTGCAGCTACCATAGAACATACATCTAACTCTTCATTTTCATAAAATACTTTTGTTGAAGCGCTATAATTTAAAGTTCCATTTTCAAACTCTAAAACCTCTTTTTCTCCTAATAAATTATTTTTAGGATTGATTACTTGAATATAAAGCATCCGATCTCCTTTTTCTGCAATAGCATTTGAAGAAAGTGCAAAACAAGCTCTGATTTTATCCGCTCTTTTTGAGCGTTGAGTGTCTACAATTTTACCGCTATTTTTAACAATAACACCGGCTCCATTTAAATCTATTGCACGAACTATAGAGCCCAATATAATTTTGTCTGCCATTTCTTGATTTTCTTCCGTAACTGAATCTATCACTTTAATGGTTTCGTCTAACTCTAAGAATGCATTATCTCTTTCAGCAACAATCAATTTATTAACAGCAATTAAACTATCTGCCTTTTTAAACAAAAACGTTCTTTCGTCTTTTAATTTTCCAATTTCAGATTTATAACGACGTATCAAAGCAATGTTTGCTTTTGAATCTTTAACAGAATTAAGTAAAACTTCTATTCGCTTTCTTGCTTCTAGAAGGTCTTTGTCTTTAATTCCATTATCCTGAATTACTTCATCATAATTTGCAATTAATTCTTGTAGTTCTGATTCAATATCAGATTTTTGGTCTTGTAAAATAGTTACTGTATCTTTATTATCATTATATAATGTTACTGTATAAACTGCCAACACTATTAATAATAGTGTTAATATCCCTGTCTCTTATACACATCTCCGAGCCCACGAGACAAGAGGCAATCTC
>OJHF01000179.1_pt1 | contig 18548 bp, 7 predicted proteins | sample 1594891 | NCBI WGS metagenome assembly OJHF01 (sample SAMN05416737, study PRJEB24817) | seawater metagenome | isolation source: Sea water | place: Canada:Atlantic | collected 2013-07 | reverse complement strand
CGAGATTGCCTCTTGTCTCGTGGGCTCGGAGATGTGTATAAGAGACAGGGATTGCATGTCGCTGAATTGAAATGGTAAGTAATTTCATGGTGATCAGGTTTGCTCCTTCTCATTGGGAGTTCATTTCTCCCAGACTTCGAACTCGGTCAGGCCGCTGCGGGCTTTGCCCGCATGGGTGAAGACGACGCGAATTTTTCGCGAGGTGACCCCGTCGAAGGTCGCGGTGTTTTTTGCGCTTCCCTTTGGTGTTTCTGGCGACTTCTTCACGCCTTTGACATCGACCCAGCGGTCGCCGGATTGGTATTGGACCTTGTAGCTGATTGGTGACTGGACGCCCCCGCGGTCGTCGTAGATATGGAGTTCGACCCGGGAAAATGTCTTGAATTTTCCAAAGTCGACCTCCAGCCAATCGGTCTCGTTGGGCGATCCGTAGCTAGTCCAGCGGTTCACCGGGTTGGAGAGGAACATGATCCTGCCATCGATGGCCGACTTTGGAACCCCGCCGTACCGGTCGTGGAAGGAGGCGGATGGCTTGGGGAACTCTGCACCGTTGGTGTTGGCGGAGAGGTTGCCCACAGCTGGCGGCGGCGGTTGGAATGGAGCTGTTCCCGATCCCCAGGTTTGGAACTCAGTGATCCCGGTGCCGCTTGCCCCTTCCGGGCGGTGCAGGACGACACGCAGGCGCTGCAGCTGGGACTCTGGGAACGAGATTGTATTGGGGCGACCACCGGCCGGGGTCTTCGGGTTGCGTTTCTGATTTGGGATTTCTATCCAGGCCTTGCCGTCCCAGTGCTGCAGTTCGAAGCGTGAGGGGGCGACGACGCCTTCGCCATCGTCGAGGAGGAACAGCTTGATGGTGTCGATTGAGCGGGACATCCCCAGATCGACCGAGACCCAATCGGCCTCGTCGGTGGATCCGACGCTGGTCCAGCGGTTGGTCGGTGGGGCGTCGTAGCGGTATTGGCCATCGTGGATCATTGCCAGGGAACTTCCGGGTCCGGTATGTGATGCGTCGTAGGACGGGAAATAGTCGCCGTCGTTGTTCACCGCGTAGTTGAAACGCGTTTCGTCATTCAGAGGCACCTCGCGGGCGGCGGGGAGTTTGACTTCGAGCTTCCCAAGTTTCGGCGAGCTGGCGACCTTTTTGCCGTCGACGAGCACGTGCAGGCCGGCGCCGTGACCGTAACGATCACCCTTTTTGTCCCAGCAAATCGCCACCTCGTGTCCCTGGTAGGGAATCGAATCGAGCGCAAAGTAGTCCCACGAGTCGGGTGCGAGCGGATCGACGATCAAAGTGTCGCCACCATCCGCTTTCAAGCCGGCGAGGCCGGTGATGACGAGGTCGTTGAAGTTGGAGTGGAAGTAGTGCTCGCTGCGATTGCGCATGTCGTGTCCCTCCCACGATCCCGTGTCGGGGTGGAGCGCCTCGGCGATGTAGGGCTTGCCGTCCTTGCGGTGGGAGATGGCGAAGGTGTGCAGTAGATCGGCGTAGTCCGTCCGGGAGATGAACTCTTGCGGGTAGTTCTGCAGGACGTTGGCCATCGCCTTGAGGGTCTGGGTGGTGGCGAAGGGCCACGATTGTCCGCTCCACCAGCAGCAACCTTTCTGCAGGAGGAACATCGGGTCGTTTCGTTCGGTGGTGGACGGCCCGAAGGGCGCTTGGAAATACTCGGGGTCCATGAGGAACTTCCACGCGGACTCCTTGCCCGGGTCAGGCAGGTTGAAGGCCCAGGGGACGTAACCGTGGAGCTCGCGCCCGTGGGGGCTGCCGGCGAATTGCCCGCTCTCGTAGGTCAGGGTGTGCGCTTTGACGACGTTACCTTCCTTGTCGATTTCCTCGCGCGAGGACATCGGGAAAAAGAACTGCCGCTTCGGATCCCACAGCTTCTCCTGCACGAGGGTCTTCAGGGCGGCTGCCTGTTTACGGTAGCTGGAGGCTTTGTCGGGATCACCTGCCATCTCGGCGATTTCGGCGAGGGCGTTCAAGTCGGCCCACATGTAGGTATTGAACGTGGGGCGGAAGGCGCGGTCGCCGCGGAGGATGTCTTTGGTCTGGCGGCTGTTGATGTTGAACTCCATGCCGTCGTCGTGTCCGGTCTGCCAGAACATGCCCATCTCATCGACCCACTGCCGCCCCCGCCAGGCCTCGTGGTGTTTCTCGAGGTCGGGAAGAAGGTCGACGAGGAAGGCCTTATTCGGGTGTACGTGGTCGACGGCGACCGCGCAGTCGGCGAGCCATGATGAGTAGTTACGCGGTTGGGCACCCGGGGTGCGGAACCAGTAGTGCAGGAAGTCGCGCGCGAATTCGGGATCCTTGAGCCAGCGGATCTCGTAGATCTGGTGGCCCGAGGGGCAGGCGATCCCTCCATAGGCGCCGGACCAGAACGGGCGGTTGGCGAACTCAGTGAAGGAGTAGCCGCTGTTGGGCGAGCCGTAGATAATGTGGCGGGTGACGAGTTCCCAGCGGTAGTAGTAGGTGGTGTTGATCTCGGCGTCCGGGCACTCGAAGAAGGGGATGTTGGCTTCGAACCAATCGAAGTCGCGGTTCGCCCAGAAGGTCTGGGCATCGAGTTGTTTTCGCTTGTCGAGTAGTGGCGCTGCGACGGCGCTTGAGACAAGGCAGATGACGAGAAGAGCAAGTGGGAGGCGGATCATGGGGTTGGCCGTATGGCGGGTTAGACTGAGGGGAGATCGTCGACCATGCCGCCCACCCTCTTCTCGAGTTCGGAGATTCCCCATCATGAGAGTTCGGCATTTCCATTGTCGATCGTGGCAAATGCAGGAGCCAACTCATTGGCTAAATGATCGATGATTCCGGCGACTGCACCGAGGCGCTTATTTCCCTGCGACTGGAGAATCCGACAATCTTTGAACGAAGGCGAAAGAGTTCGTTTCTTCGCCTGCTTCATCACACGTTTGAAAATCGCCGGGTCGGAATTCATGAGCTGCCCATGGAGAAAGAGGGTTGCGGGGTTGAAAATGTTGATCACCGCCGCGACCGCAATCGCGAGATAATCGACGGTCTGCGCAATCACCTCTTCAGCGCCATTCACAGCGAGTGCCGCGAGCGCTTCCTGAACCCCAACCTTCCGGCCGAGCTCTTTCGAAATCTGCCGTGCAAAGGCGGTGTCGGTGGCGACGGTTTCGAGGCAACCGCGATTGCCGCAGCCGCATCGCTGCCCGTCAGGAACGACCGTGATGTGCCCCAGCTCACCCGCCATGCCACTGTTCCCGGTGAGAAGGTGGCCTCCGCTCACGATACCAAGCCCCAACCCCGTGCTCACATCGAGCATCGCAAAATCATTCATTCCCCGGGCCGCCCCATACATGCGCTCGCCCACACAAAGGGCATGGGATTCCTGCAATGCGATGCATTGCAGGCCGATTTCAATGGAGAGATCGGAGGCGAGCCGTTGTCCGTCCAATAGATGGAGATTCGGCGACATCACCGTTTCCCCGACCCGAGAGTTGAAGAGTCCAGGAACACTGAGTCCAACTCCCCGAAACCGCTCGCTCAGATCATCCTTCACATGCCCGGTGATCGTACCAAGCCCATTGATCACCGCCTGTAGTAGGTCGTCATAGGATTTGGGAGTGGGAAAGGAAATGGATTGCTCCTCCGCCACGGCACCGTCGAGTCGGGCACTTCCGATCCAACAGGTTTCGGCATCAATGACAACTCCGAGCACATTGGCCTTATGCTCCGACAGTTGCAGCAACTTCCCAGGACGACCGAACCCGGCTTCCGACGCCTCCGTTTCCTCCAGAAATCCGTTTCGAATCAGAGAGACAACCGCCTTCGAAACCGTCGGCGCGCTCATCCCGCTGCCTCGTGCCATCACAGCGCGCGAGGCTGGCCCATTCCGCTGCACGAATTCCAGGACACGGCGTTCGTTGATCTTTGAAAGCAACTCAGAAGCCACCGGGGAAACAGTCATTAATCACTTTTATAAGGACCGCTTACAAAGCGTCAATTAGAAAGTGGTAATCAACCCCAAAGGTAAATTCCAAGCAGCAATCGTCACGATATTCACAATACCAGACCTCTATCTTTGGTCGCAGCCAGAAAAAGTCGTCCATATTGAGCGAGAGGATCTCAAAATTATAGTCCCGATCCTTAGATTTACTCTCGCAGGGTTTGCTGGAACAACCAACACACTCTCCCCGCCAAGGCCCACAATTGACCGCGAAGATTTCCCACCAAAGAAAAAGGAGCTACGATATCTCGTAACTCTTTTTAGGAAAGCTAATGGGCAGGGAAGGATTCGAACCTTCGTACACTTACGTGAGCAGATTTACAGACCCAAGATATGGGTGATCAGATCTGGCTATATTTGGACACTTCTGACCACTCTAACCCTTACAGCGAAAAGGTTTCAGCTTACAAAGTAAGCGTCTCGGAGTAGTCAGGTGCATGCAGAAAACACCCCATGAACCCGGTGAAAAGTGGCAAGCAAATGGCAAGCAGGTCTCCGCGAAGGCCCTCTCAAAAAATTCCATCGCCTACTGGAAGGAGCGCATCCAAAAACCGACTGCACGAAGTGTCGAGTGCGCGAATTACTGTGTTCGCATCTCCCACTTGGGCAAGAGAATCTTCTTTAACCTGAACTCTGCAGAGAAAGACATCGCTGCTCGCAATGCCGCGACGATCTACAAGCACATCATTGCCCACGGCTGGGGAGATGCTATCTCGACTTACCGTCCTGATCTCGAAAAAAAGCAGCAGGATCAATCCCGGGACCTCTCCAATACCATTGGAACTTTAATCCATTACGCTGGCTTATTTTCGTCCGCTCGGCCCAGCACCGTGGTAAGTTATGCTCGCTCTCTCAGACGCATCGTCGCGGATCTTATGAGTATCTCAAAGAAGGGTAAAGCCGACACCAACGACAGCCGGAGGTTCCAAGCGTTCAGAGATGCGGTGGATGCCGTGTCGCTCGACGAGGTCACCCCTGAGCGTGTTCTGGCATGGCGAGAACATTATGTCACAAAGCGAAATACCTCTCCTAGCTCCCGGGCCTCTGCCATGCGCACTGCCAATACCCATATCCGGAACTGCAAATCGCTCTTCAGTAAAAAATATATTGCCCTACTTCAGCAAGAAATGAATCTCCCCTCACCTCTACCCTTTGAGGGTATCTCTCTTCCTAATGCCGGCCCCACTCGCTACCGCAGTAAGACAACCAGAACCGGTCCCAGACGAAGGGAAAGGCGCATCTCCATCTGCTCCCGAGTCGTTTCCACCGACACGACTATCGAGAGCAGGATTGAGTCCAAAGACAAACTTCTCCAGATTGACAATCCCATCGCCCGAGGGATTTCCTCCAGACATGCGAATGGGGTCCGAGCAAAAAATCTCATTCAATAGCTACGGCCAGAAATCAATACGCAATATTGATAGCTAGGTTAGTAATAATGGCATCAAGATTAATCTGTTCACCGCCAAAAGGGTTGAGCAATGGGTAAGCGGCAGAACCTTCTTGCAAGGGCGATGTCATACGCATCAGGGCGACAAAACTACTGGTCGGGCTTAAGTCAATATAGTTGTGTGCACCGTCCCTCTCAACTTGGGCCAAAGTCTCCTCAAAATATAAGGGTTGGCGTAGAAGCTGCCAGAAGTGATCCTTAATACAACCAGAAACGCGGAGTTTGCTGGAACAAGAATACCATGGCATCGTCGAGGCATCATTAAAGGCCATCGATGCCCAAACGGTTTCGTAAGCAGGCTTTATCGGATCCATCCAATGGGTATGGAAGGGATAATTCACCGGTAGCACCACGTGGCTGATTCGCTTCTCTTTAAGGTAGTTCACCGCTATTTTCAACGCAATCGGTAGCCCAGCAATGACATAATTACCCTGAAAATTAACACCACTCAGTTCGATATCACAACAAAGGCTCTTCAGAATGTCATAACTTTCCAAGCGATCAATTACGGCAATCATCCCCCCTGTGATCTGGCAAGCTTCCAAAATCTGGGTTTGCCGAATAATCGATTTCAGCCCGTCAGCCGGATCAACATAACCAGCGACGGAGCAGGCTACAAACTCACCCAAACTCGATCCGAAAACCTTATCGCAGATCACCCCGCGGCTCATCAACTCACGTGCCAAAGCATACTGGATGACAAACAATGCAGGATGAGAGTAACTGATGTTATCAAACACGTCACTCTTTGAGCGCCCGACTCCATAAATATAGTCCAGGACAGAACGTCCGGATTCGGCTTGAAAGATTTTATCCAAGCGTAGCAACTCCTGACGAAAGGCCCCCTCTTTCTGGAACAAGCTCTGCCCCATCTGAAAGTATTGGGACCCCTGTCCTGAAAACATGAAAACATTCATCTCCCCATCATTCCTCCCTGGAAAACCACCGGCAATATTGGGTTGTAGTTCAATCGGCTCTTCTTTGGATAGGCCATCGCGAAGCAGTAAGGCATTTCGAAAAAGATCTCGGCCTTGTATTGAGCAAAATTTTTAAATTCAAAACTCAGTCCGTAGGGAGTAGCCGCAATGGTAGTGGTTTCATAGAGTTCGAAAGGCACCATCATCCCCGTTTTCAAGATCTTCGACAACGCCTCTTTCGCCGTCCAAAGCACGAGGGCTCGCTCCGCTTCTGAAAGTGACTCGGGAAAAGGTAGCTCCCACTCTCCATCCAGAACCTGAGCACACAAAGTCTCTTCCATTTTCTTCTCTAATATTTCCACATCTACCGCGACGGGATGTCCGGGCTCAACAGCAAGCGCCATCGCCACATCCTGGCAATGGCTGATACTAACGTCATAGACCGAGCCGCCCGCCATCTCCAGATAGGGTTGACCAAAAACTCCGGAAGCCACGTGCCACCGGTTACGGGAACTGGATGGGGCCATCAACGACAAAGCTTCTTTTAAGGCAAAGCGCCCGGAAAGATAAGAAAACTGCCTTCGTTCGTATTTCATCTTACCCAGTACCGATTGCTCCGCTTCATGCAGAAAATCCTGTGCTCCATCCCGTAATGATTCCAAGGTACGTCCACTGCAGATCGTCATGGCTCCGGCATAAATACCATCGTCCCGCTCAAATCGAAGCCTTGTCTGATAGTCCAATAAGCTCATTGATTTTTGAAAGTAAAACTTAAAGTCAGACAGTTGAAATCACTATGGTTCTGAAAGCCCTTTGACGAGGGCACGGCAGATATACAGGTGAAGCTAACCTGAGTCCATGTCACATCTCCGAAGCTCAACTTAATGTCACTCCAATAGTTGATTTTTCGAGGGACACCATTTTCTCCAAGCTGTGAACGCATCCCCTTAAGTCACCTGACTCGAGCAGGCTGTAATGATCCCCATCCAACACCTTGACCTCAAAATCGCCTTCAACATGCTTTTGCCAATTTTCCTGTATAGCGTCGGCAAGTTTTGAGTCGAGCCCTGATCTCGCTCGCAGGTAAAGAACATTGCAGGTAATTTTCCCGCTCGGCACATATGCATCAAACAAGGACTTGTTCTTCTCATAGCTCTGTCGAAGCAGCGGATCTTCCGAGATCTCAGGCCCAATGGACAGACCTGCTGCAGCTTGTAATTTTTCAAACTTGCTCACATCATCTGGCAAAAAACTATCGATCAGGACCAAGCATTTAGGACGAAGCGACTGCCGACTGAATTGGAGCGCCATTTCAAAGGCCAGAACCCCGCCCATGGACCACCCCCCTAATATAAGTGGCCCGATGCTTGATTCCTCTATAATCCGCTTACAATACTTCGCTGCCAATGCTTCGAGTGACTTATACGCATTAATATCCGATCCTTCCAACCAGGGGGCCTGCAGACCATATGCCGAGAGAGTTTCTGGCAATTTCGCCACTAAGGGTTGAAAAATACTGGCCAAGCCATCAGCTCCATGAACTAGGTAGATGTTCGTTTCCGCACTCCCTAATGAGAGAGGTAAGAGACAATCACCGATTCTCTGATCACCTCCATCAAAATAGCGTGCCAATGTTCGGATCGTTGTATTTTGGTAAACCACCGACAACGGAACCTCGGCACCAAAACCATGCTTCAAAGCACTCACTAACCTCAGCAGTAACAGAGAATGCCCACCCACTTCGAAAAAGGCATCGTCCAATTCACATTCCACGCCAGGCAATAGTTCCCGCCAAATCGCATGCACTCGTAACTCCGTGTTCGTCATGACATCGGCATCTCTCGCCAACCGCTGGTTACTTGATAGTTCAGCCAGGAGACGTTGCTTGTCAATTTTGCCAGTCACGGTCATCGGCATGGAATCGACGACTTGAATGACATCGGGCACCATGTAACCCGGCAAAGCTGCTTGCAAACGTGTCCGTATTGTTTCGACAGTATCCTCACAACCACGGCAACGTTGCACAAATGCAACCAGACGTTTCCCATCTCTCTGCTCCTGTAAAACTACCGTAGCGTTCAACAAATAGGCCTCTCGCGTGAGGTAAGCTTCGATCTCCCCTACCTCAATGCGATAACCACGCAGCTTCACCTGGTCATCCAATCGCCCAAGAAACTCCAAATCGCCCGAGGCCAACTGACGCACCTGGTCCCCCGTTCGATAGAATCGGGTCGGCATGCCCTCGGCATTATTACAGACAATAAAAGCCTTTTCCGTCAATCTAGGCTGGTTGCGGTATCCCTTGGCCAGCGCATCTCCGCCCAACAATAACTCACCCCGTGCGCCAAACATCACTGGCCGTAAATGATCATCAACTACTAAGGACTCAACATGTGGCAGAGGCTTACCGATCGGCACACGTTGGCCGTCCGGCAAAGCTCCATCCACATAGGCCAAAACACTGGTTATGGTCACTTCCGTCGGACCATAAGCATTGATCCATTTCACGTCGGGATTCTCTTGTTGCCAAACGTGTAACCACTCGGCAGACGGTTCCTCCCCTCCCGTGATCAATAGACGCAGTCCGACCGGCATCCGCCCCTTCAATTCGGGGTCTTGGACCAGTTCATGCCAATACGCAGTGGGAAGATTAAGAACAGTCACAGAATTCGCCTCAACGAAATCGGCAAACGCGATCGGTACCAAGGCTTCAGTATCGTTGAAAACAACCAACTCTGCTCCAGAAAACAAGGTTGCAAAAGTCTCCTCAATGTGGATATCAAAACTCGGCGAAGAGAAATACAAAGCACGATCTCCAGCTCCCAAGCCATAAGCCTGCTCAATTGATTTGGCATGCAGAAGGAGAGCTCGATAGCTAATCTCCACCCCCTTCGGCTTTCCGGTGCTCCCTGAGGTATAAATGATGTAGGCGATATCTTCAGCCAGTGGGACAACGGCAGCTGTTGATATCGCTACGTCTAGGTCAGGAACATAAGCGGGCAAACAGTCACTAGGACAAGTCATTATCAAAAGCCCCTCCCTATCCTTTTCTTGAGTAAATAGACAAAACGCTGGCGACAGGTCATCCAAGATATAACTCAGACGCTCTTCTGGATTACGTGTATCTATCGGGCAATAGATCGCACCAAGGCGGTAAATCGCAAGCATCGCCACAACCTGTATTAAGGACCGCTCCATCAGCACCGCCACGCGATCACCGGCAGTAATGCTCTGCTGCGAAAGCCAGAGTGCGGCCTGATCCACTCTCATAGACAAATCCCGGTAGCTCAAATCCTCCGAACCTTCGTGCAGTGCAGACTCCGTCATCCTGCTCCAACGTGTCCAGAGTTGCGTCCACTCCGGCTCAAACACCAACTCCGATGGTGACGGTTTTGCCACTTGTTCAGGCGCCAGCAAACAGCGGCTAATTGAAGCGAGATCTAAGCCGACATTACGGACCAAAACATTGACGATCTTAACCAACCCTTGCACGAGTAACTCGGCCGTAGCTCGGGAAAATAGCTCCGTGCTGTATTCCAGTGAGACTGACAAACTTTCACAAAACTCAATACAATCAAAAGTCAGATCAAATTGAGCCTGACCTCTCTCAAAGGGAACAAAATTGCCGCGAACGCCTTCCATATTCCATTCGAAATCGCCGGCGTTCTGGTAGGCTAACATCACTTGAAATAGTGGATTCACCTGCAGACTCCGTTCCGGAGAGGCCGCTTGCACAACCGCCTCGAACGGTATCTCCTGATGACGCTGTGCCTCCCGCATAACCTCGCTCACAGACTTCACCAAAGCTTCACCAGTTTGCACTTCTCGCTTCGGGTTTAAACGTAATGCCAGAGTATTTGCGAAAAAACCGAACATCAACTCCATCTCACTGGTGGGACGGTTGGCCACCGGCATCCCCACGCAGATATCGTCTTCCCCAGAATATTGGTTGAGAAGTAGGTAGAGAGACGACATCAGGAGGACTGGCACCGTGACCAATTGTTCTGACGCGCATTCTCGTAACTGGCTCAAGAGTTCTCCCTCAATGGCAAGGCTGACGGTATCTCCCTTACCCGTCGGTGTAGTTGGTCGGATATAATCTGTCGGCAAATCTAAAACTGGATTTCCTCCCTTTAATCGTTCAACCCAATACCCCAGCGCTACTTGCCCGCCCTCCGATTCCAGGCACCTCCGTTGCCAGAGAGCATAATCTACATAGCTGATCGACGATGAGAAAATTTCCGACAACTTGCCATCTAGCAGCGCCTGATACGCCGTATACAATTGGGGGAAAAAGAGTCCCAACGACCAACCATCCCCAATCATATGGTGAAATCTAAAGAGAACGAGAAAACGACTTGGCCCATAATGCACACGGTGCACGGACATCAGGGATTTGTTTCCACCAAGGTCCCATTTTTCAAGAGCGACTTTCTGCAATAGGGATAAACCTTCCCTCTTGGCATCCTCAAGTTCAGAACCCATCTCCACCTCATATCGTTGTAACTGGAAGTCCGCATGATCTGCGCAGACTTGAGTAACGACCCCACCCTCTTCCACAAAACGGGTCCGCAGAGAGGGCGTCGATGCGATCATCATCTTCAAAGCCGTTTCCAGAACCGATTCGTTCAGACTCCCCTCACAGTCAAACAATGCACAAATTGATTCCTGCAAAGCATTCGGATGCAGTGCTTCCAAATACCACAAACGCTCTTGAGCAAAAGACAAGGGGCCTTCTTTTCGGCCAGTTGCTTCAATTTCAAAACGTTGCCGATCAACGGGATTTTTATTCTCAATCTGCTGAGCCAAATCTTTAACCGAGGGTGCCGTAAATACGATATCCAAAGGCAGTGTCACCGCAAATTGATCACGGATCTGCGACACCAATTGTAGAGCCAGAATCGAGTTCCCGCCCAAGCGGAAATAGTGATCGCTACGACCAACCTTTTCCAATGAAAGCTGCTCTTGCACAATTTGAGCTAGCTTTGTTTCCACCTCGCCAACCGGTTTCTCGTAAACATCCGCCGTGGCCGCTAGAATAGCACGCCCACCAGTAGAAAGATCAGGATAATTCAAATTCAGAAAGCGTTCGACTAAGACACTTTTTGTCGAAAACGCAGCGGGATTCTTCGATGCGTTGGCCGTTGGGCTAGCTTCAATTAGGGTTCCTTCTACCTCATCAATATCCAACTCCAATAAATGAGCCGTGGGCACAAGAAACTCGATTCCATTTGAAGTCACCGTGCGGTAGTCAGCAAATACCCGTTCCAAGAAAACCTGCATAGGCTTATTGCGAGGACCAAAGATATAGGTAAAGCGGCATTGTGAAACTCCCTGCTTCTTCAATCGCTTCCCAACCGAATGGAGCAACTCAATTTCGACACCACGATTCAGCACACGACAGCTTGCAAGAAAGTTATCCACCACAAACAGCTTATCCACTACCCTACCCGCCAAAAGCGCAGTCATGCCATAATCTCCGAAGCGATCCTTCACACGGGCCGTTTCAACAACGGCGGTCTCCGACAGCAGATAGGTTTCGATGTCGATTGCTTCTAGACGGTGCAGATTGAGATTGAATTGATTCGTCCGAAAACTCAGTTGCACGACACGCTCAATCATTTCATCGCACAAGGGGCTGACTTCCACCTTCAACGCAAGCTCGGTTAAATAAGCACTTCGGCTAACAACCGAATGCTCCAACTCTACACGTTGCCGGTTCTCGCAGTAACGTCGTGTTCGTTGCGTATCCTCTTCAGTCGTATTCGTCGGAAGAAGAAGCCGCAACTGATCAATGAAGATTTCAATTTCGGTAACATCCACCGGAAATCGTAATGCTAGGACCTCTGGAAAACGCGCGCTGACCTCGGCAACCTCCAACGGATTGTCGTCAATGAAAACAAAGCTAGCCAAGCCAAGATTCAGCTCTTCGGCGATATCGTCCAGATTATCCGACTTATCCTGCCAATTTATCCGTTGAGTAACGATGTGCTCTCGAGACAGGGCTAAGTCCTCACTCCGCTGTTCAAAAACAGCATCAACGTCAGCAGACTCATTCTTACTACACAGACAAATGAGAAAACCGGCAGCTTCGAACTCCACCAATAAAGACTGAAAGGCAGCATATGGCCCAGCGCAGTTGATTCCATCGACGCCATCTTCTCCGAGGACACCATGCCAGAGAGTGTGATCGCAATCCACGGCCAGAACTTTATAGGAACTGACCTGTCCAACAACGCAGTTAGCCAGAATATTTCCTACTAATGCTAGGGAATAATTTTCGTGATATGGGACATGCGCCTGGCGATCGGAAAGCTCATCCAACTCCCGCCCATCGTGACCAGCTAGCACCACACAATTGAAATGTGGAACCAAAGCAGCCAAGGCCTCGAGTGCCTCCACCCAAAAGCAAAATATCTCATGCCAACCTTCGAACTCAATTACCCGTTTCGAATTCGGACAAAGGAAAATTCGACAAGGTCGTTCATCGTTTTTCACCTGCTGCTCAAGTAAAGCGGTAAATTCCGTAGCACCCCGGCGGCCTCGTTCGCAAAAATCCTCAACCGATTCCTCGATCTCGGAAAGATCATAGGAAAGCAACCAATCCTCGACCCGGAATAAGATGACACTATCAGCTAACTTGTCTAATTCCAACAAAGGCCGGTGTGCGAGTAGTGAGGATTGGAATTCACCGTAATCCGCCTTCGAAATGATGGGATTAAAATCCGCACAATGGCGCCAGGCATCCAACGAAGACTCGAGCCGGTCGATCGAAAACGACGCAGCGACATGCACCCGGGGACGACGCTTCACCTTCGATAACTCAAAGACCTCACTCAAAGAACTCCCCGAATGATCACAGAAAAATTCAAGGATCGCTTCGTATCGATCAAACCAGTCCCGGATCGTCTCACGATCGAAAGAATCCTCCAGATATTCGAGCATGATTTCGTAGGCACCATCTTCCTCTAAAACCGTGGCAAAACAATCGAACACCAGATGCTTGCGTCCGGCACGTAAGCCTTTGGAACGCCGACCCGGCAAGCCCAGCGGATCATCGTTACGCCCAGCTTTGGTGAAACAGACCTGGACTGGGGCTCGCTCCATCACAGCTTCGCGCTGGCGCAACATTGAAAGCATTTCTATAAAGGGCAGTGCATAATCCTCCGCATCACTAAGTGCGACCTCGGTTTGCTTGATGTAATCCAACACCGTGGAGGTCTCATCAATTTGGTTGTAAATAATGGCCACATTGGAGAAGAAGCCCATGATCCGCTCGTAGCCGGGACGGACACGATTCAGATAAGGCAACCCAGTGATGATATCTCTGTTTTCTGTGAGCGTGTAGAACAACAGTTGGAAGGCCCCGGAGAGGACCGTAAATGGCGCGGTTTTCATCGATTTGGCCACTGCCACAACACGTTCACTCAAGCCCTCTTTGAATCGAAAAGTCTGCGACGATGCCACGGGATTCTGGAAGACATTCCCAGTATCATGATCAGAGATATCCAGATAGATGCTCTCCACCCGCGAGAATTTTTCATGCCAAAATTCACGGATACGCTCGCCGTCACTTTGACTCCACGCGGACTCATACTCGACGAAATCTCGATAGCTCAGGGTGCTGGTCGCCAACTTAACTGGAGTCGTAGTCTCCAGACCATGATAGTAAGCGATCATCTCACGAATAAATATTCCAATCGACCACAAATCAGAAACCAAATGATGGAATATGAAGAACAGCACATGACGATCATCGCCTTCACTCAAAAGCCGTACTTTTACAAGCGGCCCCCCGTAAAGATCAAATGCCTCGGCCATACTGGACTTGTTCCAAGACAATATCTCCTCTTCCAGAGAGGATTCTCCAACGGACTGACGGTGAATGAAATCGATAGCCAGCTCAGGCAAGACATGCTGTTGTGGAACGCCTTCTTCCTCATGAAAAACAGTACGCAGTGCCGGGTGCCGTTCGACGAGCTTCAACAAGGCTTCACGTAATAAAGAGCTATCCATCCTGCCCTCGATCAGGAAGGACATCGGAATCGAAAGAAGTGAATCCGCATCCGGAATCATCTGATTCAAAGACCAATGCCATTGTTGCGCCTGCGATAGCGGAAAACTCACTTCAGTTGCAGATGCTCCTTCGGGTGACGATATTACCCGATCGTCTACCCTCTTTTCTCCTAACCTCGATTTGATCAACTTCGCAATCGCACGAATATTCCCATGTTCGAAGAACTCCTTCAGTAACAGCTTAACACCTAACTCCTCGTTCACAATATTCATCAAAAAACGAAAGCTCACGGAATCGCATCCATACAGATCAAGTGATTCATCACGATCGACCTGCATCGAATCGACTTTCAAAATTAGGGCACAGTGTTTAGCCAAAAAGCCTTCGATATCTTCTTCATCGACTTGCTCGGAACATTCGCTGACTTCCGAATCTTCGGATTCTGGAGCATCAGAAGTCACGTTCTCGACATAGAACCTCACCTCGTCAGGGTGCTCTTTCAGTAGCAAGGCTGTAATCGAGTTCAGGGTAGGCTCCGTCTGTAGGGAACTTACCGGCAACTCAACCCCGAAGGTCTCCAACACACCATCGATGAAATAATAGAGCATAATTGAATCAAAGCCATACGAAATTAAAGGCTCATCACAATCAACCATCGACCTTTCCATCTTTGTCATGGCACTACAGATTTTCACCAAACTATCTCGCACCACTTCAAATGGATCGAGAATATGGCCAACAAACTGAGGAGGCCCCTCCATATCCGGCGCAAGCTCCGGTGCTGGAACTAGTTCCGGCACATTCCGGTTTATGGCATCATCGGGTAGAAGGTCACCCGCTGCCGGTGCAGCACCGTCCATCCAATAACTATCAAGCGCAAATGAATAGGGCGGCAGGGTCTGCAAAAATGGTTGTGAACCAGGATACAGATCTCTCCAGGGAATCGCTTCGCCATCGATCCAAAGTTGCCCAAGTGCCCACCAATCCAATTCTCTAAAAGCTCGGGCCGCATACTGCTTTAGGGATTCGGAATTCTTGAAACGAGATTGCAGAAACCTCTCTGCCTGCACCGGGCTGCTGAGCCAGATTTCCCGATTCGTAATCTGGCCAGAAGCCACAGCCAACATACGCTCAATCGCCTCTTCTATCGTATCGGCCACGAGAGCACAGCGGATTTTCAACGCTTCACGACGGCATTGCAGGGTGTAACTCAACGCGTCGAGAGAAGTAGAAGAAGCCCCCTCAAGGTAGGCTGCGAAGCCTGCAACCTGACGTTGCAGAGCTTCCTGATTGTTGGCGGAAAATACGAGCAGGACAGATCCGGCTGTTTCCTTCACTGAATGGGCTGCAACGTAAGAATCCACAATCAAATGTACGTTCGCACCACCCGCACCAAAGGAGCTAAGTCCGGCTCGCAGAATCCCATCTCCATCCGGCTTCCATTCACCGAAATCGTGATTCAGATAAAATGGACTCCCCTCTAGGCGAACCTCAGGGTTTTGCACTTCTGCATGAAGTGACGGCACCTGTTTGCGATGTTTCATCATCATGAGAATTTTGGTCAACCCAGCGATACCCGCGGCCGCTTCAAGATGCCCGATATTGGATTTCACCGATCCAATGGCACAATACTCGGTTCGGTCAGTTTGCTGCCGAAAGGCCCGGGTTAATCCGGCAATCTCGATGGGATCTCCCAAAGCGGTTCCGGTCCCATGAGCTTCCACGTAGCTGATCGTGTCTGGAGACAGCTGAGCTGATGTCAGAACATCCTCTATCAGGGAGCCCTGGGCATTTGGATTTGGCACCGTAAAGCCACTTGTGCGTCCGCCCGAGTTTATTGAACTCCCGCGGATCACTCCATAAACCTGATCGCCCGCAGCGATCGCATCGGCCAAGGGACGAAGCAAAACTGAACCGAGCCCCTCTCCATCGACAAATCCATTGGCACCTTTGCCGAAGACTTTGCACAATCCATCCGGCGAGAGCATCTTCACTTGGCTCAGACAATTGAAGTGGGTAGGACTCAGAATCAGGCTGACCCCACCAGCAATAGCCATATGACAACTCCCGCTACGAATCCCCTCACAAGCTAGATGAATCGCAGTAAGAGACGATGAACAGGCTGTATCCACAGCCATGCTTGGTCCCTTTAAATCCCAGAAATAGGAAATGCGATTGGGTATCGACCAGGCCGAGCTATTTCCTCCGTTGGGGTGTCCCCGCAACAATGCCGCGATTGACAAACCAGCATAGTGCGCGTTCGACACACCAACATACACCCCCACTTTAGAATTAATCGCTACCAAATCCTCATTTGTAATGCCAGCATCTTCAAAGAGGTGCCAGGTGTTCTCCAGGAACAAGCGTTCCTGTGGATCCATACATTCTGCCTCACGTGGGGAAATTTTAAAAAACAAGGGGTCGAACTTGTCGTGATTAGAAATGAAGCCACCCCAACGGCTGTTGGTCTTATCAGCTTGTCTTGAGTCAGGATCGTAGTAATCGCGCCAATCCCAGCGGTCAGCAGGCACCTCGGAAATACAGTTTCTTCCAGAGCGTAAATTATCCCAGAACTCCGACACGTTGCGAGCCTGAGGGTAGCGCCCAGCAACACCGATGATAGCGATGTCTTGGTCTCCACTTTGCCCCTCTCTCAACTGCTCACGTTTCCTCCGCGCCAACGCGAGAAGCCTTTTCCGTTTTTCCAGAATGCGTTCGTGTTCGTTCATGACAGTTGGACCTCTTTTTCAAGTTTCGCAATCAAAGCATCAAGCTCGCTTTCGTTCATTGAATCGATTCCGCGGAGCAAAGCGTCATCATCACCGGGTGGCGGCACCGGCGCTGCCGGAGAAGTATCCGGCGGTCTGGTTTGGGCGGCAAGACGGGCTGATGATTCAATTGGGAACCCTGTAAAGGTAACCAGTTGCTCCGGTGTCTGGTTCGCGATCAACCAGTCGGCTAACTCATTTAGACGTTGATGCTCGAAAAGCAACGTGACAGGCAACACGCCAAAGGCTGCTTCTAATTTTTGATTAATCGTCACGACTACCAGCGAATCAATCCCAAAGGAATCAAAGCTGGCTGTTGGTATCAGCCGATCGATCTTAATCCGTAGCACTTGTGCAAACACCCCCTGCAGCTCCTCGATTACTTTCGACTTCAAGGATGCGGCATCCACTATTCTTGCTTGAGGAACAGTCTCGGTCGGTATTACGACAGGAGCTGATTGAGTAACTTTCGGTTTCCTGCGAGGCTCCGGTCTCCGCTCATCGGAGCTGAAGACCCCGTCGCTTTCGGCTACGATCACCGCGAAGAGCGCCGCAGCGTCGTCCACTCCCTCACTCGTCAATACCTTCGATTCCTTGAATCCTCTCAACTGCAGGGCAGCAGTCCAATCATTGGCGCGGAGCAACGGAGATCCTGGGATACGGAAACCGTCCCCTGCCAACCACCAGCCTTTGGTTAGCCCAAAGGTCAGGGTTGCAAAATCAGTCTTATGCGTTGTCTCATTCAGAACAAGTAAACCGCCGCGTCTCAGAAGCTGTTTGCAATGCTGTAGCGTCACCAACACATCCTCCGTGGCATGAAGAACATTACTGGCTAGGACAAGATCCACCTGCCCAAGATCAAAGCCCTGCGAGCGTAATGACATCTCCACATTCAGCGTCTCGAACTCCAAAAACGGGAAGCGCTCACCAAAACGATCCTCGCCATGATTTAGGAAAGTCGATGAAATATCGGTATACACGTAACGCACCCTTGCCGCATAGTTCTCTAGGACTTCCAGGACGAACTGACTCGTACCTCCAGTCCCCGCCCCAACCTCAAGGATCGATACGATCCGGTCGGGATCCGATTCCAAGGCTTGCTCCACCGTCCGGCGCACAGTTTCCGCCAGCATGTGATTGTAGCTATCTGAGACTGTATTCGCCTTATAAACCCCTTCAACCAGTGCCATCGACCCGCTAGGGAAAAGCACCTCGGTTGCCTCCTGATCACCTCGTAAGATCGAACGATACGATGCCAAACAAACCTTAATCAGTTTTAAATGGGCCTGAAAATTTGGATAATCACACTGATAGTCATCGTAGAGAGCGGTATAACGCCTAGCATTGAGATAGGGCGCGATGGCCTGCGGACAGGGTTCTACCCGGTAATCTCCTGTCTCTTATACACATCTCCGAGCC
>OJHF01000176.1_pt1 | contig 18667 bp, 18 predicted proteins | sample 1594891 | NCBI WGS metagenome assembly OJHF01 (sample SAMN05416737, study PRJEB24817) | seawater metagenome | isolation source: Sea water | place: Canada:Atlantic | collected 2013-07 | reverse complement strand
GTATAAGAGACAGGCATGACATCGATCACCAACATTCAGGCCTTTGAGGTCATGGATTCCCGAGGAAACCCCACCGTGATGGCGGAAGTAACGCTACAATCGGGGGAGGTAGGTACCGCCTTTGCACCCTCCGGCGCTTCTACGGGCTCGCGCGAAGCGCTGGAACTGCGTGACGGCGATGCGACGCGATACGCCGGCAAGGGCGTGCTCAATGCCGTCCGTCACGTGAATGGGCCCATTCGGTCGCTTTTATTGGGGCGTGATGCGGGCGCTCAGCGTGAGTTGGATGCGGCCATGATTGAGGCGGACGGGACTGACAATAAAGCCACGTTTGGCGCTAACGCGATTCTTGCCGTTTCTCTGGCTGCCGCAAAGGCTGCTGCACTGTCTCGGAGGATTCCTCTATATCAGCATATTGCCGACATCAATGGCACCTCTGGCTTCACTATGCCCGTACCGATGATGAACATCCTTAATGGTGGTGAGCATGCGGACAACAATATTGATATCCAGGAGTTTATGGTGCAGCCAGTGGCTGCACCCAGTTTTGCTGAGGGACTGCGCGCGGGTGCAGAAATTTTCCATCAGTTGAAAAAAGTGTTGTCGGCGCGTGGCTTGAGCACAGCGGTGGGAGATGAGGGCGGGTTTGCACCAAACCTGCCATCGAACGAGGTGGCCCTTGAGGTGATTGCCGAGGCGGTCGAGAAGGCCGGATACAAATTAGGCACCGATATTACCCTCGCGCTGGACTGCGCAGCTTCCGAGTTTTATCGCGATGGCGTCTACGATTTGTCGGGAGAGGGCAAGCAGTTTAACAGTGAAGGCTTTACCGATTATCTGGCGGATCTTGCTCGCAGCCACCCTATTATTTCGATAGAGGACGGTCTTGACGAATCCGACTGGGACGGCTGGAAGATGCTGACCGATAAGATTGGCGACAAGGTGCAGTTGGTAGGAGACGACCTGTTTGTCACCAATACCAAGATACTCAAGGAAGGTATCGACAAGGGTGTCGCGAACTCTATCTTGATCAAGTTTAACCAGATTGGAAGTCTGTCTGAGACGCTTGATGCCATCGCGATGGCGAAGGCGGCTGGGTATACCGCAGTGATTTCCCATCGCAGTGGTGAGACTGAAGATACGACCATTGCCGACCTGGCGGTCGCCACTGCCGCAGGGCAAATTAAAACAGGCTCATTGTGTCGCTCCGACCGGGTAGCCAAGTACAACCGCCTGTTGCGTATCGAAGCGGAGCTGGCCGGTTGCGCACCGTATCGCGGTCTAGCGGAATTTTTTCGCCAGTGAGGGCCTAATTTTGCGTTGGCTACTTCTGTCTTTGCTCGTGTTGCTGGGTGCACTGCAGTACCGACTTTGGTTTGCCGAGGGTAGTCTGGCTGAGCAGCATCGACTGGAGCTTCAGGTTGACGAGCAGACGCTGATTAATAGTGAACTGCAGGCACGTAATTCGGTGCTGGACCGTGAAGTCTTGGAGTTGCAAAGTGGCAACAACGGCGTTGAACAGCGCGCTCGGGAGCAGCTGGGATTGATACGCGAAGGTGAGATATTTTATCAAGTCGTCGACAGTCCCAATTCTGCTCTGGATGAAAAATGACGACTAAAGCTGAGGCGCGTTGCTGGGCGGTCCTGCCCGCTGCCGGTATCGGCAGTCGCATGGGCGCAGAGCTCCCGAAGCAATATATGGCTGTGGCCGGCGCCACTTTACTCGAACATAGTTTGCGTGCGTTGCTCAGTTGTGAGCGAATCTCGGGAGTCATTGTGGCGCTGCACGCTGACGATATCCGAGCGGCAGGAATGCCTATATTTCAGGACCCGCGAATACAAATGGTCTCTGGTGCCGAGCAGCGCAACGGTTCTGTTTTGGCGGGGCTTGATGCCCTGATATCCCATGCGGCACTGCACGACTGGGTTCTGGTCCACGATGCGGCGCGGCCCTGCCTGCAAGCGCACGATATTATGCGATTGATAGCGACCGTGACCGCGAATGAGACGGGCGGGATACTGGCGGAAAAAATGGTCGATACGGTGAAACAAGCTTCAGCGGACGCGCGAGTTTTGCGCACATTGGATCGTGCCACTTTGTGGCGGGCCCAAACGCCACAGATGTTTCGTCTTGGTGAGTTGCGCGGGGCGTTGCAGCAGGCGCAGGCGCAGGGTCTGGCGGTGACTGATGAAGCCTCCGCCATGGAGATGGCTGGATATCCGGTACAATTAGTAGCCGGGTCAGCGGGTAACCTAAAGGTGACCGTGCCGGCTGATCTGCCATTGGCCGACTGGTATCTGCAAACGCAACATGGAGTGGTTTGGCGTGAGTCGTAAAATAGGGAGTGGTCATCAATGCGTATAGGCCATGGCTACGATGTACACGGCTTTGGGGGCGGAGACACGCTGGTGCTCGGTGGTGTGCATATAGCGCATGATCGCGGCCTAGAGGCGCACTCTGATGGCGATGTGCTGATTCATGCAATCTGCGATGCACTATTGGGTGCGATGGGTCAGGGCGATATTGGGCAACATTTTCCTGATACTGACCCAGCCAATGCCGGTATTGACAGTCGCCTTTTATTAGGCCGGGTGATGCAGTTAGTGCATCAGTCAGGCTGGGTGCTGGGTAATCTCGATGCTACGATCATTGCTGAATCACCGCGCATGGCACCCCATATTCAGCGCATGCGCGAGAATTTGGTCGCTGATATGGCGGCGAGCCTCGGGCAAGTCAATGTAAAGGCTACGACCACCGAAGGCTTGGGTTTTACCGGTCGCAAGGAGGGTATTGCAGCCCACGCAGTAGTGCTTCTGCAGACACCCACTGGATGATCACAGCATGGCCCCGGGCATGGGGTTTGTCTTCCGGCAGCGCCCTTATCCGCTGCAGGCCAGAAGATTTTTGCGTCAATGAACGTCTGGGCTTTGAGCTGTCGGGTGACGGCGAGCACAGTTTTCTGTACCTGCAGAAGCGCCAGCTCAACAGCATGCAGCTATTGCAACGCGTGTCTGAGCTCAGCGGCGTAGCACAGCGTGATATTGGTCTCAGCGGTCTCAAGGATCGCAACGCGGTTACCCGGCAGTGGTTTAGTGTTGGTATGGCGGGGCGCGCTGAGCCTAACTGGGGGGCTCTTGAGTCCGAGGGTGATGTGAAGGTGTTGGAGGTTTCTCGCCACTTGCGCAAGCTCAGGCGCGGCGTGCACCGCGCCAACCACTTTACGCTGGTATTGCGTGAATTGATCGGAGATAGAGTTGCTCTAGAGCAGCGGCTGCAGACACTGCGCGATGAAGGTGTTCCCAACTATTTTGGCGAGCAGCGTTTTGGACGCAATGGTTCGACACTTGAGCAGGCGCAGCGTTGGATGCAAAGCGGCCGCAGGATCTCGCGCGAAAAGCGCAGTCTGTATTTCTCGGCTCTTCGCGCCTATGTGTTTAACCAATTGCTTGCGGTTCGAGTAGAAAATGGTGACTGGAATAAGATCCGGTCCGGTGACGTGTGTTTGTTAAACGGGACACGCAGTTTTTTCACTTGCGATGAGCTTAATGATGATCTCTGTAGCCGAGCGAGCCGCGGTGACATTCACCCAGGATTGCCGCTGTGGGGTCGAAGTCAGAGCAGGGCAGAGTTGGGGTTTAACGAACTGCAGATGGAGTGTCTGGCACAGTGTCATGCTATTTGTGGCTTCTTGGAAGAATCCGGGCTAGAGCTTGCTTGGCGCTCAGCGCGCATGGTGCCTGATGACTTTTGTTGGCAGTTTTGTGATGATGGTAGTTTACGGTTGGACTTTGCTTTGGGTGCTGGCAGTTACGCTACTGCGCTATTAGCTGAGTTCGTACATTATAAAGAGGGGCATACAGAGAGTGGTATCGTCAGTGAATAGGATTGATCTTCACGGCATCGGAATGACCTCCCAGAGAACCCGAGAGCGTTTGATACAACGCTTGGTTGATCAGGGTGTCAGTGATAGGGCGGTGTTGGATGTGATGCGTACAACGCCGCGCCACCTATTTCTCGATGAGGCAATGGCGCATCGCGCCTATGAAGATGTGGCGTTGCCCATCGGTTTTCAGCAGACATTGTCACAGCCTTATGTTGTGGCACGAATGACGGAATTGCTGCTGGCCGCGGGACCACGTTCTCGGGTATTAGAGGTCGGCACTGGCTCTGGTTACCAGACTGCGATACTCGCGCAATTGGTAGACCAGGTGTATAGCGTGGAGCGTATCAAGTCGTTGCAGCAAAAGGCACGCCAGCGTTTGCGCACACTAAAGTTGCGCAATGTGCACATGAATCATGCCGATGGAGCGATGGGATGGGAAGAGTGCGGACCGTTTGACGGCATCCTTGTGACTGCCGCCCCGGAGAAAATTCCCGAAGACTTGCTGTTGCAGTTGTCCGCGGGTGGTCGCATGGTGATACCGGTGGGGGGCGAATTTCAACACTTACAGGTGGTGACCCGGACTCATGAGGGCTACGAAACTGACATCGTCGAGGCTGTCTATTTCGTGCCTTTGTGTTCAGGTAAGGAAAAATAATGGCTTTGTCATCCGCGGGTATTTTCTTGCGTGGGTTGCTGATGGGTGCAGCGGACATAGTGCCTGGAGTATCGGGGGGGACGGTCGCTTTCATTACCGGTATTTATGATCAGTTGCTCGATAGTCTCCGGGCAGTCGACCTAGCGTTTCTGGCGAAGCTGTCTCGGCTCGATATAACGGGCGCTTGGCAGCATATCAATGGAAGGTTTCTGCTGGCTTTATTGTTGGGTATTGCCACCAGTATTTTTTCGTTGGCACAACTCGTATCCTGGGTTTTGGAGCATCACCCGGTGCCGCTGTGGGCCTTCTTTTTTGGTTTGATTCTGGCCTCGGCGGCAGTGTTGCTGCGTGAAGTGGACAATTGGTCAGCGCCTAAAGTGTTGTGCCTGTTGTCCGCTGGCGCAGTTGCCGTCTGTATTGCGCTGTCGCCCGTGATGAGTCTGGAAATGGGCCTTGCCGGTGTTTTTTTGGCGGGTTTTCTTGCGGTCTGCGCGATGATACTGCCGGGAATATCGGGCAGTTTTATTTTGGTGTTATTGGGCATGTACAGTACCACCCTGATGGCGCTTAAATCCCTGGACCTAGTGTTTATACTGGTCTTTGTTGTCGGTGCCGGGTGCGGGCTGTTGTGTTTTTCACGCGTATTGCATTGGTTGTTGCGTAGATTTCATCAGGGGACGATGGCCGTACTGACAGGGTTCCTGTTTGGTTCTCTGTTAGTCGTATGGCCATGGAAGCGTGTGTTGGAGTGGGTGGAGGGGAGCCACGGTCAGTTAAAGCCTGCGCAGCAGTTCCCTGTCTCTCCTTTGGACTACCAGATTTATACCGGACAAGACCCTCAACTGTGGTTTTGTCTATCCCTGATGATAGTGGGGTTTGCCGTTGTCTGGTTGATACATACCTATTGGAGACATGACTAACTTGGGCCAAGCCCATGTTGAGGGAAGTGTGTGCTAGCAAGGGTTCTACTGAGCTTGGTGTTTTCCTGCCTTGTCGCTTGTGGCAGTCATACGCGCGCGCCTATTGAAGATCGAGGTACTGAGTCGCTGGACCTGGTCTACAGCGTAAATAAGGGGGATACGCTTTATTCCATTGCCTTTCGCTACGGGCTGGATTTTCGCAGTGTCGCGGCAGGCAATGGTATCGCCGCGCCTTACATTATTTATCCAGGTCAGAAAATCAATTTAGGTAAGAAAGTCCCGCCCGGAGAGGCCGGTCGCCCGCTTGTGATGCCTGCATCGGCATCTACGTCCGCTTACAAAGCAGCGCCTTCTTCCGGGTCAGTTTCCGTCGTGTCTGCGCCAGTAGTGCCCGCGCCATTAGTCGATAATCAGGCTAAGCCTGTTATCGCAAGCCCAATCCCGACAGCCTCACCGATGCCTGCGGCCTCTCAGCCCAAACCAAAGACCTATGTGGGCGCCAATGTTACGACCTGGCTCTGGCCTGCATCTGGGCCTGTCACGCGCGGATACTCGCAAAATGTGCATAAGGGAATCGATATTGGCGGCAATCGTGGGGACCCGATTGTTGCGGTGGCCGCGGGTAAAGTGGTTTATGCGGGAACAGGCATTGTTGGGTTTGGCGAGCTGCTAATCGTTAAGCACAATGATGTTTACCTCAGTGCCTACGGGCACAATGACCGCTTACTGGTTAGCGAGGGCCAGGCTGTCAGCGCAGGAGAAATTATTGCTGAGAAGGGCAGCTCTGGCACTGACACGGTAAAACTGCATTTTGAGATACGCAAAGAGGGCAAGCCTATTGACCCGCAAAAGGTATTACCGCGGAGGTAGTAGATCGCCGTAAGAGGCGGCATGTGGCCGTATAAACGCAGGAAAAAATAGTGACTACTAGTTTATTGAGTCCTTTTGCCCGCGATTGCAATCTGCAATTCACTTGGGTTAGTGTTGAATGTAGTGCAGTAGCACTGATATCCCTCCAGAAAAATAATGGGCCATCGATATGGCTGTGGATAGATCAAACGAAGGTTCGGAAGGAGATTCGACATCGCGCACCGCCGCGAAGCGTTCTCCTATTTTAGGAAAAGCAGTGTCAGCCATTGCGTTATCGGTTAAACCCAGGCGTAAACAACGCGTTGACTCATCTAAAGCAAAGCAGGCAAGCGAAGGTATTGAGACAGCGTGGGTTCAGCGATCCATTGATGCAGCCGATATTGATTTTGAAACAGCGAAAGCAAAACTGCCCCGAAAATTAGATCATTCATTTGATGCTACCCAGTTATATCTGAATGAAATAGGCTATACGCCTCTGCTCACCGCAGATGAAGAAAAACATTATTCCCGCCTTGCGATCAGTGGTGATGAGGCAAGTCGTCAACGCATGATCGAAAGCAATTTACGTCTGGTGGTAAAAATCTCTCGGCGTTATTTTAATCGCGGCCTTACCCTTTTGGATATTATTGAAGAGGGTAATCTGGGTTTGATCAAAGCGGTTGAAAAGTTTGATCCAGAGCTTGGTTTTCGTTTTTCTACCTATGCGACCTGGTGGATACGTCAGACTATAGATCGAGCGATCATGAATCAGGCGCGTACCGTGCGGCTGCCTATACACGTTGTGAAGGAACTAAACGTCTACCTGCGTGCAGCGCGAGAACTCAGAAAAAAACTTGATCATGAGCCGTCTGCGGAGGAGGTCGCGAGCCTACTGGATCGCCCAGTTGCTGACGTGGAGCGAATGTTGGGTCTTAATGAGCGTGTTGTTTCGATCGATGAGCCATCTGGGAATGGTTCGGATGGCACCCTGGCTGATGCAATGGTTGATTCGCACATGTCTGACCCCTCAGAGCTATTGCAGCATAGTGATATTCAAGACCACATTATTGTCTGGTTGGAAGAATTACCGGACAACCATCAGGAAGTTGTTTCACGTCGCTTCGGTTTGCGCGGTTATGAGATCAGTACGTTAGAGGAAGTGGGCCGTGAAATTGGATTGACCCGTGAGCGTGTGCGACAAGTTCAGATTGAAGCGCTCGAGCAATTGCGCAGTATCATGGAAGCGCACGGTCTTAATGGCGAATCGCTGTTTAGCTAAACCTTTAAACACTTTACTTGCAATGTCCTTTATGATTTTATGCGCCAAGATTTAACGCATTGGCCCTGACAATTTTATACTCAGGTATTTAAACTAGAATTCCCTATGAGCAAGTAAGGTCGCACTAATGAGTGCATGCCAACCTCATGCGAGTATGCTGTTAGTCTGAAAAAATATAGGTTGCAGCCACTATGTCCGAAGATATCCGCCAGCAACTGGATCTGCCTGATCTCAATCAGGTGGGCTTTGTGGTGCGTAATATGGCGCAGGCCATTGCACTGTATGAGCCATTGTTCGGGCCATTTTCTACCATGGATCCTGGCCCGATGACCTATGACTACCGGGGAGTGCAGGAAGAGTGCGTGATACGTCTCGCCTTTGGTAAAAGTGGCGACGTGGAAATTGAACTGATTGAGTGGGTGTCTGGCGGTTGCCCGCACAAAGAATTTCTAGAGGCCGGTAGGGAAGGCATGCACCATCTGCGATTTATTGTTGATGAGCTAGAGAGACAGGTTAAAGCCGCCGATTCATTGGGTTATGAGGTAATCTGGGGTAAGCGTTGGCGCGAGGGTCTGGCAGTGGCTTATTTGGAGCGACCGGGCGATCCGTTGGTGCTTGAGTTTTTTGAAAACCATCAGGGCTAAGCCTGTCATCCGCTACCCCCCCTGCAAGTAGCGGTTTTTTGAGAGTGTAGACTGAGTACCCGAGCGTTTAAGTTTGATTTTAGTGAAGTAAATGCTCACTCGTTAACGCTGTGATTGACGTGACGAAGCTCTGGCGACCGCTACAATAAAACCCCCGTCATCGCCGCATAACGGAGGTTTGGGAGCTAGCGCTGCAGTAAACCCAGTTTATTGGGTTTGCCCGCCCATTCCTCTGAGTCGGGTAGGGCGCCTTTCATTTCGGTAATGCAGGGCCAGACCTCTGCCAGTTCGGCATTCAGTTCCAGAAACACTGCCTGATCTTCTGGCAACTCGTCTTCGGAGAATATGGCATCTACCGGGCACTCTGGCTCGCACAGTGCGCAATCAATACATTCGTCTGGGTGAATCACCAGAAAGTTTGGCCCTTCGTAAAAGCAATCGACCGGACAGACTTCAACACAGTCTGTGTGCTTGCAGTTGATGCAATCCTCTCCTACAACAAATGTCATTCCTGGCTAGCCTCTTAAAAAATAGTACCGTAACTTCGCGGCGATAGTTTACTCGCTGGACGCTCAGAAATGAAGGGCTGTAGGACGATATTCTGCGGCTCTGTGCGGGTGGCGATAATCGGCAGTACGGCTGAATTTTCGATTGATTTCGAGGTGTAATCAGTCCAGGAGAGTCTTCAGCTCATAGAGTGTGTCTAGGGCCTCGCGGGGGGTCAGGTCATCGACATTTACCGCTTTTAATAAGTCGATGACCGGGTGGGGTGGGGGCGCGCTAAATAGATCATCCTGGGCTCTAAAGTCGGCGTTAGCCTGCTGTTCCAAAATGGCCCCATGCTCTAGTTCCAGCAGTTTTTCTTGCGCGGCCTGTAATACCAGGGCGGGAATTCCGGCGAGTTTTGCGACCTGCAGTCCAAAGCTACGGTTGGCAGGTCCCTCCTGGATGTTGTGCAAAAACACCACATGATCCTGATGCTCGGTGGCATCAAGATGCACATTGGCCATGGTTGGGCACTGTTCGGGCAGGCGGGTTAGCTCAAAGTAGTGGGTGGAAAACAGGGTAAAAGCCTTTACGGAGCGCGCCAACTGTACGGCGGCAGCCCAGGCCAGGCTGAGACCATCAAACGTGCTAGTGCCGCGTCCCACTTCGTCCATCAGTACCAGGCTGTGAGGGCTAGCATTGTGCAGGATATTGGCGGTTTCGGTCATTTCGACCATGAACGTAGAGCGGCCTCCCGCTAGGTCATCGGAGGAGCCAATGCGCGTGAAGATACGGTCTAATGGTCCCAGTTTTGCGGCACTGGCGGGCACGTAACTACCGATATGAGCGAGCAGAGCTATGACCGCGTTCTGACGCATATAGGTGGATTTTCCTCCCATATTGGGTCCGGTAATAAGCAACATGCGCCGCTGCTCATTGAGCAGGGTATCGTTTGCAATAAAGGGTTCTTGCAGCACCTGCTCTACCACCAAATGCCGTCCCGCGATGACTTCGAACACCTGCTCGTCACAAAATTGTGGTTGGCATAAATTGAGGTTGTCCGCGCGCTCCGCCAGATTCGCTAATACGTCGATCTCTGCAACTGCGGCAGCAGTATTTTGTAAGGCCAATAATTGTTCATTAAGGCGCTCGAGCAGCTCATCATAAAGCCCCTTCTCTCGCGCCAGCGCGCGACTTTTACTGGACAGTGCCTTGTCTTCGAACTCTTTAAGCTCCGGGGTTATGAAACGCTCGGCATTTTTTAGTGTCTGACGACGAATATATTCCGCTGGTGCCTGATCAGATTGGGCGCGGCTGATTTCAATGTAATAGCCATGCACGCGGTTATAGCCTACTTTTAACGTGCTGATGCCAGTGATCTGTCTTTCACGCTGCTCGATATCCAGTAAAAACTGTCCGGCATTGGTGCTGATCTGGCGCAGCTTATCGAGCTCTTGATCATACCCGTCGGCGATAACGCCGCCATCGCGGATCACAACGGGAGGATTTTCGATAATGGCACTGCTCAACAAGTCACACATTTGTGGGTAGTCACCGGTTTGCGTACTGAGTGAGCAAAGAAGGTCGGCAGTAAGACTGGAAAGCTCCGCGCGCATCTTGGGTAATGCTTGCAGTGAGCTCAGCATTCGCGTCAGGTCTCTAGGGCGCGCCGAACGCAGGGCGACACGTGTGAGAATGCGCTCCATGTCACCCACGGGCTTTAGGGCATTGCGCACAGGCTCATAGACATCGTTTTCGCACAGGGCATGAATTGCGCCATGGCGTTGCCGCAGTATTTCAATATCGGTCAGTGGTCGGTGTAGCCAACGTCTCAAAAGCCGGCTTCCCATGGCCGTTACGCAGCTATCCATGACCGACAGCAGTGTATTGCTGTGCCCTCCGGTCATGTTGAGGTCAATTTCAAGATTGCGCCGGGTAGCGACGTCCAGGATGACACTGTCTGCCAGGTTTTCCTGCTGTATAGAGCGAATATGCGGCAGGTTACTGCGCTGAGTATCCTTCACATATTGTAGTAAGCAGCCAGCGGCACCAATGGCGAGTTCGAGGTTGTCGCAGCCGAAGCCCTGCAAATCGTGGGTCTGAAATTGGGTATTCAGGGCGCGCTGGGCGCTTTGTGAATCGAACTCCCAGGCCGGCTGGCTGCGAGCGCCTCGGCGTGCGGTAATCACGGGGTGATAGATGGACTCGTGGTACAACGTCTCAGCAGGGTCTAGCCGTTGCAACTCTCCTGTCAGGGCTTCCTCCCCGCTGATTTCCAGCACCCGAAATCGCCCGGTACTGAGGTCGAGGTAGGCGATACCATAACGCTCCTGATGCTGGGAAATCGCCACCAGCAGATTGTCGACTTTATCGTCCAGTAGCGCTTCGTCAGACAGGGTGCCTGGAGTGACTACCCGCACCACCTGGCGATCTACAGGCCCTTTGCTGGTCGCCGGATCGCCGATTTGCTCAACGATGGCCACCGAGATGCCAGCCTTTACCAGTCGTGCAAGATAGTTTTCTGCAGCGTGATACGGAACGCCGCACATGGGGATGGGTTCACCGGCAGACGTTCCGCGTGCTGTGAGCGTGATGTCGAGTAACTCCGCCGCTCGTTTTGCATCGTCAAAAAAGAGCTCGTAAAAATCACCCATACGATAGAACAGCAGGTCCCGAGGGTGATTCGCCTTGATGCGCAGAAACTGCTGCATCATTGGTGTATGTATAACATCTTGATTCAAAAGAAATTTATCTTTATTTATTAAAGGGCATCGGTTTTTCGCAAGCCGCTATGATAAGGCAAACGTCGCTTAAGAACACGACTTCAAACACTTTTTGTGACGTTACGCTGACGTCTGCGACGAATGCTTCTCAAGGAAAAATCGATGCCAGCGAGTTCATCGGTTCGTTGTGCGCTGTTGGCATAATTTGCCCTTTTGGTGGCCTAGACGATCAGTAGCAGCGCGCCAGTTGTTTACAATAAATGGAAGTAGGAGGCTATTTTTGGGCCACTAATGACTCTCGACACACACTGGATATCTCTTATACTTCAGACTCATGCATACGGTCATGGCATGAGCTTCCCCTAAGGGGCGCAAAAATGCATAAAACAGAGGTGATAGATTACTATGAATGACGAAGATGGAAAAAATACTGTAGAGGCGGCGCGCGAGGAAGGTGTGTCCGAGACGATCAAGGGAAAAGATTGGGAGAAGCTTTTATTCGTCGTGCTTTTGTCTGTAGCATTGTATCTTGAGGTTGTTTATGCGGCACTCTTACTCGTGCTGCTCAGTGTTGTCCGTTACCTGATAAAAGGTAGTGTAGGCTCGCGACTGTCCAATTTCTCTGACGCTCTGATCACGGTTGTTAACGGTACACTCCGTTATATCCTGTTCCGTACCGACGACAAGCCATGGCCTCTAAGCCCTTGGCCCGCCACAGAAGTGTCGGCAGGTAATGACTCTACAGAGACCGCAGAGGAAGTGGGTGAGAAGCTGACAGAAAATCTGGGCGAAAGGGCAAGTAAAGACTAGTGGTCTTAGCGCTCTCATTCCCCCGTGCTCCAGACTCACTAGGCGTCGCATAAGGCCCCAACGTCCTTATTGTTGGAGAGGGGTATTACTCACTGTGCTATGCCCCAACATTTTTTGGCTGTGATCGGTGGATGATATTGCATCCTATATACTGCCTCGATAATAGCGATAAGGAATATTGATATGGCGTTGAAAATAATCGTGTGGGGAACAGGCAATGTCGGACGACCGGCGATTCGTGCGGTAATGTCACACCGTGATCTCGACCTCGTTGGAGTGATTGTTGCAAGTAAGGACAAAGTAGGCCTTGATGCCGGGCAGATCGCAGGCGTCGGCGCAACCGGCGTGACTGCCACAGACAACTGGCGGAGCGTGATAGACGCAGGTGCGGATGCTGTCGTTTATACCGCCACAGCGGACACACGCCCTGCCGAGGCTATGAGTGATCTGTTGGCCTGTCTTGAGGCCGGTATCAATGTAGTCTCTACCGCTTTTTATTCTTATCTGGATCCTGCGTCTACTCCGGAAGATGCACTGAAACCTATTAGCGATGTGTGCACACGAAGTGGCGCATCCTTGTTTGTGTCCGGGATTGATCCGGGCTGGGTTATGGATATGCTGCCTGTTGTGTTAAGTGGTGCTGTGTCGGGTATTCGCGAGATCCGCACCCGGGAAGTGTTCAACTACGCGCTTTATGATCAGCCACACGTCGTGCGAGAGGTGATCGGTTTTGGTGGCCCGATGGATACGCTGCCGATGATGCTGCACGATTTCGCGATTGAAATGGTGTGGGGTCCGATGGTGCGCCTAGTGGGTGAGGCGCTAGACAAGCCAGTAGAAAAACTGGAAGTGAAGGTCGAGCGCTTGCCTCTACAGCGCACGATAGAGGTACCTGGTATGGGGACTTTTGAGGCGGGCACTCAGGGCGCGTTTCGATTTGAAGTGCTGGGATATCACGGCGGCAAACCACTTTATGCCCTTGAGCACGTCACTCGTATCGACGATGAATGTGCCCCCGACTGGCCGTATCCTCCTGAGGGGAGAGGTTGCCATCAGGTGATTATCAGTGGCGACCCTGACTTGCATGTCAGTGTACATGGCGAGGATCACTACGAGCCTGGCCTGGCTGGCGGTGGTAACGCGTCCGCGGCCAACTGGGTGGTCAATGCTCTGCCCGGGGTATGCGCTGCGAGACCCGGCGTGGTTACAATGATGGATCTCCCTCGGATCACAGGCGCAGGACAACTGAATAATGGATAATACAACGATGAAAGAAGATACGGCAAAAACACCGCCACCACCGCCTCCTGTTAAGTCACGCGGTATGCGTCTGGCAAGGCTGGCGTCAACACACGCCCTCGTATTTGTGGTCGCTCTCTCGTTGTTCGCTGCCGCCGATAGCTGGAGCACAATCACTGGGCTGGGAATTGCGACAGTGCTTTGCGTGGTGACGGGCGCGCTAGCCGGCATTACGATAACAACGCTGGTCCATGAGTGGTTTCACTACTTGGGTGCTCGCTATTCTGGTGCAGCCTACGATATTCCTGACAAGCAGGGTCTGTTTCTCTACAACTGGGATTTCACCCACAACAGCGTGCGCCAGTTTCTGATGATGAGTGTCGCGGGTAGCGTCGGGGGGATCCTTGCTCTGAGTATACTGTGGACTTCGGTCCCCGCTGATAGCTGGGGTCGTGCCGCACTGCAGGGCGGCGCAATCGCCAGTGTGGTATTCGCCGCCTATATTGAGTGGCCAGTGATACGGCGTGTCCGGATCAGTCGCGACCCACTGGCACAAATGTCCAAAATCGATCAGCGAGTATTGTCGCGCAGCTTTGCTGTATCGAGCACTGCGGGTGTTTTGATGGCGCTGGTGTTAGTGGCCTGAGCCTTGCGTAAAAGTGTTACGCTGGCGGGAGTAGGCATGACGTTTACACGATTAAGTGAGAGGGAGAATAGCGTGAGAAATAATGTAATTTTAAGGGGCGCAGCCCTGCTGGCGGTCACAGCGTGCTTCCTGGTTGGGGGGCAGTTGGCCGTCGCGGGGGAAGATTCTGCACCGCGTATTCTCGTTACAGGAGCCGGCAGCGTCGATATCGCGCCGGATATGGCGGTGCTCCACTTGAGTGTTATGCGAGAAGCCTTGACGGCGCGTGAAGCGCTGACCGCTAACTCTGCTGCCATGACCAAGGTGCTAGAGGCTATGACCACTTTGGGTATTGCCAAGCGGGACCTGCAGACGTCCAGTTTTAACATTCAACCCCGCTATACGAGTCCGCCTAGGCAGAGCTCAGGCGCTGCTGAGGCCCCTAAGTTGGTGGGCTACACCGTGCGCAATGCATTGACCGTTCGAGTCAGAGATATCAGCCGAGTGGGTGAGGTGCTGGATACGTCGGTGACACTCGGCGTAAATGACGGTGGCGGCATCCAATTTACTAACGACGATCCTTCAGCGGCGATAACGCAGGCGCGAACAGAGGCTATGAAAGAGGCACTGTCCAAGGCCGAGACCCTGGCAAAGGCGGCCGGTGTCCGCATAGGCAAGGTTCTAGAGATTTCTGAGCAGCAGCATAATTCACGGCCAATGCCCATGGCCAGAATGGCGATGGATTATAAAGCAGAGTCAGTGCCCGTTGCTGCAGGAGAAAACAGCTACAAGGTGACGGTCAATGTGACGCTGGCCATTAAGCAGCAGTAGATAACGTGACAGTCTCGTGCGTGCAAATTAAACACCAAGGCTAACACTATGCGTATAGGGATTTTTGCCGGGGCAACTGCAGAGACTAGTTTTGGGCTCACTGGCCTTGTGGCTTTTGCCCGTGATGTGGAAGCGCGAGGCTTTGATACGCTGTGGTTGCCAAATATTTTTGGCATGGATGGTGTCGGAGCCTGTGCCATTGCGGGCTGGGAAACGCAACGCATTGAGCTGGGTACTGCAGTAACGCCAACGTATCCGCGACATCCGGCGGCGCTGGCACAGCAGGTCATGACGACGCAGCTGGCCTGTGGTGGTCGCTTTGCCTTGGGTATTGGCTTGTCCCACCAGGTAGTGATCGAGGGCATGTACGGCTTATCCTATGACAAGCCGGCGCGACATATGTCGGAGTATCTGCAGATTCTTACGCCGCTGTTACACGGCAAAGGCGTGCAATTCGAAGGGGAGCAATTGACGGCTAAACTGGCTTTGGATACCCCCGATACAGATGCTGTCCCACTGTTGGTGGCAGCGCTTGGTCCTGCGATGCTTAAACTGGCCGGCACCTGGGCCGATGGCACAAGCACCTGGATGACAGGCCCCAAGACGATTGAGGATCATATCGTCCCTATCATCAGTGCTGCGGCTACCGAGGCTGGCAAACCTGCGCCGCGTATTGTCTGTGGTTTGCCTATCTGCCTTACTGACGATGTCGACGCGGCCAGGGAGCACATTGGCAAGTCGCTGGAGATTTACGGCATGTTGCCATCATATCGTGCCATGCTTGATCGCGAGGGTGTCTCCGGGCCTGCAGAACTGTCGATAGTGGGTAACGAGACCACACTGCGAGCTGAGATCGCTCGCTTGCGTGATGTCGGGGTGACCGATTTCAACGCGGCGGTGATGACGGTGGGTGATAGCAAGATGGCGACGACACTGGACTTTTTGCAGTCTGAATTAGCGTAGCGTTACCCCGGATGCCAGGCAGTATTTTGTGTCAATGTGTGGCTAAAGCTATCTGTCTTTTGCAGGCTCCCCATCAATCCGGAGAGTATTTCTTTAAAGCGGACTTTGTCGCCTTCTTCCGTGAACGGGTCGTTAAAAAGCAACGGGCTGATAGGTTTTCTCTGTGATGTCGCATTATTTCGCAGCGAGCGGTGCTATCGTGCGCTGCATCATGTGTATCGGCGGGTGCACAATGTCAGTGTCCTTTACGTAACGGAGGGAAATGTTGACACATGAAAAAATGTATTCTTTGGGGTCTGGCGGCGTCACCTTACCAGTTAAAGATGCAGTCCCTACTGGACTTCACTGGACATGACTGGGAGCGCTGGCCGCAACAGGCCGGTCGCAGGTCTGCCCTGTCTATGATCCTGCGTCTGGAAGTGGCAAAGCGCCGCGGCACAATCCAACGGTTTCCTGCGATGTCCGCTGAGTTTGACGAGTACCCTGCGGTACCGTTTTACACAGACAATGGCAAAAATTTTTACTATGATTCATCGTCTATGGCGCACCACCTGGATCAGGATCCGGGACGTCAGGCGAGCCTGTTGATTCCGCAGGACCCGAGGCTGGCTTTCATTTGCCAATTGATCGACGAGGCCTTTGACGAATTTGGCCTGTACATGGTGCATCACATGCGTTGGGTGGGTTCCGCCCACACCACGCCCATGGGGCAGATGACAGCCCGGGAATTTCGTCGACTATTGCCGCCGGGCGTTGAGCCGCTCCTTGCACGCCGCTTGTATCGACGCCAGGTATCGCGCTGCCCCTATCTGTTCAGCGTAGCGCCCCAGGGCTACGACGCGGGTGTTGCCAGAGACAGAACACCGCCCTCACGGCCGGGCTTTCCGCCGACGCACGCGCTGCTTGACGAGGCATGGCGTCGCTATCTGGCAGCCATGGAACACCTGTTGGCCAATCAGCCTTATCTGTTGGGGGGGCGCTTTACGCTGGCGGATGCCAGCGTCTACGGTCAGCTGGGCATGAACCTGGTTGACCCGCAGGCTATTGCGCAGCTGGAGTTGTTGGCGCCGAACACCTTTCGCTGGCTATGTGCTATCCGCGACGGCCGGCAGGGTGAGCAGGGTAGGGCAGATTTAGGGCTGACCTCAAGCCTGAAACCTCTGTTGGGCATCATCACCAGTACGTTTGTAGCGCTGATGCGGCAGAACGAAAAGGCTTACGAAAACGCTGTAGCCGATGGCGAGACAGTGTTTAACGAGGCGGCGTTCGATCGTTATCGTGCGCTTTACGACGGACATCTTTTGGGGCATCCGTTCCGCGCTGTTGCGAAAACCTTCCAAGTGCGCGTCTGGCGGGAGTTGAAGGAAAGCTGGCAGGCGCTTGATGTGCAGGACCGGAACTTTTTGGAGCAGGAACTTCTGCCCGATGCGGGTATTGTTTTTAGTCCGGACAACGCACTGTGAGCACAATAGATTGCTGAGAAAACGACCTGTCGATTATTCAGGCGGGTTATTTGCATGCGTGCCACATGATCGCATTTAGTGACTTTTAGGGCTTGCAATCCTATTTTAAACAACTGATTATATATACAGTAGTTTTGCTGGCAGCCAAACGAGGTCTGCCGCAGGCGGGGCCGGAGTTAAGCCGGTAAACTAAACGAGAATCAGTTGAGTATTCGCAAAATGAGAGAGGCCACTATGGACGCTAATAAGGGAAAAGCACTGGACGCAGCACTGAGCCAGATTGAACGACAGTTCGGTAAAGGCACTGTCATGCGCATGGGAGATCGGGAGCATGTGGCTATTCCTGCCATCTCTACCGGTTCACTGGGGCTGGATATTGCTTTGGGTATCGGTGGCCTGCCTAGGGGGCGTATTTGTGAAATTTATGGCCCCGAGTCTTCTGGTAAGACAACATTGACCCTGCAGGTGATTGCCGAGGCTCAGAAGCTGGGTGGCACCGCCGCCTTTATCGATGCCGAGCATGCATTGGACCCCGCCTACGCTGAGAAGCTGGGTGTACAGATGGATGAACTGCTTCTTTCTCAGCCTGACACGGGCGAACAGGCACTGGAAGTCGCGGAAATGTTGGTGCGTTCCGGTGCAGTTGATGTGCTGGTCATCGATTCAGTGGCGGCATTGACGCCCAAGGCTGAGATCGAAGGTGAGATGGGAGCCTCTCATGTGGGTCTGCAGGCGCGATTGCTCAGTCAGGCGATGCGAAAGTTGACTGCCGCTATCAAACAGACCAACAGTCTGGTTATTTTTATCAACCAGATTCGTATGAAAATCGGAGTGATGTTTGGTAGTCCGGAAACCACCACCGGTGGTAATGCTCTGAAGTTCTACTCATCTGTACGTCTGGATATTCGCCGTATTGGCGCGGTCAAGGATGGCGATGAAGTAATAGGTAACGAAACTCGAGTGAAGGTGGTGAAAAATAAGGTGTCGCCACCCTTTAAACAGGCAGAATTTCAGATCATGTATGGTCATGGTATTTATCGGATGGGTGAGGTTGTCGACTGGGGTGTGAAGTTGAACCTGGTGGAAAAGTCCGGCGCTTGGTATGCCTACAAGGGCGACAAGCTCGGGCAGGGCAAAGCCAATGCCGCCAAGTTCCTAGGCGACAATCTTGCAGTCGCTCGTGAAATCGAAGATCAGATCCGCGCGCAAATGCTGACGCCAACTACGCCGGAGAAGGCTGCAATTTCCTGTCTCTTATACACATCTCCGAGCCCACGAGACAAGAGGCAATCTCGT
>OJHF01000173.1_pt1 | contig 18904 bp, 12 predicted proteins | sample 1594891 | NCBI WGS metagenome assembly OJHF01 (sample SAMN05416737, study PRJEB24817) | seawater metagenome | isolation source: Sea water | place: Canada:Atlantic | collected 2013-07 | reverse complement strand
CAGCGTCAGATGTGTATAAGAGACAGTTATTAAGCTGCGTCAGAAAGGCGCTGGGGGTGGATTTGCAGCGCCGTTATGAGCAATTGCAGTTCTCTAATATCGATCAACGACTAAAACGGCTAACAGCACGTGAACGTGAGGTGCTGAGCTGGATCACTGAGGGGAAATCAAACAAGATGATCGCACGCATTCTCGACATTAGCAGCAGGACTGTTGAGATTCATCGCGCCAATATTCTTAATAAAATGCAGGCCCACTCAGTAGCCGAACTGGTAAAAATGGATCTGACCGCGAAGGAATATATGACCACAACTGGCGGCGAAAATAGCTAATACTAGCTTTAACCTAACCTTAGGGTTTCAACTGAAGTACAAGCCACGGCCTTAACTCCTCGGCCGCCATCGGTTTGGCAATAAAATAACCCTGTACGACCTGACACCCTAGTTCTGCCAGAAGCTCCTTTGTCGCACGATCTTCAACCCCCTCTGCGACGACCCGCATATTAAATTGCTCGCCGAGCAAGATACAAGCCTTGACGATGGCCAGGGCTTCCATATCCACAACCATCTTACTCACAAAACTTCGATCAATCTTCAGTTCAGAAAACGGCATTCGAAATAATTGCAACAGCGAGGAATAGCCGGTACCAAAGTCATCAATCGACAAACGCACACCCTTTAAGCGCAAACGTGTCAGGACATCCAGCGACGTAGTGAGTTCCCCCATCAATTCGCTCTCTGTCACCTCAAGTGTGATTGTCGTAGTATCAAGTTCGTTATCGGCCAATAATCTTGAGATAGTTTCGGGAAGAGTCAGACTCGTGATGTCGCTAGCCGATACGTTGATCGATAAATTTATCTGCAGGCCGTCTTTCTGCCACTGACGCTGTTGCCTAATAGCCTGATTGAACACAATAGTCGTCAAATCTGGCATCCAGCCTTGTCTCTCAATCAGTGCGATAAAGCGGTCTGGATAGATGAGCCCTTGTGTAGGGTGTTGCCATCGCACCAGACACTCCGCAGAATACTTTAACGCGCCCGTTACTGCGAACTCTTCCTTGGGCTGGTAACGCAAAACAAATTGATCGAGGTCTAAGGCCTCCCGTAATTCCTCGACGCTTACATCGCGAGCAACTGATTTAAGATCTCCCGTCAAGGTTGTTCTGCGAATCGCTGTCTGCGGCTCAAGCAGGCTACTAAGGCGCGCAATTGACAGAGGTTTTTCAAGAGTCCCGCGGACGACTAGCGCGTGTGCGACAGCCAGATTCTCTGCAGCGCTAAGCACGGCCGAGTCTTGCCCGCTCATGAGAATCAATTCGGGGGAATTCTCCATCTTAGCCAGATGACGCATGACCTCTATGCCATCTATCTTGGGCATCTGCAAATCCAGTATCAGAATATTGCTACCCTCGAAGCACTGGATCTCTTTGATGAAATCATCTGCTTGGGAAAAACAACGTGCCTCGAGACCGCATAGTTCCACCACGTCACAAAGTATCTGCAAAATGTCGGGCTCATCATCTAACAGATAAACCTGTGGTGCAAAAAATGGCGGCGCGGCCAAGTCACTACTCATGTTATACCGTGGTGTTATGTGTCGGGGGCGGATGCATAATGGAATCTCCTTACTATCGTACCTAACTCATATACAGGACCAAACCTGATCAACTCTAAATGAGTTTCAGTTAGAAATACAGCAACTGTCTGGAGTTATCCGCAAAAGAACTGATGCAGTAGAATCGCTCTGTAGACCTAACCATGCCAGTCTGACAGACAGAGGCTCGCGCTAAATCACCTCATCCAGTATCTTTCGTACCCGCCTCGCTAGCTCCATACCCCTATAGGGCTTCCTGAGCACCTCGTATTTCGATTCAGTGACCGACATTGGACTATTAGCTTCAACGGCGAAACCTGTCGTAAGCAGTAATTTCAGGTGAGGATACTTATGGGTGATAATAGCAGCCAAATCTAGCCCGCTCATCCCTCCTGGCATTACGACGTCGGAAAATACCAGATCGATAGTCGTGTTTTCTTCAAGAACCTTTACAGCAGCAGGTCCATTGCCGGCACCCACCACAGTATATCCAAGTTCCTCCAAAACACTCGTTGCAATAACAGCGAGCTCTACTTCATCGTCAACAACGAGAATAGTCTCAATGCCCGAAGGTGTCATCGAAGCGATACGAGCAGGGGCTTCAGATTGCTTGGCTCCTCGCTTGGAACGAGGGAGGTAGATTGTGAATGTAGTTCCTCGACCTGTTTGTGAAAAAACGAATATATACCCCTTAGTTCGCTTAACAAAGCCATAGACCATCGCCAAACCCAGACCAGTGCCTTCTGCTTTTCCCTTAGTCGTAAAGAATGGCTCAAAAATTCTTTCACGAACCTCTCTGCTAATGCCGACCCCAGTATCACTAATCGATATTTCCAAGTATTCTCCTGGCTCAATTTCGATCTCAGAATTGACTTTAGCACCGTCTATTATGGTGTCCTGTAGTCTTATAATTAGAGTGCCGCCATTTGGCATAGCGTCGCGCGCGTTGAGGCTCAAGTTAATCAGAGCATCTTCCAAATCATCAGGGTTCAGCTCCACACAGTACAAGCGGTGTGGCAGATATGTCTCGAGTGAAATGCTAGCGGTGATGGACTTGCGGATTAACTCCTCAAAACCACGGATGACTTTACTAACATCTACTGGACTATAATCCCCCACTGATGGGCTCGCAAAATCAAGGAGACCGCGCGTCAGCATGGAGCCCCTAAGAGCCGCAGTCTGCGCGATGTCAAGTTGCTTTCGCAGCATTTCATTGAGGTGATCATGAGCACTCATTAGATCAAGATTGCCAATAATTATACCTAGAAGGTTGTTGAAATCATGCGCCAATCCACCCGCCAACTCACCGACGGACTCCATCTTTTGTGATCGACGCAACATCCTCTCAGCTGTTTTTACCGCCGTAATGTCAGTGGCGATCACAATGTAGCTCGCTATCTCGCCAGCATCATTCACTGACGGAACAACGGTGGCCGACACCCAGTAAATATCTCCATTTTGTTTCACATTTTCCATATCGCCAGACCACGTTCTTCCCTGCGCTATGGCTAGCCGTATCTCTTGAAGAGATTTCTGCGAATATGCATCGCTTACCACCAGTCTGGTATTTTCCCCGAGTAACTCGGCGCGCGAATAGCCGCTACTGTCACAGAACTTATCATTAGCATATAAGATTTCACCGCTGACATTTGCAATACAGACTATCGCATGTTCATCAAGGGCGTATTTCTGAAATGATAATTCAGTATTTGCCAGATTGGCCTGAATTAACCTTTCCTGAGACAGACTCTCCGCGCTCTTCAATGCCACTTGCGCAAGCTCGCGCTTGGTGTCGTCGAGGCAAATCCCTATCATACGCACCACAACGCCATCAGCGTCGCGCAGCACTTTTGCATTCGTCGTCACGTATTTTATCGGGCCATGACGGAATATTAGGCGAAAGTCGCTAAAAAGATCCGCGCCATCCTCTAACACCCTGTAGTAGCTTTTAAAGACTCGATCGCGGTCATCGGGATGAATACGGTCAATCCATACGTTTGGTTTTTGGCCCTCAGGGTTGTGCTCGACGCCATAGATATCGGACATCCTTTTGTCCCACAATATAATATCTCCACGCACGTCATAGTCCCACACACCAAGCCGGGCTCCCGACGTGGCCAGTACAAGCCGTTGCTCTTTGCTGCGCAAGATTATCTGCGACTCTTGCAGCGAGAAATTCTGGATTTCTATGTGATCTAACATAGCATTAAACGCACCTGTTAAACTGCCCACTTCATCGCCTGTGGTGATGTCGACTGCGCGCAGGCTGTAGTCGCTATCGCTAACGATTTTTTCGGCGACGTTACTTAAATCTCGAAAAGGATTTGTCACTCTATGAACCATAAAGTACACGCCTAACCCTGCGGCGAGCACCGACAGCAATGTCAATAAAAGAGAGATCCATATTTGACGAAATAAATCATCATTCAGCTCAGAGACATCCATGTCTATCATCAATTCCCCCAGCTTTTGACCCTCCCACCGTACCGGAATCGTAAAATGCTTGATCTCCATTGCCACAATACCTAACGGCCGTTGGTATTCTGCCAGAGGCTTTTCTTCGGAGGTCGTTAATTGCGCTGAGATGACAGCGGGATTGACACGCAGTGCCTCTAATACTTTGGTAGCCGCGGCCGCATCGCCAAACATAGCCGGCGCCGCAATACTGAATGCAGTGACGTCCGCCAGTATCTGAATATGCTCTTCGGCATCCTCAACGGAATTGAAGTATTGAATATATTCGTCGACTCCAGTGGAAGCGAAAACCACTAGCATCGTAACCGCCATAGAGAACAGGCTGATTTTATGTGACAATTTTAAATTCATCTTCATATCATATTGTTCTGAAATATTTCAGCAGCCTTATCGCTAAACCATTCCGCGCTCGCCAACGTCACCTAAAACGATAGTATCAACCACGCTGCAGATGTCGCCTCAACGCAGCGCATCACGTTCAGTCTAAAACCCTTGGCAAGTAAAGATACGCGGCCGTACCAACATTAGGTCCTGACTGCAGCCGAACATGGCCTTTTGAGCGTTGGCAAAATCCATATACCTGCGGCAAACCCATTCCCTTGATGCCGGCCTCATCTTTGCTGGAGAAAAAAGGCTCAAACACAAACGGTCTATTATCTTCCGCGATACCATGCCCAGTATCAGTCACTGACACCGCGACGTAGTCACCAGGATCTACGCCCGGATTGAGGCCGCAATAGTCTTCATCGAGCGATACATTTGTAGTTTCCACTGCGAGTTGGCCGCCATAAGGCATTGCATCGCGAGAATTGAGAACCAGGTTAAGCGTAGCCTTCTGAAAATCGTCAGGATCAATACTCGTCTGCCAAAGTGGCTCATAAAGATTCAAGGTAAACGTCACAGCGGGACAAAGCTCAGCAAGGATAAGCTGTTTCATTCCTGTAAGCACTTCGTTAACGTTGGTAACGATGACTTTCGTAGCCGCCCGACTAGAGATTTCGAGCAGGTAATTTGTTAGCGTACAGGCGCGCTCAGCTGCGTTTTGAATAGAAGAGAGCCGTGTCTGAATCTTTGAACTTTGTATATCCTCATAGCCCAGCAGCTCAAGGTTCCCTAGAATGATAGCCAGTATATTATTGAAGTCGTGCGCTACAACTGCAGAGAACCGCGTTATCCCGTCCATACCTTCTGAGCAGGGAGCCACATCGCTGGCCATATCCCCTGCAGCTCTATTCACTAGGCCTCTAGGGGAGACAACTTCATCCTGAGCAGAGCGGGTTGGCATCTGATTTAAATCTAGATTTTTTTCCAACCGCACTATGGCTAGGCGCTGGATTTGCAGCGAGAGGAACACGTTCACTTTGGAGATGAGTATGTGCGAAGCAAAGGGGCGTGAAACACAGTCTATCGGGGCCGATTTGTAACGGCTAAAATTCAACTGATCTGACTCGGAAATTTCGCTAAGGAAAATAATCGGAATATCGCGGGTTAGCTCGTTCTGAACCACTTTTTCCGCAATCTTTACACCCTCTTTCGAGCGCATTTCTACATCGTATAGAATGACCGAAAATGCCTCCGTCAAACAACACGCTATAGCCTCTTCAGAGTCTTTCGCGATTATCACATCGGCATTCAATTCACGCATAACAACCTCTGTGGTGCTAGCGTTATCTTCGCCGTCCACCACCATAAGGATGTGCTGCCTTGGCAAACTGTGCAGCAGCAAGTCGCTATCCTGTGAAAGATCCAACATCCCGAACAGATCATTCATGGTGATTCCCAAGCCCTCTATTTTTGAACTAAAACAATGCCCTTATCTGTGCCGAAGCGAGCTCTTTAGCGGCGTTATTGCTAAGTATAGGGTACGCCAGCTTACGCGTCTCACTATAAGTACAAGTACTTAATTGCGAAATAGGTGGTAGTACGTAACAGTACGTGATCAAAAAAAGAGGCTACTAGTGTATATTTTCGTTTGATTGGTAGGCATTAAGTTTACGCTTCGATAAACACATCTATGCTGACGTATTTTTTGATACCTGATTATATTTTTAAATACAGCAGCTCCCAACAATGGAGAGTGCCAATATGAACAGATACAGCATCGTTACTGCGGCCTGGACTTCGAGCCTGCTGGCCATGATGTACAGCAGCCACAGTTTTGCCCAGAGCACGCCGTCTGAGTTTGCCGAAATGAGCCTAACGGATCTGTTCGAGCAGACAATTGATGACCCCTCCGTTTCGCATCCAGACCGGTCACCGTGGAGTTTTACCTTTCAGCGCAAGTCGGCAGAGTTTAAAGACTTTCTCGAAGGTGATAACCGAGTGAGCGAGGATGAGGTTCTTTGGAGCGGGCCCAAAAGTGGCGAACCTAGAACGGACAAAAATTTTCCGGTTGTACCAGGCAAGATCGTGCAGACTGCTTATTTAATTTCCCTGGGTTATGCTTTTAACGACAGTTGGCGTGGCCATCTCACCGTTCCGTATCTCGAGCAGAATACAGATCACATCAGTATCGTTCCCAATTACAGTACCTTTGAAATTGAAAGTTCGGGCGTGGGAGACACGGTGGTCTCAGCCAGCTATAGATTGTCTGACACGGAACGGGCGAATTGGTGGGTGACAGTTGGCCTCAGCATTCCCACGGGTTCGATCGACGAGGAGGGAGACACACCCAGGGCTCCCGGAGACCAGCAGCTTCCCTACACCATGCAGCTAGGCTCAGGGACGTACGATTTCCCGATTGAGATTAGCTACCATAGCAAGGGTAACCACGATATCAACCTTGCGCTCGCAGCGCTTATTCGCAGCGGAACCAACGACAATGACTATAGGCTAGGCAACAGCTACTCGTTGGCCGGGCGCTACAATTTTCACTTTTCTGAGATCTTACAACCCTATATCGGTCTAAACGTTAACTACACTGACTCGATCCACGGCGCCGACACCTCACTACTGGTTGATTCACCCTACCCCTATCCGGCACCGATCACTAACCCCGATCTCTTTGGCGGCACCAAGATTGGCGCTCGGGCCGGCATTTCATGGCAAGTTTCTGATCACTACCGGCTGGCCGTTGAGATAGGAAAACCTATTTACCAAAACCTCAATGGCCCTCAAACCCGAGAAGACTGGCGCAGTTCCCTACAAATCTCACGGCCCTTCTAGCGAAAAATGTCATCGCTTTTCCGAATCATCTTTGGCCTGTTAGCCCTACTCGTTCTTGTGCTGTTATTGTCGCCAGATACTGCGCGAGCAGCGTCAGCTAAGGATACATTCAGTAAAGAGAGCAAATTAAGAGCGGCCTATTTTCTGAATTTTATAAAATTCATTAACTGGCCAAATCATTCACGAGATAACCCCTTGACGCCCCTCTATATTTGCCTACAGGACGAAACGCCATTTGAAGGTTTTTTTAGAGACCTAGCAAGCACTGCAGCTACGGCCGACGACAAGCGCGAGTTGAAAATTTACCGGCTGTCAGAAGCGAAACACTGCGATTACACCTATTTATACCGACCCATTCAAGACGAAGATTCGGAGATAGAAGGCAGCGTTGTGGTTCTCAGCTCGGACCAGATCTCACAAAAAGATGCTGTGATTATTTTCTACATAGACGAACGTAAGTTGCGCTTCGAAATAGACTTGAACAATATTAAAAAACTCAACGTCATGGTAAGTTCAGAGCTATTAAAGCTCGCCAGAATCAAATAGCGTAAGTTTATAGCCACGAAAGCATTGGACCCAATATTGCCTTTAAATAGATTAAATTCAGTCGTGGTGCATGTGGGCCTAGATCACAAACGGCTAATGGCGTTGATCAAATCTATCTTACGGTAAGGTTTACTGATCAATTCACTCGGCAACTCTTTATCTTCACTCAGACGATCAGCATACCCAGACGTTATCAGCACTTTCAAATGGTTTTGGAGCAGTAAGGCCTTTTTCGCCAGCTCTACTCCGTCCATGCCTCCAAGCATGACTATGTCGGCAAAAAAAATAGCGTAACGTTTTTTGTCGAGGTGCTCGAGAGCCTCGGCAGCACTGTGCGCTATAATGACCTTACGGCCAAGCGAAGTCAGCCATATTGCAGATAGCTCGCACGGTGCGACCTCATCATCTACTACCAGCACGCTTGAAATATCACCTTTTTTCAACACAGGAATGGCACTGTCTGTGACCTTACCACCGGCTAATGTCGCGTGTATTGAGTCGGACGGGTTACTGCGACCCATAACACTCACGGCCCTCTCGGCTAGTGCCTGCAGCCGCACTGTTTGCCTTTTGGTGCTTCAGGCGCGAAATCAATAGCATAAGAGCCATCTGCATTCTTCTCAAACCCTCTGGTGTTGCTACCTAGGGTTGGGAACAATTGGCCGGTTTGTCATTGAGCACGTGTTTGCGTGTCCTAAAGCCTCACCGCCCAGAAGAGGAGTTAATAGTCTGCATACTGATTGCCAAACGGTGTTAGCTGCGGCCACTATATCCGCAATGTGGTCGTTATGAAGTAGGGATATGCCTACCGCAAAATACGCCTATCTCCGGTATGTTAGAGTGGCTAAGCTGTCCATAGAAACCAAGAGAGCTTCTATGCAGCCGAAAGCATAGGCAGTACGAACGGGGTGCGTGCCAGATTGTCTTGTCCGTCTTGGCCAGTGATACACTCATCTATGATACTCCAGTATGCTAATTGATGACTTAACATGGAAAGCTGATGCCCCTTATAGATCCAGCTCGCGAGTCTGACCAAGCAGGCGCCAGCGAATTTCATCCGACTCGAGCAGCTCCAGACGCCGAGCTCAAAAATTTCAATATCTCAGGCGGGATACTGGGTGCCATTGGTGGAACACCTCTTGTCCTCCTTGAAAAACACTTCGCATCCTCACATTTCCACTGTTTCGCGAAGCTGGAGGGCCTCAATCCAGGCGGTAGCTCCAAGGACCGGCCCAGTGTCGCCATCATTGAGCGGGCACTGCAGACTGGGGAGATCGATGCCAACACCTTGATCATAGAAGCCAGCTCTGGCAATACCGGCGTTGGACTGGCGATGGTGTGCGCCTACCATGGCCTGCGCTTTCGCTGCCTCATCGACCCCAAGGTGACATCTCAGAATGTTGATATCCTGCTCGCTTATGGCGCCGAAATAGAGATGATCGGCCACCCAGATCAGGCGACCTCAGAACTATTACCCGCCAAGCTGAAACGTATCGAGGTGATACTGCAACACGAAGGAAACAGCTTTTGGGTTAACCAATACGCCAGTCGTGAGAATTCAGGCGCGCACTACCGATCAACGATCAAGGAAATCCTGCGAGATCTGAATGGCCGTGCGCTCGATTACCTTTTTATCGCGACCGGCACTTGCGGCACTCTTGCAGGATGTCTCGACTACCTCGCGGATCATGGTCATGCCACCAAGGTCATCGCTGTCGATGCGTTAGGCAGTCAGATTTTTTCGAGTGACAAGCACAATCGCCTGATACCCGGACTGGGATCTGCTATCTGCCCGAAACTCACGCCAACGGAGGGTGTACATAAGATTCTACACCTCACTGCCACCGATTGCGTTATCGGTTGCCGGCAGCTGGCACTGTCAGAGGCCATTCTGGCGGGAGGTTCCTCCGGCGGTGTCGTCACCGCAGTGAAGCAGCTAAGTAGCGAAATCCCAGAGGGTTCCACGGTTGTTGCCCTGCTGCCTGATCGGGGTGAACGTTATTTAGATACGATCTATTCTGACGAGTGGGTGCAGAGTGAGCTCGGTGACATCGCTCATCATTGGACAAAAACAGTAACGGAGTACTGATGTCAGGCAGCGATTTAACGGTGATTGGCGCTCCTGACATTGAAGCTGCTCTTCAGGATCATGAGACGCAGGTTATTGACGCAGTAAAGCAAGCCTATGAGACACATGCGCGGGGCGCCAGCTCCCTGCCGCATTCCAGTTTTCTGCGTTTCCCCGACAGCGATAAAGATCGGATCATTTGTCTTCCAGCGTATCTGGGTGACGAATACCAGCTCGCCGGCGTCAAGTGGATTGCATCGATGCCCGGCAATGTTGCCCGTGGTATGGAAAGGGCCTCCGCGGTCATCATTCTGAATGACCGGATCACCGGCCAACCAAAGGCGGTCATGGAAGGCTCCATAATCAGCAAACAACGTACCGCCGCATCGGCAGCCCTGGCATCGCTGGTGCTTGCTCCGGGTGACCCCGAGACTATCGGCTTCGTAGGGTGCGGCCCGATTAACGCAGCGATTGCACAGTTTCTGGCAGTCACGTGGCCCAACGTCAGACGCTTTATGGCGTTTGACCTGTCCCGCGCCCGCGCCGACGTTTTCGGCGAGGCATTGCTCGCGTACAGACCCGGCGCGACTTTCACCGTGGCAGCCAATATAGAGGACTTGCTTGGCGAATGTCCCATGGTGGCGTTTGCCACTACGGCTATAGAACCTTACGTGGACAATCTCGATGCCTGTCAGGCGGGTGCGACTCTGCTGCATGTATCGCTGCGAGATCTGAGTGCAGGCGCTATTCTTTCAAGTCACAACATAGTTGACGACCTCGACCATGTGAACCGGGCGGCCACGTCGATTCAGCTTGCATCTGACAGAGCAGGAAATACAGATTTCGTTCACGGCTCCTTGGGAGATATTCTGCTGGGGAATGTCCCTTTACCCTTGCGCGATGAACGCAGGATGATTTTCTCTCCTTTCGGTTTGGGCGTGCTTGACCTCGCCGTTGCGGATCTCGTGCAAAAAGAAATAGCCAAAGACGGTGGTGGAACACGTGTCGAATCTTTTCTGCCCTGACCGTTTCGTACGTAAATTCAAAAAAAGGTTGTATTAGTATGTCTGTAGTTTGGAGTTGCAATGAGTGGGATCAACTGGAAGAGGTGATCGTCGGTAATCCGCTGCGAGCAAAATTCCCCACGGCCGACTTGAGCACCCAGCTGGCCGAATTTCCCGACCGTTCACTTGGGAATATTCCGCAGGGCCCTTTTCCACAGTGGATTATTGACGAAACCGAAGAAGACCTGAACGAATTTGTCTCTGTGCTAGAAGGGTTGGGCGTCACGGTGAAGCGCCCGGAGACGTGGCCTCATGACGAAAAATTCTCCACCATCCACTGGGAGTCTGAGGGCTACTACAACTATTGCCCGCGGGATATCATGCTTGTCATCGGCGATCAGATTATCGAAACACCCAATGTCATTCGTAGCCGAGCCCAAGAATCATTCAGCTATCGCCAAATGATGATTGACTATATGAGGTCGGGCGCGAAATGGTACAGCGCGCCCAAGCCCATGCTACTGGATTCACTGTTCGACGTTGACATGAGCAAGCCTACGCCCCGTAACGATGAACCGGCTTTTGATGCAGCCAATGTTCTGCGCCTCGGCAAGGACCTGATCTACCTCGTCAGCGCAACCGGCAACGAAATGGGAGGGCAGTGGTTGCAGACCATTTTGGGTGATGGATACCGGGTTCACTTTCTCAAAGATGTCTACTATGGCAGCCATATCGACTCAACCTTTGTCGCTTTGCGCCCCGGTTTGATGCTGTGCAATCCAGCCCGAATCAATGAGAATACTCTGCCTGAGGTTCTCAAACAGTGGGAGATTATTTATAGCCCACCGATGGAAAGTACCAACGGATTTGGCGCCGACTATTTATCTAAGAGCATTGGTAGCAAATGGATCGACATGAACCTGTTCAGCATCAGCCCTAATCTGGTCGTGGTTGATCAGGACCAGACGGCTTTGATCAAGCTGTTGGAAAAGCAGGGTATTGATGTCATCAGGCTCAAGCTGAGGCACTCCAAAATGCTCGGAGGCGGCTTCCATTGCATCACCTTGGATATTCGTCGAAGCGGATCACTCCAGCGATACTTCGACTGACCGCCACGCTATGCTAATCATTATTTTTGCAGCCGCTTTTTGCGCACTGGCTTACTTAGCCTGGAGGCGTTACCTGTGGGCGGCAGAGAAAGTTCCGCAGGGGCAGGCGGATGAATGCCCCTATAGCCTAACGGATGTCTTTAGCGACCGACACTTGGTTAACATCCCACACCAGCAAGGTGTTCAGTGGCTCACAGAAATATTTGCCCGTAGTGCCAGAAAATTCCCCGATCTAACGGCTTTACAGATTCCTCATACCGGTGAGTCTCTGACCTACGCGGAACTGGACGTGCAAGCCGAAAAAATAGCGGCGGCGGTCTCTTCATACCTCTGCGGCCCTGATCAGGTGGTCGCCGTGGCCATGACGCAGGACAACTGGCAGATCGTGGCAGCACATCTGGGGATACTCAAGGCCGGCGGCACAGTGCTATTTCTCGACACGACATTGCCGGAAATGCTGCTTTCCCACATGCTGAATGATGCCCAACCGGCGCTCGTTCTCACCCGGGGAGAGGCCAGTTTTCGCCAGTTGCCCACATTGGATGTGCTGGCACTACCGGAAAACATACAGCCCGGCGAGCCGCCCAGCTGGCTGGACGATCCAGCTCAGCGGCTGGCGGCTATCTTCTATACCAGCGGGACCACCGGCCTGCCAAAGGGTGTGGAGTGCCCCCACGCAGGTTACGTGAATCTGGCGCTGAGCTACGCGGATTACTTCGATCTTATTCCCGGCATGGATGCGACCTCACTGACCTCTTCGCTGGGGTATGACGGCAGTATTTCAGAGATGTACAGCGCCTGGGTATCCGGTTGCGCCGTCGTTATGCTGACCAAGGAGCAGATCCGATCCGGGCCGGACCTCATCCCTGTGCTGTGCGAAGCGGAAGTCACTGTGCTTTTCTGTCCGCCGGTGCTTCTCACCACACTTACGCCAAATCCCCATGTGGACCTGCCCTATCCGATTTGCCGTTATATTGTGCCGGCCGGCGAAGCTTTTCCCAGTGCACTTGTGCAGCCCTGGACGCGGGGAAGAAGGCAGATTATCAACACCTACGGCCCTACCGAGGCTAGCACTGACACAAGTCGACAGAGTTTGCGGCCGGGGGAGGCTGTCACGATTGGCTCGCCTATGGCTAACGTCACTTACGTGATTCTCGAGATAGACCAACTTGAGCCGCTGCCTCATGGGGGCATTGGGGAACTTTGCATTGGCGGACCCCATGTGGCGCGGGGTTATAGAAACCTGCCCGAGCAAACGGCCCAAAAGTTCATCACACATCCGCGTTTCGGTCGCCTCTACCGCACCGGAGATAGATGTAAAATAGACATCCGCACGCAGCGCGTATATTTTTTAGGCAGGATTGATGCTCAACTCAAGGTGCGTGGTCACCGTGTCGAGACCCAAGCTGTTGAAGATTTACTGCAGACGCAGTTTGGAGAAATCGAAGCCGCTGTGCTGGATTATCAGAACGAGGAGTTGATCGCTTTCGTCAGCGCTCCGTCCATTGCAGGGACTGACATTACGGTGGCGGCTCCTGCGTCTAAGGCGTGGGCAGCGCATGTAACGAATAGTCTGGCCCAACAACTTCCTGCGCCGTCTATCCCTTCGCGTATATTTCTTGTAGAAAGCTTTGTCATGAAGCCCTTATCCGGGAAGATCGATAGAGAGCAGTTACCTGTCTTGTCTGATCTGCTGGCCCATGCCCATCAGCCCGGAGCAGCAAGGGAAGCATTTCCCGCTGAACCGGATTCGGAATTGGAACTCGGCTATGAGGGAATTCTGTCAATTTGCAGAGCCGTATTCGAGACCCCCATGGGGTGGGATAGTGTGTTCGCTGACCATGGCGGGCACTCTATTGTCATCGCGCAACTGGCACAGCAGCTCCACGCCTCCGGATGGGATGTGACCGTGCGCGCACTGCTCAGCGACTGTGACACGGCACGGAAAGTGGCAGCTCACGTGCGGCAGCACCCGCGCGCGCCAAACGCCGAGGAGTCGACTGCCCAAGTCGGAGCAAGCAATGCCGCGCACAGTGAGTCTTCAACGCAGGTGCTCCCCGTGGGAGTGTTTACCGGTTTGCAATTGCTGTTTCTATGGCTGCTGTACTTACCCTCGCTGATCGGTTTTCTGGCAATTATCGCATTCACGGAAATTGGCGAATTCTTTATGACTGCGCATATCCTAGGGTTTCTGGGTCTGGGTTTCATAATGTACCTGGTTGCCCTCGTGTTGCCCTTTGCTAATCTACTGTGGGTGATGGTAATCAAGCTTCTCATGGGCGGCCATTTGTACGAGAACAGAGCGGCGCCCGGCATCTATCCCAAGTGGAGCAGAATGCATCTTCGAGTCTGGTGCATTGGACGACTGGAAAGCTCGGTACTTGCACCGCTGGGTATGATGTTTCGCAGCGCACCGCTGATGGCATATGTGCTGCGGCGACTGGGCGCGAAGGTTGGAGCCAACCTGCAGTGCGCACACGATATTGAATTTTCCGGTCCCCTGGATTTACTCTCTGTCGGAGACAATGTCGCTATACAAACCGGCGCCTATATTCACACCTCAAAGTGGCTGGGCCAGAAGCTGCACATCGGTCCCGTCAGCCTTAAAAGTGGGTGCAAAATCGGGATGCGAGCAGGGATTGCCAGTGGTGTCACCGTGGGCCGTGGCGCCTGGATTAACCCCTTTACCCCCATCCACACTGACGTCGGTCCAAAAGAGATGTGGGAGGGCGCCCCCGCGCGCTGCAGCGGCCATTGTGTGAATCTGGCGCGACCTGCAAAAGCCTGTCAGGCCAACCTGCCCAGCTGGTTCATGGAAGTGCTCAATATTCTCATGCAGATTTTTCTCGATTTCTGGCTTTTCATCGTTCCCACGGCTTCGGTAACGTGGTTTGCGGCCTCATTTATATCCGAGGGAGACACCGTGGTCGCCAGCGAGTATTTCAAGGTAACGCCCTTGGCAGACATTATCTGGGATATGAGCCTCTACACCTTCGTCACCACTTGGGTTGCGGTTCTACTGATCTCTATACTGGTCTGTCTCTTTCTGCGCTGCACGCCCGCCGCACCGGGTATCTACTCCTCTCGCGGACTGCGCGGCGCTCTTCTGTTGTATCGAATGAAGAAAATGAACCAGATCCAGAAGCAGTGGACCTGGACCATTACCGGCCAGTATCTGCGCGCGCTGGCTGGCATGCGCTTTCCACGAACGGGAGCCTCGGAGTGCGACCTCATGCACAATCTTGTGCCTGAACTGGCCAGCGCAGATTCAAAGGTCTTCTGGTCTAATGGCTGTTTCACAAACATGCTCGACCACGGGGCGGAGTACATGAAACTTTGCCAGTTGGACATGCCCCGGAATTTCTTCAGTGGTACCAATTGCGTCGCGGAATCCGGGCAGTTTCCGTCCAATTTCCTGCTGGGCGTATCCACACTGGGCAATGATATTCAGTTCCGGCGCCAAATGCGGTCGCGGGAAGGTGAACCCATCACTGTCGCTGGAAATCCGCCAGTACAGTTTGCCAGCGCAAAGTTCGATAAAGAGAATGAATCTCAGGTACTTCCGAGCTTCCCTCTTTTTTTGGCTCGCGTCTTTCTCAATGATCTTTTCAGCATAGGCTTTCTGCCTATGGCAGGCATGCTTGTCTATATTATTGTCTACACCAGTTTTCTGCGCCTAGACGGATATCTGATCGTTAGCGCTTTTTTTGCTTTGGTATTCGCAGAAGCGATTATTGTCTTGCTCTGTTGTGCGATCAAGAAGCTTCTTGTGGGCAGTGAGTGGGGGATTGAGCACTCAACGCCGTTCTGGTCCTGGCGGCACTTCAGCTATTTTTTTGCGCAGGACTGCTTTTTTGCCTGGTGCAAGAGGCCCCTGAAGATGACCGCCGGGACACTGCTGTCTAATTCGGTGCTGCGAAGAATGGGGTGTCAGATAGGCCGACGGACGATAATCACCTCTCCGATGCAGGCCTCTGACTGGAATGCAGTCAGCCTCGGGGATGACTGCATGATCAACGGCATTCTTCAGTTGCACACTTTCGAGAGCATGATGCTGAAGGTCAAGCGAGCCGAAGTACACGATGGCTGCACCATTAATCTAGGCTCCACAATTATGGGTGGTGCGGTGATCGAGCCCGCCGCCACAATTCTACCCCTAAGTCTGGTTCTGAAGGAAATGCATCTGCCTGCTGCTGCCACCTACGAGGGCAGCCCCGCAGAGCCGGCCGTCGACTGGTAATAGCACCTAGCAACAGCGATCGTATCAGAGACTTAGAATTTAAGTTGGACCCCTCCATGTTCTGGCCGACTGCAGTGGAGTCGAGCGTGTTAGTGCTCGCCTGATTGAGGAGATTGAGAACTCGATGACTAGGGTCATCCGTAACCGTCTGATCTAACAATGTTTTCGGGTTTTCGAGGAAGCATCTATCCCTGTTTTCTTCCATACTGTGCTTGAGAGCAGTTGCTAGTGCGTGCGGAGCTTCTAAGGCCGCTGTGGGCGGGAGGAAGACCTCTCGCGTGCACAGGACTAAAACTGATACGGAAGCGCCAGAGGATACTTGGTGGCCTCTGGGGGCAGTGTAAAGGGTCGCGCAAACAACCTCAATAAATCCTGGAGGGCCACAAACTTACCCTAAAACACCCAAGTGTCACTTAGCGGTCACTGCGTTATCAGAAGTAGGGTTTTGCCTACTTTAAAATGCGTCCATAAATAGATAGACTTTAGCTAAGTTCCATAACGTCAAATCTACGGAGTATTACAAATGAAGATACTGTCTCGATCACTATTGGTTTCTCTCCTTCTGATTATTGCTGCACCCGCTTTTTCCGCGACAAAAATGTCGGCCGTACAAATTTACATCTGCCATTTTAACGACGACGCGACGGCGGCTGACCTGTTTGAAGTTACAAAAAAGTGGATTAAAGCTGCAAGAAATACGGACGGTGGCAAAAACATCGATGTGGCTATCAGATTCCCAATTGCTACAGGATCTGATGCCAAGGGCGATTTCAGGTTTGTTACAGTCTTCCCTACGTTTGCAGAGATGGGCGAGTTCCGTGATGCTTACGAAGGTTCAAAGGTTGAGGAGGTAGACCTGCAACTCAATGACATTGCAGATTGCGGCAATAGCAGCGTGTGGGAAGGCATTTCTACCCTCTAGGCTGCACCGAGGCTAACGGGCACTGCCGGCGCAAAGGCTGAAACTTTAAGTAAGTCAGACTGCGCCACACCCATTCAGCAGGACCAAATCTGTACCTGGCTAACCACCAGGTGCAGAGTACTGCGAGCATCGTAAAGAACATAACCGCATAAAAAGTGGTTTCTGCCGGCCCCAGCAGAAAAAGCTGGCCAAAACCCCATCCGTAGAAAAGCGTGGTAAACATCACCGTACTGCACAAATAGACTGTCAGGGCCATTTTTCCTAAGTTCTGTAAAGGTCTTAGCGCGGATTGCCAGAGACCTCGTTGCGCGAGCAATACGATACCCGCGCCGTAGCCCAACGCCAGCGCCGTTGAGCCATAAGCAAAGAGCATGTCACCCATAAATCGCACTCCGCTTGAGGCTGTGGTCACAGTGAAAACCGCGTAACCATAATTTTGGCTCAGCCACCATTCAGCGATTGTACTTGCTGCCCCGATGCCAATGCCCCAGGCGAACACTCTGTGAATCAGCGACAGATGAGCTGCAACGTCATAGAGAATTCTGGTGCGGCCCACATAAAGACCCAGTAGAAGCATCGAGAAAATAGCGAGACTCGACTCGGGACTTTGCAGATTTGATCCGATAGGTGGCGGAATAGCAAAAGCATTCTCGCTAAAAACGTCCATCGGGGAACCGAGGTAGGGGTGGTCTACTCTCAGTTCGGCAAGAGGCAGAGAATCTTCCCAGTGCGCAGCCAAATCATCGTCACTTTCCGGATATATCAGGTTGCCTAGTGGGAATGCCGCCAAAAGTGCAAATCCCAAAATGAGCAGTATTCGGCGGTGGACATTGCGGAACGCTACAAGAATCAGCCCCAGCAGTGCGTATTCCATTAGAATGTCACCATCAAAAAACAGCGCATGGGCCATGCCAAAAACGAACAGGACGATCAATCGTCTGAAGTAAAACCAAAGCGATCCGCTCTCTCGGGATATTGCCCCGGCCAACTGCAGGGCGAAGCCGAGGCCAAACAACAAAGAGAACAAGCGCAAGGATTTCGTTTCGAAAAGTGAATGCATCAAAGTGCTAAATGTGCGATCCACAAGGCCTGTCCACTCGGGGGCATCAGCCCCGAAGTTGTACATATTGACAAGCAACACTCCAAAAAGAGCGGCCCCCCGTACCGCATCAATTGCCTGCAGACGAGCACCTGGGTCGGTTGGTCCCGCTCGTTCCGGGACAAATGTGCGGGTCATTCTCTACCTCTTATTCTAATAGCGGTCATCCAGCCTCTGATCCCGGTGTGTTTAAGCGGCGGATGTCAGTGCTTTAACACGAGGCTAGACGCGTTCGTCGCTGCGATCGTCGCCGTCCCCGTGTATTGCGATAACGACAAACCGGGGAACGCTTTTCCGAGATCTAATTGTAATCGCTCCCGAAATATTTCAATAGGGTAGTTATCCGAAACTGTGTGTTAAGTTGATGGACTAGCAGTCTATGAGAATGTTAAATCTGGAAAACAGAATCCAGCACGGTATATAATTCCATTAGGTCATTTTTTAAACTTTAACAAGGAATATCACATGAAGCGTATTTTACTCATAGCCTGCATCCTCACCCTCGCTGGCTGCGCGGCCGAACCGGGCAGCGAAAAGTGGTGTGCCGCCCAGAAAGAACAGCCAAAATCAGAGTGGACCGGATCCGATGCCAAAACGTATGCCAAAAGCTGTCTGATCGATGGCATGGCCATTGGGCTGTCTCTTATACACATCTCCGAGCCCACGAGACAAGAGGCAATCTC
>OJHF01000169.1_pt1 | contig 19036 bp, 14 predicted proteins | sample 1594891 | NCBI WGS metagenome assembly OJHF01 (sample SAMN05416737, study PRJEB24817) | seawater metagenome | isolation source: Sea water | place: Canada:Atlantic | collected 2013-07 | reverse complement strand
GAGATTGCCTCTTGTCTCGTGGGCTCGGAGATGTGTATAAGAGACAGTTTCAATAGTGCTCTGAACGTTACTGCCGTTAATGTTGTTAATATCAATCCTGTCAACTGGAACATCCAAACCAATAAAAATGCAGGTGGTGATTTCGGTTTCTTCGACATATTAGTTAAAGGCACTGGCAACAGCCGCACATCGACGCTGTCGTTCTCAATTGCAAGCATTGCAGGCGACACCATTGCTGACTACGCCGCTAATAATGACGGTGACTACTACTTTGCAGCTCACGCTGGTGGATTTGGCCCAGAAGGCGAAAATAGCACCAAAATAGCCGGCAACACACCTGCTGTGCCGGTACCTGCCGCAGTCTGGCTGTTCGGTTCAGGCTTAGGTCTGCTGGGCTGGATGCGGCGTAAGCCAGCTTAAATAAGCCTGACAATGATTCAAAAAGCCCAGCCTAGTGCTGGGTTTTTTATGCGTCCAAAAAATCACTGTCGCTTCTAAGCCAGCGCTTTACGCGCTCGAAAATTAGCGATTTTAGAGCGCCCATCTTCCACAATCAGATACAAACACGGCACCATGATCAGAGTCACAAATGATGCGAAGAACACACCAAAGCCCAAAGATAATGTCATCGGCTTCAGATACTCCGATTGCGAACTGCGCTCTAACATAATAGGCAGCAAACCCACAAAGGTTGTAACTGACGTCAGAAGAATCGGACGAAACCTACTTACAGCAGCTTCTATGACCGCTCGCCCTATTTCAGAATGCTGATCGCGCAACTGATTTATGCGATCAATCAGCACAAGATTATCATTTATGACCACACCTGCTGCTGCAACCACACCCATAAATGAAAACATCGACATAGTTACACCGAATACCAAATGTCCTACTACTGCCCCCAGCAAGCCGAATGGTACTGCGCTCATCACTAATGCCGGCTGTATATATGAACGGAACGCTATCGCAATGAGTCCGAAGGTACACAAAAAGGCCATCAACGTAAGGCGGACCAGTTCAAGCATAAATTCACCGGCTGCATCCTGCTCGCCTTTAACCAAAAACTTCAGCCCGGGAAACTCCTGTTCAAGACCAGGAGCAAAGTTAGCGCGTATATCAGCCACTATCTTTGCCGGATCAGCAGTTTTGTAATCCGTGTCGGCAACTACTTCAACAATCCGCTTTCTATCCAGTCTGCGTATCGCGCTGGCACCCTGAGTGAATTCCAGATTGGCAACACTACTAATAGGCACTTCAACACCATCACCCACACGAACCCGCATATTATTTATCTGCTCCAGAGAGCGACGTGATTGCTCCGGGTAACGCAGCATGACTTTAACTTCATCACGGCCTCGCGGAATACGCTGAACCTCCTCACCAAAAAAGCCCTGCCGAACCTGTTGCGCGATCTGCTCACGATCTACATCGTAGTTATCGATATTGGGTTTTGCCTTAACCAGTATTTCTGTGCGCGCTGAGCGCTGACTGTTGTTAATTCCGAACAAGCCATCATAGGTAGCAAGCTTATCCTCCACTCGCTGGGTTGCCTGTGCCAGGGTATCAGCGTCATTAGCAGTAAGCCCTAACTTGATCGGTGGTTCCCGATCAATTAAGTGATAATCAAATGTGTATGAGTTCGTATCAGGAATAAATCCAATACGCTGGCGCCACATGTCAGTGACATCTTCAATTGGCAGGCCGCGCTCTTCGCCCGGCAACAACTCCATGGTCACAAGAATATTATTCTCGCGAGCAAAGCTGCGGATATTCTTCACAATGTCGACACCATCATTCTGTTCTGACAACCGGCTCCGCACGTCAGCCGCAGCTAGTTCAACCTGGGCAATCACCCCCCGCGTCGTAGAAAACGATATGCCATCAGACAGCACGACCGAAGCAATAATATTATCCCCTGGAATTAATGGGTAAAATGTCTGTTTAACCCAACCACCCTGAACAAAGCTCATCAACACAAGCCACAGAGCGATGAAGCACGAAATCGTCAGGTACCGGGCATTCACTGCACGCTCTATAAACGGACGATATTTATACTCACTAAAGTCACTTAACGTAGATGCTATACGTAAGCGCAAAGCCGCCAATGAACCCGGCTTAGGGTTATCGCTAATGGGCTTAAGATGTGACAAATGCGACGGCAGAATCAGAAATGCCTCGATCAAAGAAAAGGCCAGAGCAAGGATCACCACAACGGATAACGGCATGGTCAACTTGGCCGCTGCGCCATCAATAAACAGTGCTGGGGAAAATGCAATCATTGTGGTCACCGCAGCGAAAACCACGGGTTTTAGAACTTTTCGAGCCCCCTTATAGGCAGCTTCATTATCGCCCAAGCCCTCCTGAATCTGCACATGAATGCTTTCGCCAATAATGATGGCATCGTCAACCACAATGCCCAGCACCAGAACAAAGGCGAACAATGTCATCATGTTTACCGATATAGGCGTAGAGGGGATCACGAACAGCGCACCCATAAATGACACAGCAATACCTACGCAAACCCATATAGCGATTGCGGGACGTAAAAACAGTGTGAGCAGCACAAATACCAGTACTAATCCCATCAAACCACTGCTAACCAACATGTTTGCACGGCTACTGAATATTTCAGAGCGATCAAGCCAGATATCGAGCGAGACGCCAGGGGGAAGCGTTTTTTGTGCGGCATCAGCATAGCTTCGCACCGCCTCATTAACGGTAACAACATCGGGATTATTTCTCACCCGAACAATCAATGCCGCGGCACGATAACCATTAAAGCGACTTAAAGAATTGGTTTCTTCAAAACCGTCTCGAATAGTCGCAATATCACCCAGCAGCACACGCGTTCCATCACTATTACGCAGTAATACGACTGCCGCATAGTCTTCGGCGGTATACGCCTGTTCATAGGTCCGCAGTGAGATATCGCCACCATCGGTACGCACCGAACCACCTGGCAAATTGATTGAAGAGCGACGAACTGCACCGGCAATATCATCAAATGACAACTGATACTTGCGTAGCATATTTTCCGATACTTCGATCGACATTTCGGGCTGGCGAAGCCCCTCAATGTCGACCTGATCAACACCGGGTAAACTGGCCACATCGTCGCGTACGCGAAGAGCTATATCGCGTAAAGCCGTCTCATCAGTATCGGCACTGAGCACCAGTTCGATAACTTCTTCACTCCATGGCGCCTCCTGTATTTGGGGTTCCTCAGCCTGCTCAGGCAAATTATCGAGTGCATCAATTCTGCCTTTAATGTCACTCAGCACCTGCTGTGTATCGAAGCCTTTAGCGACTTCAACGGCCACCCCGCCACGGCCATCTACGGCCTCTGAAATGATGGACTTAATACCTTCGAGATCATGAATAGCCTCTTCAATACGAATACAGATGCGCTCTTCAATCTCCGCGGGACTGGCACCAGGGTATTCAACATTGATTTGGACCATATCCAACGGTATGCCCGGCATCACCTCCCGATCCAATAACGGTAACGAGAGGATGCCGCCAAGCACAATTGCCGTCATTAGCAAATTAGCGGCAACCTTATTTTCGATAAACCAGCGCAACATATCTATTTCTCCGCCACTGTTTCCGCGACGGTCTGGTCAATTACCCGAACCGACAGGCCATCGACAAATACCTCTACGGGCGACACACACACTTTGTCGCCCGGACTCAAACCATCACTGATGAGGACCGTTTCATAGTCTGTCCGTAGCACCTCGACCTCACGGCGACGCAGGCGGCTATCAGAATCAACGACCAACACATACTCCTGGTCACGCAAAGCCATTCTTGGAAGACGGTAAACACTGTCGATCTGACGGCCTTCTATCTCTGCCTCAACAAAAACCCCCATTGCCAAAGGCACATCAATAGTTTCCGTTTGAATTCCATAGGGATCATCCACCCGCGCTACCGCATACCAAACCCGGCTATCGTCATCAACAGCACCTTCCATGCGATGCAAATAGCCGCTCCATTCAGTTGCGCTACCACCAACATCGGCCTTAATAACAACCGGAACATTGGGCAAAGCCTCATTGTTGCCAGTGCCAAACGGCAAGCTGAGATAACGTAATTGCTGATCTGCGAGTGGCAGGCGGATCTCTGCAATAGCGGTGGGAAATATTCGTCCGACCGACTGCCCTTTGCCAATGTACTGGCCGAAGTCGGCCGACGTAAACAACACCCGCCCATCAAAAGGGGCTTTTATTCTAGTGCGGCGCAAATCCGCCTCCGCCTGTGAAAGCACCGCCTTTGCTGAAGCGACACGAGCCTCGGCAGAAGCGACCTTGGCTTCGCGCAACGGGAACAAACCCTTGCTCGCAAGCTCTGCCTCCGACTTTTCTATTTCTAGATCTTCGTTGGCTTCTGCAACACTGGCTGCCGCACGAATTTTTACCAATTCATAATCGGTAGAATCTATTTCTAACAAGGTATCGCCTTTGGCGAAATAGCCGCCATTAACAAATGCCGGCGCAACACTCACCACGTTACCGGGTAACTCACTCACCAGATCGATCATGTACTGCGCTGCAACCTCACCCTGGCTGCTCACGGTGAGACGAGCTGCCGATGGCTCGGCAGTGACAGTCCGCACTGTGAGTTGCTGTCGCTCGGGGGTAATTACGTCGATGGTTGGCCCCGAATTACGAATGACTGTAGCCACAACATAGGCTGCAGCAACAACCGCCAACGGTCCTAACCAACGCTTGTTACGGGTAAAAAAATGGTTCATGTCTTAAGTCCCTTAACCTGCGCATTCTTTGATATGTCTTGTTCTTGCAACTCATTCAGTTTGTTAAGCAGCCATTCAAGCTCAACCTCTAGCTGACGCAAACCTAAGTCCATGGCCGGATGCAGATGCAGCACATCTTCAGGCAGTTGTTTAAGTTCTTCATGGCGAATAGCGACGGCATCCAGGCGTTTTTGCAATTGCCTTGCTGCCGCCAAAGGATCCACCTCTCCAAGAAAGTTCAGCACGGCTATACCTGGCTGATCGGCGGTCGCGTCGACAGACAAGCTCTCAAGCATTAACTGTTGAAACTGTGCCTCGCCGGCTGGGGTCACTCGATATACGTGGCGCTCGGGACGGTTACCCTCTCGCTCGGCGCTGCTAAGGACAGATCCCTCTTCCTCGAGCGCTCGCAATAACCGGTAGGCGTTCGATTTACCGATTGCGGCACCGCTGGTGCTGTGGGCCTTCAAATATTCAACGAGCCCATAACCGTGGAGGTTTTGCCCTCGGAGAAGACCCAATAACAACAGTTTTTTCACACCAAAGTCTGCCTATGATTAGTCATTTTGTGACTATATGCTCATCGACCCCATAAAACCAACAGAATTAGCGAAAGCCGCGGAAAAGAGCCGCTCACCTAACTCGATGAGCATCGATCGGATCAGGCCGCGCCTTGTACATCAAATAACCCGCATCGCCTAACGGTTAAAACAGGCTCTGTTATTGGGCAATACCCTTTTGAGGTAAGTCATCCACATGCTGCCGGATAAAATCTATCACTTTGGTAACACGCGTGTAATAGGCCGTTCCACCCTCATGGCTGCAGAGATTTCCGTCCGTCGCACTAATAATGCCGGCAACAACATCACCGTCCATCGAAACCAGCAGCGGCCCACCACTGTCCCGATGACAAGGGCCAACCGAAGATGTCAGCTGAACAACTGTTCCATTTAATGGCCGACCAAGCCCGACGATATCGCTGCGTATAAGTCCGCGATGCAGCAAATCGGGCAAGCTTCGGTCCGGCAACCTACCCCAACCCAGAATGGATCCACCAGCACCTTCCTGCAGCCAGGCCAACTCCTGATCACCGTTAATAAGCGACGCCACAGGAAGGTCAAGCGGTTCACTGAGTTGCAGCAAGCCAACGTCATTTTGACCTGCCGGACGGTTATGCCCGGGATGCCGGATAGCACGGGTTATCGCAATCTCCCTCCCCTGCTTACGGTCACTGCTGCCGGAAACCACAAACTTGTTTATCGCTGTGCAGTGCGCGGCAGTCAGCACCCAGGTGGGGGAAATCAACACACCGCCACAGATGCCGCCATTAAACCGATTTACCACCACGAGCATCCATGGGTAGTTGTCACGGAACTCGTTTTCGGCAACCGGCACTCCGTTCACCATGGCCTGCAGAACCGATGGCACACCTACAGCCAGCAGCAACACGATGACCGCAGCACGAGAAAACACCTTTATACGCAATACGCTCAACCCAAAACTCTTCATAGAACCTTCCGATCTCTCTGTTTATCCCGATAAATCCGGCGATGTGCCGACCAGGGACCCTGTGCCGCTCACTTTGGTGATCAAATTGCTGCCAGAGAGCCCCAGAATGCGTTAAGACAAAATCGGGCTCGCCACTAAAATTCAGTATTCACATACATTACAGTAGCTTACACGTTAAAAACCACGAAAACCATTGCGGAAACAACGCCAGAATGTTATTCTTAATTTAATTACACACGGGTTATCTAAGGGTTTTCTGCGCGCCTAAATCGGAAGCCCTACTTAAATGCGTGTCTCAGAATACCGCGTTTACCTGCAAAGCCAGCGAAATAACATCATAAAAAACCGCTGAAACTATCAATTGACAAGTAAACACCCACTGTTTCTTAACAGCTACTTATACAACCACACGGTCGATTAACTATGCCTGCCACAGAAGAATCTGATTTTGTCGCCAACCCGTTTGAACTGATATCAGTTGACGAATCCAAAGCCCCCAGTGGCATGGAGGGCGATAAATGGTGCAAATACATTATCAAACAGGGCACCAACGAGATCGTCGGATACAGCGTCGGCAGTGCGCGCCAGGTAAAGAAAGAGGCCAAAGAAAAAGTGGTTGAACTCAATCTCCGCCGCTACGGGAAAAAAGGCCCGCCCAAAGCGAAAGGCAAAGCCGCTTAATACGAGCAACTCCTCCTCCCGTCCTCAAAACAGGATTTGCAACGTGAACACACCACGTGGTTCTGCTGCGCACCCTCTGCTTGAAGAGGCAATGCGGCTTCATCAACAGGGCAATCTTGACCAAGCCTGTAATTTCTACGCTGAGTTTCTGCAGCAGCAACCTGCCGAAGCACAGGCATTGCGTCTGTATGGAATTGCCGCGCGCGAATCCGGGCGACCGGAGCTCTCACTCAAACTGCTAATACAGCTTGCCCAGGTGCAGCCTGATAGCGTCGTTGCTTACGACGAGATAGCGCTGACCTATATGGCATCCGGACTGCTTGACGATGCGAGTCGCGCACTGGATCACGCGCTCAGCATTGAACCGAACAACTTACGCGCACTCACCAACAAAGGTGCACTTCTGCACTTTCGCGGGCATTCCCTGGAAGCAATCCAGGTGTATCGGGAAGCTCTAAGCGTCGAACCTACGGATATTGAAATCCGCTGCAATCTGGCCAAAGCTCTTGCCGAATCGGGCGATGCGGAGCAAGGGCTAATAGAATGCGAAACGGCAATAGACGAGTCTGACGAACACCCGCTCGCCGTGTCGGTGAAAGCCACCATACTGGCCGATACCGGGCAGCATAAAGAAGCGGCAGAGTTATTCGAATCGCTGCGCGAGTACGCCAGCTTTGATGAATCGATACTTATAAACCTTGGCTTCAGCTATCAGCAAACGGGTGCGGCTTCAGCCGCTCTAAAAGCATGGCGAGAAGCGGTTGATATAAACCCGCATAACGCACGGGCTGTTTCAGATCTGACCTATGGGCTCATCAATAAAAACGACAGTCGCTTGGCACGCGAACTGTGCGAAGGCTTTCTCCTGCGGCATCCCGGCGAACCGCTCATCGTTGCTGCGCTCGCCTATGCGCTTGCGGCAAGTAATGACGAAAGCTACCAGCAACTACTGGACTATAAAAACCTGGTCTACGCCACACCCATCGCCCTGCCGGCCGCCTATAAATCTATTGTTCAGTTCAATGCGGAGCTTGCGAACATCGTTACTGAGGACTCGTCTCTCACGTCGGAACCCCTGAACAAAGCCACTACCGGCGGCAGTCAGACTGGCGAACTCAATCTGCAACCGCAGGCGCTGGCACAGTTGGAAACAGCCATTCGCACAGCTGTAACCGCCTACTGCGAAAACCTTAATGAAGCCGGACTTGCCCACCATCAGGCGCTAAGTCGTGCGGGCAACGACTATGGCGTCCGCGCATGGGGCACGGTGCTTGCCAGCGGAGGCCGTCAGACGCCGCACATACATCCCACGGCATGGATTAGCGGCGTTTACTATGTGGCAGTGCCGGAAGACCTGACAGACAATAGCGGGGCAATTCAATTCGGCCTGCCTCCTGAGCGCGCCGGTATTACGAACAAACTACCTGAAAATTTTCAAGTGGAAACCATCAAGCCCGAAGAAGGGCTTTTGGTGCTCTTCCCCTCCTACATGTACCATCAGACTTTGCCTTTTAAGTCGAGCGAAGCGCGCATTAGTATTGCATTCGATGCATTGCCGTTTCCGGCCATGGCCGTTTTTTAGAGCCCTTCAATACCAGCAACTTTCGACATACCTTCAGTTACGGGATCAACTATGCGACTCACTAAATGCATTATTCTCAGCCTATCAATTACAGCACTTACCGCATGCGTCGAACCCGGCTCACAGGCACCAACAACCGACTGCGTAAACGTTGCGCGCTGGGTTGAACTCGGCTTACAGGGAGAATCTCTCATCAGCGACGAGTCTCAGGACGTGGCCTACAATCAGACAATCGCTGACCGCAAAGCACTGGGCAGAAGCATGTCAGAACACGACATTCGCTTTGGTGAAACCCTGGTCAACCAACTTAATACCCGGGCGACAGCTCCATACGCTGATATTTACGGCCTATGCCGGAAATGGGAAACCGGCAACTACTAAACACTATTGCTGCACTTGGCAAACCCCTAACTTTGTATCTTATGCGCAAGGCGTAGTAACCTGCCTTAATGATTAAACCGAAATCCTGCTGCATTGTTGGTGGCGGTCCGGCGGGTATGATGCTCGGCTATCTGCTGGCCAGACGGGGTGTTTCGGTTACCGTGCTGGAAAAACATGCGGATTTTTTGCGTGATTTTCGCGGTGACACGGTGCATCCGTCGACGCTGATAGCTCTGCAGCAGATCGGCCTGTTACAACGGTTCAACGAACTGCCACAGTCACGAATTAATCGGCTTTCTGTGCGCATGGGTGACGTCGTGCAGACCGTGGCCGATTTCCGGGGGCTAGCGCCCTTCGACTACATTGCACTAGTGCCCCAGTGGGATCTGCTTAATTTACTAGCGGAAGCAGCCAAGCAATTCCCGCATTTCACATTACAGATGCAACACGAAGCCACGGCTTTGTTGCACGATGGCGACAGGGTTATAGGTGTAAACGCACGCACGCCGAATGGCGAACGCGAGTTCCGTGCTGATTTGATCATTGCCTGCGATGGTCGCGGCTCGACACTTCGTGACAGTACCAGCCTGACCGTCGAAGAACTGGGCGCACCGATGGACGTGCTGTGGTTCAAGCTACCCAAGCCGCCTGCATCAAATGGTGAACTGTTCGGCGTAATCGGTGCCGGCACCGCAATAGTACTGATCGATCGTAACGACTACTTTCAGGTGGCCTACATCCTGCCCAAGGGCAGTGATATGGAACTGCGCAGCGCACCGCTGGAAAAATTCCGCCAAACGTTGGCGTCGCTGGTGCCAGAACTAAAAGACAGCACCGCGGCAATTCAATCATGGGACGACGTGAAAACACTGGAAGTTAAAGTCGACCGATTGAAGACCTGGCATCAACCGGGCTTGTTGCTGATCGGCGATGCGGCCCATGCCATGTCGCCTATCGGCGGCGTCGGTATTAACCTTGCCATCCAGGATTCGATCGCGGCAGCCAATGTGCTCGCGCCGGTACTTGCCGTTGGTGGCGAGCCGAATGATGCTCTGTTAAGCCAGGTGCAGCGACGGCGCCTGCCTGCCGTAAAAAAAGTGCAGGCGCTCCAGCTAGCCCTGCAGAACAACGCGCTATCGGCGGTACTCGCAGCGAAAGGTGAGGCGCCAAAAATCCCCGCTCCGATTCGCTGGCTGCTGAAATTTCGCATTCTCCGCAATATTCCGGCACGCATTATTGGTTACGGTTTTGATCGCGAGGATGTGGAATAAAACCTGGTGGCAGACGCAGATATATACAATGCGTAATGTCTGCCTAAGGCCTGCCTGGCAATATCCCACCGTGCAAGGTCAAGCCAGCTGCAGGCTTCGACTTCCACAATTCCTGCGAAAACCGCGGGATACTCATCGCGACAATCGGAAAGCATTCAATAAACTGCTTAGGCTTAAGCGGAATACGATGCAACGCGTAACAAAAGAAATCACGCTCATCGACGTGCCAGAAGCCCATTACTTTAGTGTTAGATGACACGGAGCCATCCTTATTAAAATAAGCATCGAACTCATACTCACCTTCAGCGGTCACCATTCGATAATGAGTGGTGTTATTCATCATATGGTTCCAGAAGCTAGGGTACTTCTCGGCAATACTGGCACCTTCAGGCAATAATTCTTCCTCAATCTCCGGACGCGCCCAATCAGCTGCGCCGGTCTCCAGCATCATAAAAGACACAACCGCTGCACGATCCGCTTCGGGAACACCTTCGGGAATAATCATCTTGGTATTGGGCACCTTAGCTAGCGGATCGGCCATGAACTCGCCAACATTTGCAGGCGTCCAATCGAAATCGGCATTTATCATCGCATCGGAGTAGGCAAAATTCGCTTTTGTACCGGCCTCACCGCCGAACACACCATAGAGATTCGGCCCGACCAGATTGCTGCCGCCTTCGGCTAAGGTATGGCACGCACTGCAACGCTGCTGAAATGCAGTCCGACCCTGTTTATAGTCGGCGTCAATTAATGACTGACGATCAAAATCACCGCCCCAAACCGGTGATAAGACCAGTGCCCCAGCAAGAACAATGATTGAAGACAACACTTTCAACATAACTACATCCCGGAATAATTTAAATCAGAGTACAACTAAGCCGCGCTAAAAACATTCAACGTGTATCCACGCCACGAATGTCGACGCAAACCTATTCTTCAACTAGTTCTGCGGCCCCACATAATTATCGGGCACCAACACGGTATCGACAGCTTCGGCATCGGGCAGCGTTTCGGGATAATCGAGGGTGTAATGCAAACCGCGACTTTCCTTACGATCTAATGCGCTACGAATAATCAGGTCAGCTACAACAACAAGGTTACGCAACTCAATCAGGTTATTGTCGATGCGAAAATTCCTATAGTAGTCGCGAATTTCCGACTGTAATAACCGCACACGGTGGCTGGCACGCTCAAGGCGTTTACTGGTGCGCACAATGCCCACGTAATCCCACATGGTGCGGCGAATCTCATCCCAGTTATGGGTAACAACAATCTGCTCATCTGCATCGCTTACCTGGCTTTCATCCCAAGGCGGCAAGTCCACCTCATCAGGTTCTCTAGCTTGGTCAGAAAGAATATTGGCGCTGGAGGAAATCGCAAAAGTTAGGCACTCCAGTAATGAATTACTGGCCAGTCGATTTGCCCCATGCAACCCCGTGGTACTCACTTCACCGACGGCGTACAACCCCTGAACATCTGTTCGCCCTTCAAGGTCGGTCAGCACGCCACCACAGGTGTAGTGTGCCGCCGGCACCACCGGCACGGGCTTGGTCGTCAAATCAAAGCCTAAATCGGCGCAACGTTGAGAAATATTGGGAAAATGCTCATAAATGAACTTGGCCGGCTTATCGCTAATATCCAGATACACCGATTCAAAACCACCCCGCTTCATCTCGTAATCGATAGCGCGCGCCACAATATCACGCGGTGCCAACTCAGCACGGTCATCATGGTCGGGCATAAATCGGGTGCCATCCGGCAGCCGCAACAATGCACCCTCACCGCGCAAGGCCTCTGACAACAAAAATGATTTCGCCTGTGGGTGATACAAACAGGTGGGGTGAAACTGCACAAACTCCATGTTTGAAACGCGGCAACCGGCCCGCCAGGCCATAGCAATGCCGTCGCCGGTCGAGGTGTCAGGATTACTGGTGTACAAATACACTTTTGACGCGCCGCCGGTTGCCAGAACCACGGTCGTGGCTGGCAGAGTGACCACGTGACTGGTTGCCTTATTCAGGGCATACAAGCCTAAACAACGATTCGTTCCGGGCAGCTCTAACTTGGCCGAGGTAATGATGTCGACAGCAATATGCTGCTCGAGAATTTTAATCCTCTCGTGCCTGCGTGCCCGCGCCTCCAGGGTTTGAATAACCGCGCGCCCGGTTGCATCATCGGCATGAATAACCCGACGGACAGAGTGCCCGCCTTCACGAGTGAGATGATAAGGACTCAACTCAGACTTGCTGCCGTCGCACTCGTCCTTACCTTTAAGGGTAAATTTTACGCCCTGATCAATCAGCCACTGAATGCTGTTACCACTTTCTTCAACAACAAATCGAACGCTGGCCTCATTACACAGGCCTGCACCCGCACGTAAAGTATCTTGTACATGGGATTCGACGCTATCGTCTTCGTCAAGGACTGCAGCAATACCGCCTTGGGCATAGTGACTGGAACCTTCAGACAACTGGCGTTTAGCCAGCATCAGCACTTCACGCCCGGCATCGGCCAAACGCAATGCGACAGTCAGACCTGCCAAGCCTCCACCTAGGACAATTACTGGCGTGCTTTTAGATGAGGTCATAGGGGCTGAAACTAGCGCGGACCAATTTCCAACATTCTCTCGACACTGCGCCTAGCGCGCGCCGCGATATCCGGATCAACCAATACCTCGGGCTGCAAAGTCTGGAGAGAATGAAGGATTTTTGGCAATGTAATGCGCTTCATGTGATCACACAGATTACATGGCCGCACAAAACTAACATCCGGAAATTGCACAGAAACATTATCGCTCATAGAGCACTCGGTAATCATTACCACTTCTTTAGGACGAGTCTCGTCCAAATGGTTAATCATTCCCGAGGTAGAACCCACGAAGTCAGCCTCATGCAATACATCCGGCGGACACTCCGGGTGTGCAATGACGTGAATGCCTGGATGTAATTTTCGATACTCACGCAACTCTGGCGCTGTAAATTTCTCGTGAACTTCACAGCAGCCTTCATACAAAATAATTTCAACGTCGGTTTGCTCGGCGACATAACGACCCAGATATTCGTCGGGAATAAAGATGACTTTATCGACACCCAAAGACTCCACCACCTGAACAGCATTGCCGGAAGTGCAACACACATCCGACTCCGCCTTCACTTCAGCACTGGTATTTACATAAGTCACCACAGGCACACCGGGATATTGGGCCTTAAGCCGACGGACATCCGCACCGGTTATAGACTCGGCCAGCGAACAACCGGCAGCCATATCGGGAATCAATACTGTTTTGCTCGGATTCAGAATTTTTGCCGTTTCGGCCATAAAGTGCACGCCGCACAGCACAATGACATCGGCATCGACATTTACGGCTTCACGCGCCAATGCCAGAGAATCACCCGCAATATCCGCCACACCATGAAAAATTTCCGGTGTTTGGTAGTTGTGCACCAACAAAACAGCGTTCTTTTCCTTCTTAAGCCGATTGATCTCAGCGATATAAGGGGCATATACCGCCCACTCAACCTCAGGAATAAGGCCCTTTAGCCGCTCCCAAGCCGGCTGGGTTGCCTTGGCAATTTCCGGCGTAAATTCAGGAATTTGATACTGTGCAACGGTTCCAACCACGATAATAACTACCCGAGACGCTTATACATGTTTATAGACAGCACCAGAGCCCGTGATGTTTCAACCGGCGGTGCAAACAGTTCTGACCTCGATTATATAGCAGCTAACACCTGCTGCGCAGGTCAACAGCGGATTCTCTCGCACCGCAGCTAGGCCAAAGCCACTATCAGGCTTCGACCAGCAACAAACCGGTGCTAGAATTGCCGCAAAAATGGCACGCAAACAATCCGACCAAGATGGCCAACCAAGAAATCCCCGCAAGTTCGGCCCACCACACAAAACAGGCAGACCCCATGGCGACAGACCCTAAGCAGATAAACACCACGCATACTTCAGGCAGCGATGTGGAGTTGCATGAATGGCTAGAGTCTATTGAATCGCTGCTGCGCAACGAAGGACCGGACCGCGCCAAAGAAATCTTTCGCGCACTGCGCGATCACCTGAACAATGCCAACGTGGCAATGGATGATGCCACGCTCAACACCCCTTACCGCAATACCATATCGCTAGACGAACAGCCCCAGTATCCCGGTGACATCGAAACCGAAGAAAAGCTGGAGAACGTGCTGCGCTGGAATGCCATGGCAATGGTGTTACAGGGCTATGACAGTGGCTCCGGTGTCGGTGGTCATATTGGCACTTACGCTTCCGCCGCCACCATGCTGGAGGTTGGCATGAATCACGTATTCCGCGCCCGCAGTGAAGATTACGGTGGCGATCTGATCGCCATTCAGGCGCACGCGGCGCCGGGCATCTATGCGCGCGCGTTCCTTGAAGGGCGGCTGAGCGAAACTCAACTCAAAAACTTCCGGCGTGAACTGCAGCCGGGCGGGGGGCTCTCGTCATATCCGCATCCGCGCAACATGCCACAGCTCTGGCAAATGCCGTCTGCATCGATGGGGCTTTCAACACCCAGCGCTATCTATCAGGCTCGGTTTGCACGCTACCTCGAAAACCGCGGCCTCAAGCCGCACAATGGCGGCAAGGTTTGGGCGTTTATCGGCGATGGCGAGTCAGATGAGCCTGAGGTAATCGGCAGCATCAACATTGCTGCGCGGGAAAACCTCGACAACCTTATTCTGGTGGCCAACTGCAACCTGCAACGACTCGATGGCCCGGTCCGGGGTAACGGCAAGATCATTCAGGAGCTTGAACGCAGTTTCCGCGGTGCTGGCTGGAATGTTATTAAAGTGATCTGGAGCGGTGAATGGGATGCCCTATTTGCCCGCGACCATAACAATGTCATGCAAAACCGCATGGATGAAGTGGTGGATGGCGACTACCAGATGTACTCGGTTTCCAGTGGCGATGAAGTGCGCGAACACTGGGTTAACGGTGATGAACGCCTCGCTGAAATCATGCAGACACTGTCTGATGAAGAGATCCGTGCCATTCGTCGGGGCGGCCATGACCAACGTAAAATTTACGCCGCATTCCAGCGGGCGATAGACACCAAAGGCAAGCCCACGGCAATCCTTATTAAGACGATTAAAGGCTATGGCATGGAAGGCCACGAAGGCTCAAATGTCGTGCATCAGAAGAAGAACCTTAATGCCGAAGAGCGCATCGAGTCGGCCAAACGGCTTGGTATTAATATGCCGGAAGATGCTATTAAGGCAGCGCAGTTTTACAAGCCGAAAGATGACAGTATCGTGGTTGAGTACATGAAACGACACCGCACTGCCTTAGGCGGCGTGTTGCCAAAGCGCACGGTGAATTGTCCGCAACTGCCGGTTCCGGAACTCGAGTATTTTAAAGAGCAATTGAAAGGCTCTGGCGAACGCTCCATTTCAACCACCATGGCGTTCGTGCGCATACTGGCCAAACTGTTGCAGCACCCCGATATCGGCAAATACATTGTACCCATCGTTCCGGATGAGGCCCGCACCTTTGGTATGGAAGCGCTATTCCGCAAAGCGGGCATTTATTCGTTTGAAGGTCAGAAGTACAAGCCGGTAGACAGCAGCACGCTAATGCCCTACCGGGAATCTAAAGACGGGCAAATTCTGCAGGAGGGCATCTGCGAGGTTGGCGCAATGGCATCATTCCTTGCTGCCGGCACTGCATACGCGGTGCATGACATACCCACAATCCCATTCTATGTATTTTATTCGATTTTCGGTTTCCAACGCGTTGGCGACATGATCTGGGCCTGCGGCGACATGCTTGCTCGGGGCTTTTTACTGGGCGGCACTGCCGGACGTACCACGCTGAATGGCGAAGGCCTCCAGCATCAGGATGGCCACTCTCCATTGGTTGCAAGCACAGTCCCCAACATGCGCAGCTACGACCCCGCCTTTGCTCATGAACTGGCAATTATTCTCCGCGATGGCATCGACCGGATGTATCACCAGCAACAAGAAATTTTCTACTACATCACTATCTACAATGAAAACTACCCGATGCCTAAAATGCCCGTAGGGTGCGAGGAAGGCATCATCAAAGGCATGTACCGGTTCAGAGCCTCAACAACCCCTGTATCGGGCGAACGCAAAGCGCACCTGTTTGGCAGCGGCTCGATTATGACTGAGGTTCTGCGCGCTGCGGACTTACTCGAAGCCGAAGGCGTATCCGCCGATATCTGGAGCGTCACTAGCTACAACCAACTTAGCCGTGAAGCTCAGCGGGTTGCCCGTCACAACCTATTGCACCCGGAAGGCCCCGAAAAACAATCCTATGTTGAGGAGTTACTCACTGGAGAAAATGGCATTTTCATCGCGGCCAGTGACTACATGAAAGCTATGCCCATGAGCATACAGAAGTGGGTTCCGGGCGACTACACCGTGCTTGGCACCGATGGCTATGGTCTGAGTGAATCACGCCCTGACCTCCGCACTCACTTCGAAGTGAGTGCGGAATACATAGCTTATGCCGCCGTTGTAGCATTGCACAAACAAGGCCGGGTTAAGCTCGAGGAGCTCAAAACAATTGCGGGCAAACTGAACATTAATAGCGACAAGCCTGACCCTGCAACTGCAAGCCCAGCGAAGATCAACCCGCCGAAGTAATGCGCCCACATAACCGGGCACCTGATGAGTAAAACTCCGGACATAAAAAAAGCCCCGCTATTTTCATAGCGAGGCTTTTCAACATACTTCAGCGTAACTTAGAAGTTGTATTGCACACCCAAGCGGGTCATACCAACTGAAAAATCATCACTATCAATGGGGAACACCTCTGTCCGATCAATCTCAGCAGACCAGGCATCAAAACCCAGAGAAATGGTTACTGGCGGCGCTGGGGTCCAGCGAACACCAAGACCTGCAGAACCCACAGTTTCAGTGCCATCCTCACCCGGAGGGGCTCCTGCTCCTAGGTAAGAAATATCGTATGACAAAACACCTAATCCAACCTGCCCATAGAGTTCCCAGCTACTGCCGCCCAAAGGCAGGATAAATACAGCATTAGCTGTTAACGCTGCAGCATCCTCTTTTACGCCAATGCCTCCTTCTGTTGCGGTGTACTCACCGAGATACGAATAACGTCCCTCTACAGCAAACCATTTAAGAAACTTATAGCCGCCCCAAAGCTGATAGCCGGTATCTTTTTTATCAACACTAAAACCAAAATTTACTAAGTCACTCAAATTATCATCATCGACTTCAGTAACACCATAAGCACCACCGATATAAGCACCCTTTTCTTTCACTTCAACAGCGGAAGCAATGCCCGCAGTCAACATAGCAACAATCGCTACAACATTAACAACCTTCATTCTATATCTCCCATAAGCAGGCCAGCCAATCTGGCCCATACAAAAAACATCGCGAACCAAACTACACAGTTCAAAAACCGGCTTTAGTTCTTAGGGCCTACTAAAGTCGATGAAATAAGTCACTCGTCCGAGAGCTCAACCGAAGCCTCTTTGATCAGCGGAATATGGATGTCGCGAGGCTGCTTCGAAATATGCGCCCTGGTAGGCGAAACCAGCCCAATAAACATCAGTGGCGAACGCAGGACAGCTATCCGCAAAATGCACACACAAGACTCCACCTGCAGAAAGCCATTTTTGAAAATAAACAAATAACCCCCCCAATTTCCCGTATTTAAATTGTATACCCTATTTGTTCTGCTATGCACCAATCCTTTAATAAGCTACTGAATGATAGGCTGAATAAGAAAATTAGCTGTTTCGCTCGTCGTTAATCTTCTTTACGTAATCCTCGTCCACCAAAGCAACCCCGTCGGCCTTTGCCTGCTTGATAATGCCCTTCAGCACCGTCTTAATAAACGGCTTCGGCACTCCCGTAAGCTGCTTACAGGCCGCACGGGTAAACTGCACGCTATCCGGCTCGAGACGGTTAGCCTCATACAGAACAGCCTCTTCTTTAGGCCCTTTGTCGGTAGGAGTAGGAACCCAGAACGGTTTTTTGTGCTCCGCAAACCAAAACTTGTGGCCGTCGCGAAACCCATAAGCAATCGGCATTCTTGGCATGCGGGTGGTGCCGTTCTCGATGTTTTCCTGCCAGGTTTTTTTCAGCAGGATGTTGTCGATACGCAACACCATATACTCGGGTGTCTTGCCATCGTCACGGATCGACTGCTCCGAATCAAACGTGCATTCGTAAACCTGAAAAGCCTCTTTAAGAATCTTTGGAAACAGTGGGTCCTGAGCCCTTCCCTCGGTAGGGCTATCAATCAGAGTAAACGGGTTGTCTTCCATTTTCTCAAGCGTGGTCTGCCCGGGGTAGCCCAGGCGCACAATCTTCTTGATCCAGCTTTTATCGAACTCAACAAAATTCAGCGCACACTTCTTGACCTGATGAATATTCGTTTCAGTATTAGAGCCCTGTCGACTGCATACAATAAATGAGCGACCCCCAATAACTTCAAACGGGAAGGTCAGCTGATACGGGCCAATATTGGTGTTGCCCTCTTCATCAACAGTGGTAATCAGCGCAAATGATGATGGCCAATACGAACTGGCCTGATACCAGTTATCCCGCATCGGACTATCTACAAAAGGCTCATTAGTTGTGTTGGGATGAAAAAATCTATCGAAGAAACCCATAACCACTCCACATGCATCGATATAAAGTCGAGCGCCACTCTAGCACTCGGTAATTTTACCGATGTATTAATTTATAAAAGGACTTTGCAAAAAAAGAAATGTTACTCAGGCAGCAGCATTAACTCAGACTTTGTATTTTGCTCGATAGCTCGGTCGCTATACCACCAATACACAGGCTGTCTCTTATACACATCTCCGAGCCCACGAGACAAGAGGCAATCTCG
>OJHF01000167.1_pt1 | contig 19098 bp, 10 predicted proteins | sample 1594891 | NCBI WGS metagenome assembly OJHF01 (sample SAMN05416737, study PRJEB24817) | seawater metagenome | isolation source: Sea water | place: Canada:Atlantic | collected 2013-07 | reverse complement strand
GATTACGAAAGAGAAAAAAGTAGTCTGGGAATTCAATGAATGGGATCTTGTTGGTGACGGTCTGGCCTGTTGGCAGATCCTCGACCCCGGGCAGTCTGCGATGGTTCGCAAACAGCTTGCTGAGTTGAATAAGTAGGGATTTACCGGAGGGTTTTTCCTCCGTTGACGAGAAGAGTCTGGCCGGTGAGAAAGCCGGAATCTTCGGTGGTAAAAAAGTTCACCGTGTTCTTTGATATCGGCGACAATGGCTTCGCTGCGATTCCATTCTGAGTAGCAATTCCCCACCGTTTTAGCGCCTGATTTGGCGAGGGTTTCGGTGATCACTTTTCCTAGTCTCCGGCTGGAGCTGGTTACCCATACAACACGATTATCGAGGCGAAAGGGTCGGTGTTTTTGAGTCATGGATTTGAGTCGGTTTTAGGGAGTCCAGAACTAAGGTCGAATTCACTTATTTCGTGCTGAGACCCAACTGATAGATGGTGGTCATGGACTGGCGGTAAAGGGCACCTTTGGAACACTGGTGCCGACAACTGGGGCTACGGTGGGCTTCCGAGAAATACCGAGGAACATAAGGACCGATACACGAAATCCCTGCGCATCCTGCGCGAGTTGAGGAAAAAGGAGTTTTCGGGGCGGCGCAAGCGCTGACCATATCGCGCTCGGAGTGGAGGACTTCGCTGGTGCCGTTGGGCAGATAATCGTTTTTTGGGTCGATGAGGTCGCCGAGGAAGATTGTGGTGCGATGTGCGTCAGAGTTGGCGAAGGATGTGCCGTTGTGGCGGTAGCTGAGCGTGTTAAGGAGAGGTTTGAGTTTGTCGGATCTTCCTTGGATGGAACAGTTTGTCGATCGCGATCTGGGGCAGCCTTCCCCGCGATATTTGGAAACGAAGGAAGCCTTGATTCGCCATATTGGTGCATTCCAGCCTTCCTTCGGGCGGTGAAATTTGGTTAACATAATTTTGTGAAATTTGGTCAAAGTTTGCTTTTTCTGATTCTGGTGTCTCAGGCGCCGGGGGAGAAATCCTTATCGTTTAATAGAGACATTCGTCCGATTCTCTCTGACAAGTGTTTTACCTGTCATGGATTTGATGAGGAGACCCGTGAGGGTGAGCTGAGATTGGATACTCCGGAGGGCGCTTTTAAAAAGAAAAGGCGAGGAAAATCGCCCATTGTTGCAGGGAAGCCCGATGAAAGTGAGGCCTGGTTGCGAATCATCACCAAGGATGAGGACGATGTGATGCCGCCACCGGATTCTCATAAGCAGCTGACATTGGAGGAGAAGTCGATCCTACGGCAATGGATTCAGGAAGGGGCTGAGTATCAGAGGCACTGGGCCTTCGTGGCACCGGTGAAGGCTGAGGTTCCGGGAGGCGAGGGCTTGGAGATAGATCGTTTTGTGGGGGCGCTGTTGACCAAAGAAGGTATGGGATTTTCTCCGGAGGCGGATCGCCCGACTCTGATTCGACGAGTGAGTTTTGCGCTGATTGGATTGCCCCCGACGATTGAGGATGTGGAGAAATATGTGAGCGATCAATCGGCGGATGCCTTTGGCAAGATGGTGGATCGCTATTTGGACTCGAAGCATTATGGCGAGGAAATGGCGCGTCATTGGCTGGATGCGGCGCGCTACGGAGATACTCATGGAATGCATCTCGATAACGAACGTCAGATGTGGGCTTACCGGGATTGGGTGATCGATTCGTTTAATCGAAATCTGCCCTACGATGATTTCACGATCGAACAACTGGCCGGTGACTTGATGCCTAATTCGACCCAGGAGCAGATGGTGGCGACGGGATTTAATCGATGTAATGTTACGACCGGTGAAGGCGGAAGTATCGCCAAGGAATTTGTCTTTCGTTATGCCGTCGATCGAGCCAGCACTACGGCGCAGGTCTGGCTGGGCTTAACGGCAGGATGCGCAGTATGTCATGATCACAAGTATGATCCGATCACCTCAAAGGATTTTTATTCGCTCTACGCTTTCTTTAACTCCAATGCCGATCCGGCGATGGACGGTAATAAACTCCTCACGCAACCGGTGATTAAAGTGAAGACGCCGGATTATGATGAGAAGATAAAGAGTTTTTCTGATCGCGAGAACGTTCTCGAAAAGAAGATGAGCGAGATTTCGGTAAGTTTGAAATATGAAGATCCGGCTAAGAAAAATCCACCTCCAAAAAGATCAGAGCACGAACAAGTGTGGTTTGACGATGCCTTTCCAGAGGGGGCGCAAGTTGGGGTTTCCGGACATCCGTTGACCTTCGTTGAAAACCCCGTCAAGAGTGGGAAGAAATCGTTGAAGCGTGGCGGGGCAGAAATGGCGCAGGATTACTATCAATCGGGAGCAGCTCCGCTCACGGTGCCTTCCCAGGCTAAGTTTTTCCTTCACGTCTATCTCGATCCGGAGGATCCGCCCGAAGAAGTGATGATTCAATTCCACACCAAGGACTGGAGTCATCGAGCCTTGTGGGGGGCTGATGTGATCGATTTTGGGAAAAAGGGAACGACCGAGCGGTACCGTGCCGGTGACCTTCCGAAAAAGGGGCAATGGGTGCGTCTTGAAGTGCCCGCTGAAAAGATGGGTCTAGCCACTGGTGCCAAGGTTGTCGGCTTTGCTTTCACGGTGCATGGTGGGACGGCTTACTTTGATCGCTTTGGCGTTATCGGAGTGACTGATCCTGCTTTGGACCCGAATCTCTCGCTTCTTGCCTGGCGAAAATCACGAGTGGGGAAAGATACTCCAGAGGCGAAAGGAACGCTTCGGGGGTGGCTGAAAGAGGGACCGGACAAGCCGAGGAAGCCGGAGGAGTTGATGCAAATCAGATCCTATTATCTACAGGAAGTTTGTCAGAGCACGCGCGATGCCTTTACCTCGGTCAGAGGAGAATTGGCGAAAGTGAAGAAGGAAAATGCGGACTTTGATGCAGGGATCCCTTCGACCTTTGTCTTTCGAGATCTTCCCAAGCCGCGCGACAGTTTTGTCATGATCCGCGGCGAATACGACAAGCCGGGTGAGAAGGTAGAGCCAAATACTCCTTTGGTTCTTCCTCCGCTCAAGAAGAGCGGTGAGCGGGCTAATCGTCTCGACCTGGCAAAGTGGCTGGTGGCTCCGGAGAATCCGCTGACCGCAAGAGTTGCGGTGAATCGGTTTTGGCAGCAAGTGTTTGGAATTGGACTCGTAAAAACCAGTCATGACTTTGGAACGCAGGGCGATCTGCCAAGCCATCCTGAACTGCTGGACTTTCTGGCACTTCGTTTTCAGGACAATAACTGGGATGTTAAAAAGATCATGCGCGCATTGGTGATGAGCCGGGCCTTTCGTCAAGAGAGCCAGGCGGCCAGTCCGCGATGGATTCAGGATCCTGAAAATCGCAAGTTGGCCAGGGGTCCGAGATTTAGACTATCCGCCGAGCAGCTACGCGATCAGGCGCTCTTCGTGAGCGGATTGATGGATCACAGATTGGGTGGAAAAGGAGTAAACCCTTATCAGCCGCCGAACATCTGGGAGCCGGTGGCTTTCGGTGGGTCAAATACGCGCAGCTATAAGCAAGCCAAGGGGACTGATCTGTATCGGCGTTCGGTGTATACCTTCTTTAAACGAACCGCGCCCCATCCCGCGATGACCAATTTCGATGCTCCGTCGCGCGAGCAATCCTGCCTGCAACGGGAAAGTAGTAATACGCCGCTGCAGGCTCTCCAGTTGATGAATGATGTGCAGCATTATGAGGCCGCCCGTGGACTGGCAACACGGATGATGCAGTCGTCTTCCGATCTCAACGAACGTTTCGGGTTTGCATTTGAAAGTGTCTTGTCCCGATCTCCCGGTGTCGAAGAACTCACGATTGCGACGAAGCTCTATCAGCGGCAATTGGCCCGATATGAGAAAGTTCCTGAAGATGCCAAGAAGGCAGTTGGGTTTGGTGAATCCAAGGCGCCTCGTGATTTAGATGTTTCCGAACTCGCGGCCTTCACTTTGGTCGCCAATCTTATTTTGAATATGGACGAAGCCATCGTTCGCAACTGATCCGCCCTATGAATCCATTTTTAGAAAATCAACTTCTTCAGACCCGTCGTCAGTTTTTTGGCGATAGTGGAATCCGTCTTGGCGGAATTGCCATGGCTTCATTGATGGGTGCCCCGCGAATCGGAGCAGCCCCGTCCGAAGTGCATCCGGGCCTTCCGGGCTTGCCGCACTTCGCAAGTAAGGCCAAAGCGGTGATCTATCTCCACATGAATGGTGGCCCCTCGCAGCTCGATACCTGGGATTACAAGCCGAATTTATTGAAGGAATATAACAAAGATCTTCCTAAGGAGTTCCTTGGCGATCGCATCACGACGATGACGAGCGGACAGGGAAGATTTCCGGTGGCTCCGTCGCGATTCAAGTTTGCCCAACATGGTGAATGTGGCCGATGGGTGAGCGAACTTCTTCCGCATACTGCCAAGCTTGTTGATGACATCGCGGTGGTGAAGACGGTGCATACCAACGCGATTAACCATGATCCGGCTTGTACTTTTGTCATGACGGGAAGTGAAGTTTCCGGGAAGCCGAGTATGGGCTCGTGGGTCTCATACGGATTGGGTGCGGAGACGAGTGACCTTCCGTCCTTTGTGGCCTTGACGCCAAATTTCCCCAATGGCTCGAATGCCCAAGCGCTCTTCAGCCGAATGTGGGGGCCGGGCTTTCTCCCGGGACGGCACAGCGGAGTGGTTCTGCGCTCGGGGAATGATCCCGTTCTTTATCTCGAGAATCCTCCGGGAGTGAATCGGGGAGACCGTCGGGCGATGCTTGATTCATTGGGTGAGCTGAACCAACGCGGATTTAAAAAGTTCGGCGATCCGGATATCCAGACTCGGATTTCCCAGTATGAAATGGCTTATCGCATGCAGGCGAGCGTTCCCGATTTGACTGACTTTAGTAAAGAATCGAAGGCCACGATGGATCTTTATGGCGAGGACGTGAACCGTCCGGGCTCGTTTGCTTCGAGTGCGCTTCTGGCGCGTCGGCTCGTCGAGCGAGGCGTGCGCATGGTGCAGATCATGCATCGTGGCTGGGATTCACACGGAAACCTTCCCAAAGAGATGGGCAATCAGTGCAAGGACACTGATCAGGCTTGTGCCGCTCTCCTGACCGATCTCAAACAGCAAGGAATGCTCGATGAAACCTTGATCATTTGGGGCGGAGAATTCGGGCGGACGGTCTACTCACAGGGAACGCTTACCGAAACCAGCTACGGACGCGATCACCATCCGCGGAACTTCTGCATGTGGATGGCAGGCGGTGGAATTAAGGGCGGAGTATCTTTAGGTGAGACCGATGAATATTCCTACAATCCGGTTTCCGATTCCGTGCACATTAACGAGATCAACGCCACGGTGCTTCATTGCCTCGGGATCGATCATGAACGATTTACTCTTCGTTATCAGGGTCTCGATCAGCGTCTCACCGGGGTGGAGCCGATGAAGGTCCTAAAGAAGATCTTGGCTTAAGGCAGAGATCTCGAGAGAGAGGAGGATTGTCGCAGATGAAGAAGGATCTCGCTGGGCGATATCCCAAACATAATTTGGAGCGGTCCGAAGTAGAAGCGGGCTTACTTTCCGGGGAACGCGGGATGGAGGCGATGGGTCCAGTCGGGGAAGTGGAGTTTTCGATCGAGCGTGCCGGGTGTTCCCGCCGGGGCATTTGGGAAGAGTTGCCCTTTGGGTTTCTTGAGAAGGGAACGATCGCTCAGGGTTTTTAAAAATGCCAGGAGTTCATCGATTTCCTGTTCACTTAAACCAAGATCGCCCATGTCATCGTGGTTCACTGTTTTTGGGTAATCGGTCTTGGGCCAGCGGGGTGGTTGAAGGTCGCGGACATTGTAGAATTCGAGGACTTCACGCAGGGTCGGGATAGAACCGTTGTGCATGTAGGGTGCAGTGAGCGCGATATTTCGCAGAGAGGGGGCTTTGAACTTTCCCATGTCTTCCGGGTCATCAGTCACGGCGAAAAGCCCGGGGTCCTTTTGTCCGAGGGAAGGAACACCGAGATTATCATATCCGAAGTCACTGAGGAGGGGAGCGGTCCAGCTTTTGGCGTGAAGGAAGTGGCAGTCGGCGCAGGCCGCGGTGGTTTTGAAAATTTTAAGTCCCCGTTTTTCTGTTTTAGTGAGGAGGTTTTTTTCGCCGCCTTGGTAGGCGTCGAATCGGGAGTCGAAGGGACGGAAGAAGGGCTCTTTGAGAAACTCCACCAGAGAACGGTAAGCGAAGTAATTGAGTTGCTCGTCATTTTTCCAGGCCTTATTACCGATCCACTTTTGGAAGCCCGGAGCGTAGGATGATTTTCGGAGTGCTTCAGCCAAGGTATCTGGTCCGGGGAGATTCATCTCCTTGGGGTTAAAGAAGGGCTCCTGCACTTGCTCGAAGAGATCCTGCGCCCGCCCGTCGTGAAAGAGGCCTCCCTCCCAAGCGTATGCCTCGCTGCCGTTGGGGAGGATGAAGTCATCGAAGGCCATGGGTGGAATTAAGGCGGCATACATCAGAGATGGAGCATTGCGGGTCCCTTTGATGCTCGGTGCCGCACCGGGTGAAACTTGTCGGGAGTCGGCGAATGCGTGGTTGGGATCGTGGCAGGAGATGCAGGCCTGTCCCTTTGGACGGGAAAGATTGGTGTCCTGAAAAATGGCGCGTCCGATTGCTGCGGCGGTGGCTGGTTCTTCAGCGGGGATTGTTCCCAAACTCAATAGTGTGATCACTCCGGTTTGGAGGAGCTTCCAAATCGAATCACAAGAAATCACGTCAGAGGGATAGCATTCGGATCACCTGTGTCGATCATGTGATTCGCCTTATTCTGCCGATGCCGGTCCGTAGATTCGTTGATCAAGCAGAGACGCCCCAATCTTCAATTCGTTATTTCAAGGTGCGGATATAGGTGAAGAGGTCGGCGATTTGTTCGTCAGAAAGATGATCAATGAGACCTTCGGGCATCAGGGAAGATTTGGTGATTTTGTGCTGCGAAATGTTTCCTCTTGGAACGATTTTGACGGCAGTGCCGATTGGCTGGATGCTGAGTTGCGTCGTTGTTTCTTCGACGAGAGATCCGCTGATTTTACTGCCGTCCTTGAGGATGATGTCGTGGCGATAGTAGCCACTTTCCATTTGTGCATTCGGAGTAAGGATGTTGTGGAGAAGAGCTTCGGTGGACATGGCTCCTGCTCCCGAAAGGTCCGGTCCGATGATGCCGCCAGTGTCACTGACTTTGTGACAGGCAAGGCAGGTGGCGAAGAGGGCTTTGCCTTTTGTGGCATCACCCTGTTGGTTGGCAAGGCGGTGGTATTTATCAAATTTCTCACGCGCGGCTTTGGCCGCCTGAGGAGTGACGAGCTTTGGAGAGTCGTCGGTAAGTTGGATGGAAGCCTGGCCGCGAAGCTTGATGTTTTTCGAGTCGCCGGAGAAGCGATGAACAAGAGCTTGTGGGAGTGCTTCGGTGTATTCGGTCAGGAAGTTTGAGCGGATTTCTTCGGCGTTTCTTTCCCGGTTCCAGACACGATATTCGCGGAATTGATAGGCCGATCCCTTGGCAGTATTCGATTGTCCGATTTTGAGATCGCGGAGGTCGTTCTTAAAGGGTTTGGATTTGTCGGTGTCGAGAACGCCATCGAGATAGAGCTTCATACCGCCGTTTTCGTCTCGTGTGATGGCACAGTGAGTCCATAGATTGGCAACCATGGGGCGTGTGGCAACGATGAGGTCTCCAACGGTGGAACCGCCATAGACGCGGAGAGTATTACCGTAGAAATTGAAGTCCGGTCCGCTTGCTCCGCTGCCAAGGAGGGAATCATTGTTGTCGATATTGGGTGCGAGTTTGATCCAGGTTTCGACGGTGAAGGGACCTTTCAAGGTGATCGCTACGTCGATGGCATCGGCGGGATTTTCAGAGAGTTGGATGACGGGTTGAAGGAGATTCGGTGAGTTTTTGAGGATGACTTTGACGTCGGGGTGGCTCGCTCCAAGTACCGCGACAATGCTGCCGAGGGCATCGGCGGTGAGGTCTTTGAATTCCCCGGATGACGCTGCCCGGGCGAGGGCGAGGGCACTTTCTTTCCGCGAGGTCAGGCCGTGGATGACGAGTTGGCGAAGGTCTCCTGGAAGGGAGTCCCACTCTCTCGCGAGGAAGGTGACAATGCGCGGATCCTGCAAGGATGCAAGGGAGGTCAGGGCTTCACGTTTCAGTGCGAGATCTGACGAGCGATAGTATTTTTCGAAGAGTGATCGGTCGGTGGAACCCAGTTCACGGAGAGCGGTGATGACGCTGAGAGTTTCGGGTTGCGAACGTTCTGCTGCGTTGAGCCAATTACGGATGGGATCCTCGAGATTCTTGAGGCGGAACTTGGCGGCGAGGCGGATGATAAGTCGTTGGTTTTTGAGCGTCGCCTTTGGGAAAATTTTGAGGGAAGCTTTGCCAACCAGCCTGGAAAGTGAGGGGTCGGCGGCAAGACTGGGGGAAATGTTTTCAAATGACTTGAGGAGGGAGACTTGCTGCTTGGGATCGGCAAGGATGCTTGAAAGGGCTGCCGTGACTTCCGGTTGATTGAGCTGGCTGCCAAGGAGGGCAAGTTCGCCGGAGCTGAGGGGTCGGCCCAAGCGGGGAATTGCCTTGGCGAGCTGGGAGGCCGCGACCTCGGGATCGAGCGATTGGATGGCGAGGAGAAATTGCTCGGAGGAGAGGGTTTTGACGGCCCCGCTCTCGAGCATTTTCTGCGTCACTGGACGGTGCGTTTCCATGGCCCATCGGGCAAGGTAGCGTTCGAAAGTGCGGTCGTAGGTGTCCCATCCTCCGGTGTTGAGAGGTGCATTTCCAAGACGAGCGGCGAGGGCCATCATGGCCGGGGTTGGGCTTTTGTGATAGCGCAGGGCATTGGCAAGGGCAGCGCGGATGCGACGTTGATCGGTGGGTGCGCCCTTGGCGATCGCGAGGAAGTCTGCTTCGGGAAAGCTGAGTTCTCCGGCGATGCGGATGCTCTGATAGCGAAGGGACGGGTGGGGATCCGAAGCAAGGGTGCGAAGGATGGAGGGAGTGATTTCGGCCATTCCTTCGAGGGCCCAAAGAGCGGCGCAGCGTCGGGAGACGGAGGCCCTGGAATCGATAATTGTTTTGGTGAGGAGAGGAATGACGGACTTGTCCCCCCGGTCGGAAAGTTCGTGCCAGGCGAGGCGGGAGAGGAGAGCGTTGGGGCCGCCGAGGTAGGTCGCGACTTCCTCCGAAGGAAGTTTGGTGAGGTTGGGTGGGGTGGTGTGCTTTTGGCTGTGATGGCGGATGCGCCAGATACGTCCGCGCTTTTTGTCGCGGTCGGGATGACTACGAGGGACCTCGTTGTGGGAAATGATTTTGTTATACCAATCGACGATATAGAGGCAGCCGTCGGGGCCGAAGTGGGCCGCGATAGGGCGGAACGACTTGTCACCGGAGAGGAGAAAATCGTCCTGCTTTTTATAGGAGTATTGTCCTTTGCCGTTCGTGGTGGCCGTCATGATCTGGAGACGGTTCGTGATGGGATTGACGATAATAAAAACCTCGCCCTCGTAGCCGAGTTGAAAGGGACTGCCTTCATCTTCGACGAGCGCGAGCCCGCTCAGCCCGGTGCCGCCCATTTGGGGGCCGTTGGTGGAGGGGTGGATGTTCGGAGCGTATGAGCGGAGTTTGTCTTGGGAGCCAGTGGGGTAGTGGGTTCCTGGTTCGAACTCGGCGACGGGAATGCTAATGTCGTTGGCTTCTTGGAGAAAGGCGCGGCCATCGCGGGTTTGGGTGAAGCCCCAGATGTTGTTTGGCCCGTGTGTGAGGAGGTCGAAGTCCGATCCATCGGGCCTCATGCGGGCAAGCTTGCAGTGAGTGAAGGTGATGCTTTTCGAGCCGTTGGCGAAGGGTTCACCCGATGGTCGCTGAACTTTCGAAGCGTTGAAGAGACCCTGAGCGAGAGAAATCCAGCCTCCGGGCATGCGTTCGAACTGGTGAGGGAAAAGGTGTGAATCCTGGACTCCGAATCCAGTGAGGACGGGGTCAAAGCGATCTGCTTTGCCGTCGTTGTTGGTATCATGGTAGTGACGGATTTCGTGGCCGTATTGAATGAGGGCTCCATCTTTCCAGGGGAGGATACCTAGTGGAATGACGAGACCCTCGGCAAAGACGCGCGGGGTGTGAGGGCCGGGTCCGTAGGGATTGTCAAAGACGAGGGCTTGATCCGTTCCGCCTTTTGCGAAGAGGGCTTCTGCAGCGTCTTTGCTCTCGTTGGCATCGACGGGGTATTCGCGGGCGGTGGTGGTCCACATGCGGCCAGCGGCATCCCAGACGACGGTGATGGGTTTGCTGACTCCCTGTTCTTCGCTTGCGACAAGCTCGGCAGTGAATCCGGGGGCGATCTGAAAGGTCGCTCTTTCTTCCTCCGGGGTGAGGGGACTTGGCTTGCTGGTCGATTTGGTTTCCCAATGAAGTGCGCCGGGAGTGGGTGCAAGTTCCTTGATGGTGACATTTTTCAGGTGGACCTCGAAGGCGCCACCGCCGTGAGCCTGGAAACCAATGAGACCGTTTTGGGGAATGCCGGGAGCGCGTTCGATGAAGTCGAGAGCGGCGACACCGTTGATCCATGAACGGATACGGGGGCCTTCGGCGACGATGCGGTAGTGATTCCAATCCCAATCTTTTGTGACCTTGCCGAGGGCCTCGGGATTGACCGGTTCGGCGATGACCCGGTTGCGACGGGACTCGTCGTAAATTTTGCCCCACCAGCCGATGCCGGCATCAACTTGATAGCCTTTCATTTCGGAATTATTGGGGAGTCGAATACTGCGCATCTGGAGACCTGAATTCATGAAACCAGTTCCCTTTTCCAATTTGATGTCGAATTCGAGTTCGAAGTTTTCGTAGCTTTTGTCAGTGGCGAGGAAGGTGTTGTGCGGGACTTTCTTTTTCATCGAGCCGCCGATGATCATGCCATCACGGGTGGTCCACCACTGTTCCTCGCCTTTGCGGACATCCCAGCCGGCGAGAGTTTTACCATCGAAGAGGGAGACTTTTTCGGCATGGCTGAGACAAACGAAAAGGAAGAACAGAGAGAGGATTTTCATAGCGGTCGGGAGAGCAGTTTGCCCCTCTGAATACGCGATGTCAGGAGGATTCCTGCCACAAACGTATACGGGAAATCCACATGGCTTTTATTTCAGAGTCTGCAGGTAGGAGATGAGGTCGAGGAAGTCTCGGTCGCCCATGCCGTCAGTCATGTTTTCTGGCATGACCGACTTACCTTTGATGTATCCGGCTCTCTTGATTTCGGTGAGAGGAATGACGACTTTGCCTCCTCCCATGAAGGCCAAGGTAATATTCTGATGACTGAGGTCGGAGCGGAATCCTTCGATAGCACTCCCATCTTTCTTAATTACCTTGTAGCTGTAGAAGATTCCTTCGACGGCATCATTCGGCTTTAAGATGGCGGTCAGGACCTCCAGAGGAGAGCGATGTCCTCCTCCTCCCAGGGGTGGGGCGAAGCCACCGCGTGCGCCGTCGTGACAAGCTGCGCATCGACCCGCGAAATGGACCTTGCCTTTTGCGATGTCTCCGGTTGAGGTTTGCACGAGTCTACTCAAGCGGGCGATGTCTGCGTCCAATTTCTTTGAGGCTTGAGGCTTTTTCTTTTGATTCTGTTCCAGAATTTGGCTCCATTTTTCTTCATCGGGTGAAGGGTGAATGGTGCGATCCTTTCCGATGCTTTCAATGAGTTGGTTGAGGAAGCGTTTTTCGTAGGGGCCACCCAGAGCGTAGTAGTATTTTTTCCAGCCCTGGACTTTCTTGCTTGCTAGATTTTTCTTGGGTGTTTGGAAGTGTTTCGCGAAATCCAAGTGGGTTTGATTTAGCGGCTGCGGGGTGTCGCGGAAGAAGCGAATGAGTTCATTGATGACGTAGAATGATCGCTCTCCGCGAAGAACTTTCAGAAGAGGGAAGCACTCTGAGAGCGGGGGATGGAGATTGGAAAGGGCACGAAGGGCTTCATGGCGAACGTTTTGGTTTTTGCTTTCGAAGAGGATTTTCCAGACCGAAGCGTCGAAATGGCCGAGAGATTCGAGTGCCCAGAGAGCATGGATGCGATTGCTGTCGCTCGTGTCGGAGGATTGGACGAGTTGGGTGAGAGATGGGATGATGAAGTTTGCTTTCCGGATGGAAATCTGGTGGATAGCCGCGCGCATTTCCCAGAGGTTTCCGGAAGTGAGATGATCGATGAGCTGGGGCGTTGACGACTCTTGGACGTTCGGGGGGATGAGGGGGTTTTGGGATTTGTGACGGACTCTCCAAATCCGGCCAAGAGTGCGGGCGTGCTTGTCGAGGTTACGGGTCGTCGTGCCGTGGGAGATGGTTCGGTTATACCAGTCGGCGATGTAAAGACATCCATCGGGGCCGAAGGCAACATTGACGGGGCGGAACATGGGGTCGTCACAGGTGACGAGGTCGGTTTCCCGTTTAAAGTGGTGGTTGCCAAGTTCATCGACGTTGTATGAAACGGTATTGATCTCACCCGTGATGGGGTTGGCGACGAAGTTAAAGTCCCGCCATTCGGCAGGGAAGTCGCGAGGTGAAGTCCCGGCGGTGGCGATCCCGCAGAAGCCGGTTCCGTCCAGGCCGAGGTCGGCTGAGGTGGGAGGATGTTGGAGAGGGTTTCGTGAAGCGGTGGCGAGGAAGCTGGGGTAGGTGGCATCGCGCTCAAAGGCGGCCTGACTGTAGCCGAGATCGTTTGCTTCGTGAATGTAGGTTCGTCCTTCCCGGTTGATGGCCCAGGCCCAAATGTTGTTCATTCCTTCGCCAATGATTTCCAATCGAGTTCCGTTTGGTTGATAGCGTCCGACAAGGCCCTGATTGAACGGTGTTTGTTTGCCATCGGAAGTCGTGATCGTTCCGGTGCTGTGGACTCCTTGTGAAAAGTAAATCCAGTTTCCGGGGCCACGGGTAAGTCGGTGGGCGCTGGTGTGGCTGTCTTTGACGCCGAAGCCACTCATGAGAGTGGTGATGCGGTCCGCTTTTCCGTCGGAGTCGGTGTCGTTGAATTTTAGAACCTCGGTTCCTTGAATCACATGGATGCCATCGTCATGAGGAAGAACGGAGATGGGCATGACGAGTCCGTCCGCAAAGACTCGGGGTGTTTGAGAATCGGTGAGATGAGGTTCCGGAAAAACAAGGATCTTATCGTTCCCCTTCAGTTTGAAACGTGAGGGGTTGTTGTCGTTGGGATACTCGCTGGCGGTTTGGGTCCAAAGGCGGCCTGCGTCATCGAATCCGAGTGAGATGGGCTTGATGGCACCTAGCTTTTCGTGGCTGACGTTTTCAATCACGAAGCCTTCGGGAAGGTGGAAGAGGGCAAGTTGCTCCTCCATTGACTGGGTTTTGGCATCGAGGGTGTTACCTAGTCCTTCGGTAAATTTCTTTTTTCGGATGTTTTTTTTTGAAGAGATAGAAGTGGTGCGGAAGGCCTTTAAGTCGACTTCGTCTCCCGGGTGGAGGATGAGATAATCGAGAGCAAACATGTAGGATTTCAAGGCCTCGGGATGGGTTCCGATGATCTTGATGGAGAGGGTGTGTTGGCCTGCGGAGAGAGCGATCGCTTGACCGAGGGGAATGGTGCCGGATCGGGTCACTCCGTCGTTGTAAAGGTCGATAGATTTCGAGAGCTTTTTACCATCGAGGGAGAATTCCACGATGCCGTAGTCCTTTGCTTTGGTCATTCCGACGCCAAGACGATAGGTCCCGGCTTTGCTTACGGGAATGGCGAGTTCAAGGATGTCACCGGGTTTCGCTCCGGTCCACCAAAGGTGCTGGTCTCCGCTCCAGAGTCCGGTCCCGAAGGTGTGAAGACTCTGGGGGCGGGCGGATCCGGTGGACTTCATGACTTTGAGAGCCTCGCCTTCGAAGAAGAGAGTGTTGTCTTTCGGCGAGGGCTTCGCCTTTTTGGGGGGAGCGGTGTCGGTTTGGATGAAGGCAAAGACGCCTTTTTTATTTCCTACGACGATGTCGATCTTGCCATCGCCGTTAAGATCGCCAGTGGAGATCTGTCGGCCCACTCCGGAATTGTCATCGATGAGATAGGGGATGAGTTCAGTGCTGCCGTCCTTGTGCCGGGTCGTCCGGAACCAATAAAGGACGGCGGGATCGTTCGCGCCGGGGTCGCGGCCGTTGTGGGCGAAGTAGCACTTGCCGGTGACGATATCCTTAATGCCGTCGCCATCGATATCGACACAGTCCATGGCATGGGGTTGGGAGAAACAAACGCCGTAGGGATTTCCTACGGGCTTATCCGTCATCACGATATGTTGTTTAAAGGTGATGGCTCCGTCTTCTTGGACTTGTTCATACCAAGCCATTCCCCAGGAGTGGGCATTGAGGGCGGTAACGACGTCGTTATCGCCATCGCCATCGATATCGTAGGCGAACATCTGGGCTCCTCCTTGCTTTGGGGCGAAGGCAAACGGATGAAATTTCCAGGGCGTCTTGCGGTCCCAGTTTTTCGGTTGCTGCCACCAGCCGCGTTTTTCGAGAATATCGGGAAGCTTGTCGCCATCAATGTCGCCGGAACCGAGGCCATGAATGAACATCTGAACCCCGCTATCCTTCGGGGTGATGCGATGAACGATCCAGGGTTTGGTCGGGTCGGGAGCTGGCTCAGAGAGAGTGATGTAGCCCCGACTATGAGCGAGCAGTTGCCGGCTCTTGCCCAGGACATTGACATATTGGGGAGATTCATTGCAGATGTGCTCCTGGGCGGGGCAGTGTTCGCATTGGTGTTCCTTGTTGTCGGCCGGGAGCGGTTTTTCGCCGGGGTTGATGGCGAGATGCGCGGGTTGGGCGGGTAAGCCAACTTTGAGAATGTCAGTCCATTTGTCCTTTGTAATGAGATCGGGGAAGGTGAAGAAATTTTGAGAGTATCCCCCGATGGGAAAGACTTTGACCGGAGCATAGGCATGGGATTTCTTAAAATTGGGGCCCTGCCACCAGAGCGGTCCGGCAATGATATCGGGTTTGCCATCGGCATTGATGTCGCCAATGGAAGCACCTTCGGTCAGATATTGATCCGTCAGTTGGATCTTCTTAAAAAAGACCGTTGTCTTCGGGGTGGATCGCTCTCCCCAGCAGAGGGAGGTGATAAGAGGGAGCAATAGGATGTGGAAAACTTTCATAGCAGAGGTTCAATTCCTCATTCATCCATTTTGTCCATACAAGGTGTCGAATGGAATTAGAGGTGAGCCGAAGACTCTGGCTTCACGTCGAAATCAAACACGACGAGGCGTTCGAGACGTGGCTGGACCAATTCGACTCGCTTCAAGTGTTCCGGATGAGGGAGGTATGCGTCGCGCGATTCCGGGTTGTCGAAGGTCATGATAAAACCGTGGGTGTATCCATCGGACAGTCCTTCATCAGATTTATAGGGACCGTGTTCCATGCTGAGAAGCCCGGGAATGACTCCGACCATGGCGCGCATTTCCGCGAAACATTCATCGATTTGTTCCTCTGTAATGCCTTCTTTGAACTGAAATACTCCGAAGTGATTGGTCATTTTATGTGCTTGGTTATGATTGTTGGGATTGGATGAGTTCGAGTAGCTTGTGTGCGGCCGCCTGAGCGAAAACCTCGCTGTTGATTTCTTCTTCGAAATCAACAACCTCACATTGAGCGTTGGCGTGAATCGCATCAAAGAGGGCTTGGTCGGCCTCGGGGTCATAAAACGATTGCCCTTCCGCTGAAATGATTGAGATCGCTTTACGAGGAATCAGGATGGCTGTGGGTGCGGGGTTGGCATTGGCTTTCTCTGCGAGAATTTTGCCAAGCTGTGCGCATTCTTCGGCGTTGGTTCGCAGGAGAGTCACTTGTGGATTGTGGACGTAGATCGTGCGGTCCTCGTGTTCAGCGAGAAGAGTATCTCTTTCGCCGTAGTTGGCCATATCGAGACAGCCGGGTGCGATCACCGAAGGAACCTGTGCCTTGGCCATGGCGTCCATTCGATCTGGGCCGGCGCTCAAGGTGGCACCGAGGAGTTCGTCGGCCCACTCGGTGGTGGTGAGATCAAGGACTCCCGTGACCATTCCTGATTCGATGAGTGATTCCATGGTTCTACCGCCGGTTCCGGTGGCATGGAAAATGAGGACCTCGTATCCGGCATCTTCCAGAACCTTTGACGCAATGTTGATACAGTCGGTCGTGTTGCCAAACATGCTGGCAACGATAAGAGGCTTGTCATCTCCTTGGGTGATCTGCGCTTCCACCATTCCGCAAATCGCTCCGGCAGCGCGAGTGAAGATGGTTTTTGAAATGCGATTGAGTCCGGCAACGTCAACGATGGAAGGCATCATGGTGATGTCCTTGGTTCCGACATAGTGAGCGGTGTTTCCCGACGCCAGGGTAGAGACCATGAGCTTGGGAAAGCCAAGCGGGAGCGCGCGCATGGCTGCAGTACCAAGGGCAGTTCCGCCTCCTCCTCCGAGCGAAATAACGCCGTCAATTTTTCCATCTTGCGCAAGTTTGGCAAGAAATACTGGAGCGGCTTTTGACATCGCGACAACACATTCTCCACGGTCTTGCTTGTCGATAAGTGCTTGCAGGTCGAGTCCAATGGCTTCGGCAACACCGAAGCGGGAAATATCAGGAGTGATCTGTGGGTCGCCTCCGGTTCCGAGATCGATGAGGATCACCTCGTGTCCCTTTTTTTGAATCAAGTCAGCAACGAAGGCGTGCTCGTGGCCCTTCGAATCGAGAGTCCCTAAAACGGCAATGGTCATGGTTTTAGTGGATTCGCTTGACCGGGATGGACTTAAACTGACGGGTGAGATCAGTGAGGGGTTGCTCAATGGCCATTCGTTCCAGACTCGACGCGCCTACGAATCCGACGGCATCGGTATGTTCGCAAACGTACGCGGCATTTTCCGGCGTGAGAATGGGTCCACCATGGGAAAGAACCATGACGTCCTTACGGACCGAGTGGGCGGCATCGCAAATAGACTGTGTCGCTTGGACGGCATGGTCCATTGAGACCGTGGCATCGGTGACACCGATCGATCCTCCGATGGTGCAGCCAACGTGGGCGATGATCACGTCGGCTCCGGCTTCGGCCATGCCCTTGGCCTCCTCGGGCGTGACGACGTAGGGAATCGTGAATTGGTCCATCTTATGAGCGAGGGCAATCATTTCGATTTCCTTCTGCACACTCATACCGGTTTCCTCGAGGGTCTGCCGGTAGGCACCATCGACAATGGTGTGGGTGGGGAAGTTGTTGATGCCCGAAAAGCCCATGTCGATGACTTGGCGGAGGAAGTGCCACATGCGACGGCGAGGGTCGGTGGCGTGGACACCACAGATTACCGGGATCTCTTCGACGACCGGGAGGACTTCAAATTCGCCAATTTCCATGGCGATGGCATTGGCATCTCCATAGGACATGAGGCCGGCGGTGGAACCGGCACCAGCCATGCGGAAGCGTCCGGAGTTGTAGATGATGATGAGGTCGGCTCCGCCTTTCTCAATAAACTTGGCGGAGATGCCTGTTCCTGCTCCAGCACCAATAATGGCTTCGCCTTTGGAGAGAGTGTCATGAAGACGCTCGAGCATTTCGTTTCGTGTATAGGGATTTCCGATCCCGGTCCATGGATTAGGCATAATGTCGTTAGGAATAGAAATTTAGTAAAGTCAGAGGATGATACGAGTGCTCTGAAAAAGACCTTAGCGGGTTCGGAGTAAAAGTGGCCCACATTTACATACAAAATTTCCACATGTGAAAAGAAAAGGCGGGTGTCGCCGTGAATGTGCTGATTTAATCTTCTCTCGTCTATTAGATGCAGGATGGCAGATAAGAAAGTAGCACCAAAAACCTTAGAGAATGTCCGTGTCCTCGGTGAGATGACAAAGGTGAGAGTGATTCGTGTTGATGAAGACGATCATCGGAATTGGTTGCAGGAAGCGCCCGTTTGTCCGCAATTGTCAAAGCACCAGATTATCCATGCTGGAATCATGAAAGCCTATTCACCTTTCGAGATTGTCCGGATCGAACAAACAGGGACATTCATGTTGGCGTGTATTGAAGGTGAGGGTGCCATCTTGGTTGATGGATCGTGGAAGCGAGTGAAGGCAGGGGAGGCGTGTTTGTTACCACCTTTCGTTGCGAATGCCTTGAAGTGTGTAGGGTCAAAGTCCTGGAGATTTTGTTGGGTCCGCTATTTGGAGCGCAAGGAGATCTCTCCGATTGTGAGTTCAATTTCCCCGGTGCGAGGTAAATACGATGCTGAACCGCTGCAGCGAGCCATTGAAGGTCTGCTTGCGGAGTGTCAGACGGACGGTTCTACGGCTTTGAAGTATCATTGGGTGGAGTTAATTCATCAATATGTTCTTCGGTTTGCTCAACCCCACCAGTCAGATGATCGTCTCTGGCGTCTCTGGCAGAAAGTCGATCAAAGATTGGACTATCGATGGTCACTCGCTGAGTTGGGCGAGGTCGCTTGTGTCAGTGGAGAGCACTTGCGCCGACTCTGCCAAAAAGCACTGGGCCGAAGTCCCATGCAGCAGATCACGTTCCTGAGAATGCAGAGGGCTTCCCAGTTGCTCCTGGAAACGGATGAAAAAATTGAGACTATCGCGAGAATGACTGGCTACAAGAATGCCTTTCACTTCTCCAATGTCTTTATGGATTGGGTCGGTATTCGGCCTTCGGAGTTTCGTGGATAGCTCATCGTGTCATCACGCGGAGGCGCACAAATTGGTGGGGCTCCCCTGAGAGGGGGAGAGGTGTTTGATAGCTCACCTTGATTGTGCCGTTACCTTGGTTGATACGGGATTGGAAGATCGGCAGAGGTGAGTGGTGTCCAGTTGACAAGATTGGTGGAGTATTCCGCTCTCTATGAGAGCATCGTCGCTCACGAGATTCAGCAGGAAAATCACCCGGAATGAGTCGCCGACGATGATCGGAATGGTCGAACCCTTTTTGTGGCAACCGCACAATAGAGCCCTTTGGTTTGGCTCATTTAAATAATGTGGATTACAGGCATCAAGATCTGTCTCTTATACACATCTCCGAGCCCACGAGACAAGAGGCAATCTCG
>OJHF01000164.1_pt1 | contig 19134 bp, 13 predicted proteins | sample 1594891 | NCBI WGS metagenome assembly OJHF01 (sample SAMN05416737, study PRJEB24817) | seawater metagenome | isolation source: Sea water | place: Canada:Atlantic | collected 2013-07 | reverse complement strand
TCTACACAGAGTAGATCGTCGGCAGCGTCAGATGTGTATAAGAGACAGGATCAAGGCAGTTACGCTGACGATCTAGGTACAGCCTTCGGTACAGGTGTACGCTCACTTCCCGGCATAGCTACGGGACTTGGTGACGCTGCGCTGGGTGCGGCTTTTGGCGCTGACCGCCCACTAGATCGCATGGCATCTGCTATTGGCAGACGCACTGGTTTTCAGCCGTCCTTAACACAAGCAGCACCTATGACCGCCGCCACACAGGAAGCGCAAGCTGCTGTAGAAAACGCGAAAGGTTTTAGTAATACGCTCGGCGCTTACATAGATAACCCCCGCGCTATAGGTACAACCATAGCTAGTTCTGCCGCCCCTAGCCTTATTGGTGGTGTAGGCGGTGGAGTTGGTGCCGCTCTCGCCAGATCAGCAGTAGCCAAAGGCTCTACCTCACTCTCAGCTAAAGCACTCGCAAATCCTTTTATCGCTGCTGGAGCTGGTGAAGGTGCAGTTATAGCTGGCTCACAAATGAATGACATAGACCCCACAGTTGATCCACGCAGGGCGGGTTTATCAGCTCTTGCGGCAGGTGTAGGCGGTGCGATTATTGGCGGAGGCGGTGCTAAGTTAGCTAGTAAAATGGGTGTTGGTGATCTTGAGCTGCTGTTCCAAGGCGGTGCAGGACGGGGTGTTTTACCCGTAGGTCAGGCAGGTAAAGGCATAATAAAACGCATACTTGGTGGTGCTGCGGTAGAAGGTGTTTTCCAAGAGATGCCACAATCTGCACTGGAAGGTTTGACAACTAACTGGGCAGAGGAAAAGCCACTATTCCAAGGGCTAGGCAAACGAGCTGCCGAAGGTCTCATTACTGGCATGGGCATGGGCGCAATAGTCGGCCCCTTTGGTACGGCCCGCAAAGCACCCACAGAGTCAACTGACTTACTAGGTAGTCAGGGGAAGCCTACTCCATACGCGCCGGGAGAGAACTCCCAAGAAGGCAGTGATTTTGAAGGTAGTACGCCTGCGTTAGCGAACATGCCTGTACAAGAGCTGCTTGCTAACACGAATACGTTAGCTGAAAACATAGTCGGACTAGACGCTGAGTCAGACGCAGAAGCTAAGAAGGTGCTGCAAGATAACCTAACTGCCTTGCAGTCAGAGATTAAACGCCGCAAGTTGCCTCCGCAGCTTATAAGCAAATCTAAGACTGTTTCGCGGTACGAGAAGCTCAAGAGCGGTATCCTTGTTAGCGAAGCTAACTTACAAGGTAAGTACGCCGAAAGTACGGAGCTTGGTGAGAAACTAGAGAATCGTATAAATAGGGATAAGGCTGAGCTGGCTGAGATAGAGGAGGCTTATCCAGAAATAAAAACTGATCTTGCCGAGCGAGATTATGAGTTGTTGCAGAGCAAGCTACAGAAACTAGCTAAGATGGAAGCTGCACCAAAGGTCAAGCTGACCAAAAAGCAAACACAAGAGAAGGCCGCCATTGAAGCTCAGCTAGCTGAGATAGTCGCTGATAACCCAGATTTAGGTGCAGCCTCACCTCTTGCTGAGGGGTTCCAAGAAGCCGATGATTTAGAGCCTACTGTAATTGCTGGCGAGGCTCCGGTTACAGAACAAGAAAGTGAAGTGTCTGCCGCAGTTAAAGGCATGCCGACAGAAAACCTACAGTCTAGCGTCAAATCTTTAACTGATTCTCTGGCCGATTTAACTGACGAAGCCACCCCCGAAGCAAAGAAGCGGTTGGAGGATACTCTCGCTATAGTTCAGGGTGAGATAGAACAAAGAAACTTGCCACGTACTAACAATATTGACGGTTTAACATTGGTTGATTCACCGATGTCGGAAAATGAAACCGCACTGTACGCAGCTAGGGATGCCGCTGAGGCCCGTCGAGCTGCGCTGAACAAGCAGAAGGACGATGCAAACATAACTGACCCTAACGATCCTATATGGGACGCTATCGACGTTGAGATGGCTGAACGAAAGCGGCTAAACCAACTGGCGGAGCAAGCAACTCGTGAAAGAGTCGGTGCCAATACGCCAGTTTCGGGAGTATTTAACACAGCCGCTGATCGGGCTGCTTTCTCCGCTTCCTTGCCTGATGACCTACGCGCCAGAGTAGGGATTGGTGCTAAAGGTGGTATGTCTGACACTAAGAAGCTAACTAAGCAGATAATGAATGCAGCAACAACTACCCAAGAGTTGCTGGAGATCAAAGAGAAGTTGGAGTTTGCAGGTGATAACCAACTGGCTTTTGATGAAACAGGTTTAGAGCTAGTAAACATTGTTTTAGACCTAAGAGGTGATAGGCAGCAAATCTTGGACGCACGAGTTGAAGCTGGGAAGCAGCCATTAAACAAGTTTTCGATGGCTCAGATAATGAACTCTATGGGGACAACAGCCGATAAGAAGGGTCGCCTCAGCTCTGACGATTCTAGGGTTATGAACTTGTGGCTTGAAGAAGTAGTAACAAACGGCGGCACTAACCCTGTTACCTTTATTCAGCTTGCAGAGACCGCTACAGGTAAGAAGGCTCGCGGGGCAGACGCGATAAAGAAGCAGATAAAACGGATACGGGCTAAAATAATCAATACCGTAGGTTTAGAGCGGGGCATACTTGACGAGGATGGCAATGTAGATGAGGATGCTGTAGCGGCCTCTCTACCAGACAATTTTTTACTTTTGAGCAAGGATGAGTCCGCTAGCCGAAACAAAGGCAGGGCTTATTATCAAGCAGCGGCCAAGCTAGATGAGGCTAACCCACAAGGAAATGGTACGCGGACAGAAATAATAGATGGTCAGGAAGTCGAGGTGCAAATCATAGGCACTTCCTATATGGACACAGCCGCTAAGCAAGTTGCTAGTTTAGGTAAGTTCATTCCCTTCACTCAAGGTAACACTCCAAAAGATGACAGCGGCACAAGTGGTCGTGACAAAGAGAATCAAGTCGCTAGTGATCCCTTTGCAGGCACCCCCGGCACTTTTAACGCTGGAGGGTTTAATGAGTGGGAAGAAGTAAGTAACGCAGATGATACGGTGGCCGAGGAGTTTGAGAAGCAAGAGGGTGTGAGTGTAAGAAGCAGCATTGATGGAAACAACACGCCATTTTCGGGTGCGCCCAAAAAAGTAAGGCGTGATGAGTCAGTGCAGATAGCGCTATATAATCTGTACGCCGAGTTTGGTACGGGCGTTCCAGATAAAGGCCAGCTAGCTACTCTCGCTGATAAGTTTGGCATAGGCATCAAAGAATTTGAAGCTATAGTAGGAAAGTCGCTTACCGAGCAATCGCTAGCTAATCTCGCCAAAAAAATAGGCTTGAGTGCGTTATCGCCCGATCAGTTAAAAGCGGTAAACCAAAAAGCCTTTGAGTACGGGCTGGCTGAAGATCAACTAGAGCAAGCAAGGCTATCTTTTCAGTCGATAGAATCTGTGCAAGAGATGTTTCCAACACTTTCTGGTGATATAGATGACCAACTCGCGTACTTTGCCGCTTGGAATAGTCTTGATACTGAAGGCGAGTTTCCGGCATCTCAGTTCTTTGTTCAAAACCTAGACAGAGCGGTTGAGTGGAACTCTTTAGTGCGACAATCGCAAGCGAGAGAAGCGGCGGGTGAAACAGGAACCCAAACTATTTTAGAAAGCGAATATAAGCGCTATGTAGACGTATATAGAAACTCAGGTGGCCTTCAGCAGCGGGTAACGCTAGCAGGATTTAACGTAGATAAGGCAGAGAATAACGTAGAGGTTATGAAGGCGCGGTCTTTAAGCTACATTAACAAGATACTGGCGGCCAAGTCTCCGCCTAGTAATTGGAAGGCAATGGAGCTGGATGCCGCAGTGGCAGCTACCGACATCGAAAAACTAAACACGGATGTACTTAACCCAGTGCTTACTGGCAACGAAGTAAACTTACAAGATGCCATAGTGCGTCCCGTATCTGTAGCAGAGCAAGCGAAAAGAGACGCTGACAACGAAGCCAGAGTCGCACGCAGAATGATTAAGTACATGGAAGAAAGTATTTCCATTTTCACTCCAGAGCTAACGGCAAAGTGGCGGAAAGCAGGCTTGTCTGAACAATACATAGCCAACATCGGGCGCGAATATTTAAAGCGTATAAACTCACCGCCTATTCTAAATAAATCAAATGGCGCTGTGTACTCAGACGAAGTTATCGTTGCTGAGCCAGTAGAAAATGAGATGCCTTTGGCGGAAGCCAGAGCCTTCTTAAAATCAGACGGGAAATTGCGCCCACTACTTTTGGCTATGTCTCGTGATGGTATCTTTAATGAGTGGGTTCCAACTAAAAACGCCACACAGTTTACAACAGTAGGTGAGGACGGTAACTTTTGGTCGTATCTAAAAGTAGGTAGCCAGTACCAGTTACACGTTTTTGATTCTTCTGCGGGTGCAGGCACGATAAACAACAGGGATGACGCTGGTGTTAGTAATCTTAGTGTAGAGTCAGAAAGTCTTTTTGGTGTCTATGCTAACCTTGACCAGTTAAAAGATGTCGTAATGAGCCAACTTAGCGGGTTCACGCAAGCTCAAATAGACAGATGGCAGGCGAAGGCCAACACAACTAAAGGTACGCGTGGCGATGGCTCTGTGAAGCCTGAGAAAAAAGTGCTAGACCGCAGAGAAGAGGCCAAGCAGAAGGCTAGCAGTTTACGTACACTGAAGTTATGGGACAACCACACTGGCTTAGAAAGCTACAAACTACAGGGTGTCGCAGAGAACTCTGGTAAGTGGTTAGTAGGTATCTTACCTAATCAGTCGTCTGCACTAGGTGCGGACGGTGCGGTTTATACCATAGTGCAGATGCCGTCCAAAAGGAAAGCACCGAAGACAAAAAATATTCCTTTGGATGAAACAGGCTTCCCTACTACTGATCGCTTCTACGTTTTTAAAGCTGAGACTAAAAACGGAGCGGTGAGAAACCCGAACAAGAATGACGCTATTATTGGTAAGGATGGGTACGTATCTTTAAAAAGTGCCATGCAGGCATTTAATAAAATAGAACTCGTTGCGGCAGATGTTGCTGCACCTGTAGTAAAGTCAAAATCCGGGTATCAGCAGCCTATTAAACAAACTCCACAAGCAGGAATAGATACCAGTAGAGAAAGCGATCTTTCGCCAGATGCTTCCGTTGCGCAGATCAAGGGAAGGCTGGTCAGAAACTTGCAGGCAGGACGTTCTGTGGGTGAGGGATTGACTACCAAACAAATGGAAAGGGCGCGGAATGGCCTCCTGAGTGAGACTCGCGCTAGCTTAACGCAGCAACCTGTTACTCAGGCAAGTACCACAGCGGCGGTGCTTGAAGCCCTCGATAAGTACGTACCTAGAGGCGTGAAGAACAAGATACGTGTGGCTCAAAACTGGTCTGAGATCGAAGATTACCTAGTGCAGAACGATGTAGCTCCTAGCATGAACGCAGGTGGCTTTGTGCATAACGGCAATGTATTCCTAATAGCCGATAACATCCAAGCAGGTACAGAAGGTGGTGTAATCATGCACGAGGTGGGTGTTCACATGAACATGACACCCAGTGACATCCAGATGTTTGCCGACACTATTCGCAACATGTCTCGTAAGAACCCTTTAGCTCAGCACGCCTTGGATTCAGTCGATGCTCAAATGAGCGCTATGTTGACGACTAACGGAGTCATTAGTAGATTTGATGTAGACCACGAAGTAGTGGCTTATTTTGTAGAACATGCGGTCAATAGCGGCATAGACCCCATGCAGATAGCACAAAAGCCAACTGCGCTAGGTAGGTTCTTCCGTAGGCTAATAGCGATTGTGCGTAGAACTATGTCAGGTATGGGCTTTAGCTCAAATTACATAACCTCTCAAGATATAGTAGACGCAGCGTGGGGCGCGGCAGACACTGTGTTCCGTCAGCCTATAGATGAGCAGTCAGTGCGTATGAGCGCAAGAGCGATGACGGGCGCGTTAAACAGGTCAACAGATGCGATGAATACAAAGGCATCTGGTGGCGCACAAAATATGTTCTCCTCTATGTCGCACTACACTCGCAGAGCCTTAGCACCGTTTACCTTTAGCCATGACATCCAAGCACAGGCGCAGGATTACCTGCCTAGCTCAGTTGACTACTTCGATGCTACAACTCGCAGTGTAACTAGACGAGGTGAGTTTACTCAGGATGTAGCTAAATCCCTGAAAGGTGCAGAGGGTTTCAACCCGAAGCAGCGTAATGAGGTTAACCAGTACCTACTAGATTCTCAGACAATAGAGGCGTGGGGCTTCGAGGCGACTTTTGCAGGGAAGCTAGAGCCACTTAAAGTAGACGAGGGGCTGCGTAAAAGATATGACGCTATGACTGCCGCGCAGCAGCAGGTTATATTTAACATATTCGCTACTACTGCTAAGCATAGGCGGCAACATTATCAGACATTGAGAAATGAGATTTTGTCTACAGGCGAGGAGCTTATAGCTAGCGAGGTGGATGTGACTAAATCTGACCTGTTAGAAGACCAGCTACAGGAAGACTTAGATAAATTTGATTCAGAAACAGGCCCTCAAAAAGTAGCTTGGCTGCACCTTAGGCGATCAGGCGACCATGCCGTTATTTTTATATCCGATGCGCTAAGAGAGGTTATGGAGTCTACAAGTAACTCAAGCTCCAATACTGATGTTCGTGATATGAAGAAAGACTCTGCACACTACCGTGTTGAGTTCTTGTCTAACAACTTAGCTGCCAGCAACCGTAGAGATGAGATACAGAGGGAAGTAGGGCAGTCCGGCAAAGTAGAGAGCTTTCTACGCACCAACATGCCAGCCACAAAGGACGCGATACCTTTTTACTACCTCAATGTTATGCGTGCAAACACAACAAGAGATGCCGAGTTTGATGAGTTTGGCGATCCTACAGGCAACTCAGTCACCGCCCAAGCTCAGATGAAGGCTTGGAACAAAGCCTACATACAGAATCTGAGTGATACCAGCATAAGGAAAGCTGAGCTAGAGCGTATAAATGTAGAGGGTGCAGACGGAGACATGATTAGCGCATTCACTGAGTACAGCGCGTCTTTAAGTGGCACTGTGGCGGGTATTGAGCTGGGTCGTTCTACTAGCGCGGCTATCCAGAACATGCGTAATGAGCAAAAGAGTGCCTCACAGCGGGGCCTTAATCGTGACACAGCCAGCATATATCTAAATCAAATACTGAGTAAGCACTCTCAAGACTTAGACCCAAACATAGGTACTAACTCTAACTTTGTAAATAACACTATGGCGGTGACATCTTTCTGGATGCTACTCACTAGTCCAGCCTATTACATACAAAACCTGACTCAGCCTTGGATGCTAACACTACCGCACATAGCGGGTCAGTTTAACGACTTATCTGGTACATCCAGTGCTATGACAACTAACTACGTTATTATGAAAGATGCGTGGTCTGCCGAGCATGGTAATGGCCTTAAAAGTTGGGGTGGTGAGCTGGCAGACATAGAAACTGTCATCGCTAAAAAAGGCGAATCCTATCGACCTTTGATGGAGTCTTTAGTTCGCAAAGGCTTATTTGATATTGGCCTAGATTCTGACATGGGTAAGTTCACTGGCACTGGTGGTGTGGGCGGCGTACTTAGCTCGGTGCAGGGTAAGTTTACTCACGCAGTTCGTAGTGTTGAGGTATTTAACCGTGGCGTAACGGCACTGACTGCCTACGAGATGGCTAGTAAAAACCCTGCTAGGCTGAAAATGATTACTGACCCCACAACAAAGAAGTCACGCCGTCAAACGCCTGAGGAGTACGCCATACAAGAAGTAATCCTTACCCAAGGCGATTACTCTGCTGGTAACGCGCCAAGCATTATAAATAAGTTTGGTGGGCTTTCTAAGTTAATGACTCAGTTCCGTAAGTTTCAGTTAATACAAATAAGTCTGCTAGTACGCATGGTCGGAGCTTCTTTTAAGGGCGCTAGCCCAGTGGAAAGGGCCGCAGCTAGACGACAACTAGGTTACGTATTGGCTACACATGGTATAGCTGGTGGCGTATTAGGCTTGCCGATGATGAATCTCGCGGGGTACGCAGTCGCCGCAGCCTTCGGAGATGATGATGAGCCTGCAAACTTTGAGGTTATGATGCGGCAAGAGATAGGTGACGATGGTTTAGCCGACCTGTTCTTAAAAGGTATGCCAGCGTGGGCAGGTGTAGATGTGTCCTCTAAGGTAGGTATGGGCTACACCTTTTCAATACTCCCGTTTACTGACCTAGAGATGTCGAAGGACGGCTTGTATGCAGGTATGGCTGGCTTATTTGGTGGGCCTACGGTGGGGCAAGCCGCAATGTGGATAGAAGGCGCGTCTATGGTAAGCGAAGGAGACTACGCCCGTGGTATTACACAGATGCTGCCGAAAGGGATAAAGAACTTATCTAAAGCACTTCTAATGGGGGAAAATGGCATACAGCGTAGGAACTCAGCGCGTGACACCGCTATGTCGGCAGAGGAATTTACATATTTAGACCTGTTCAGTGTGTTCATTGGCCTACCAACCACGAAAATCAGTGACATGCAGAATGCTAACGCATGGCTGCAAGAGTCTACGACTATGCGTAACGAACGCTTGTCTAGGATCAAAGGAGACTATGTAATCGCGTATAACGACCAAGACTACTCTGGCATGCAAGACGCACGCAACCAGTTAGACAAACTGAACAACACCTACGCCGGGTTAGGGTACAAACGTAAGACAAACAAGTGGCTCAGAGAAGGCCCCAAAGAACAGCGAGAGAGAGAAAAGCTCACTGTCGATGGCGTTCGTTTAACTAATGAACAAAAGAAAGGCGGCACGCTAGACCTGATGGTGGGCAAGGAGTAGGTAATGAATGACGAAGATAGACTCGAACGCATAGATAGAATGCTCACGGATATGAGCGGTCAGTTTAACAAGATCGTTCGGTTGGAAGAGAAGCACCTCGCCCTCTCTGATAAGGTGTCCAGCATTGGGGGCAGGATACACAAACATGCTAACATAATAATGGAGCTACAGAATGTTGCCTCCCTCAACACCAAGTCTGTAGGGCAGTTCGAGAAGCTGGCGTACATGTTAGTAGGTTCAATCTTTGCTGCCGTATCTTACTTCGTGTTCGAAAAGCTATAGGAAAACAACACAATACGCACGCAACTTAAATAAAGGTAAAAACATAATGAAAACTTTAGCGTTTGTTGCTCTATCTCTTTTGCTGGTTGCTTGCAGTGGTCAGGCTCGGCAAGATTACTATCAAGCTGTTAATGTTGCGGGTGTAGCTCACAGCAATACAATGGTCGCTAAGTATCAAGCACTCGCGGACATTGCAACTGCTGTTGGAGCAAGTTCAAGCGAGTCCTCACGCACTGCCGCAGTCATGGCTATAGCGATGATGCCGCAGACGGTTGTGGCTCCTGCCTATATTGAGGATGAGACGTTAAGCTGGGCGAAAGCGTTAGCGGGGCCACTGACAGGTGTAGCAGCGTTACTCATTCAAGCTGACCTAACTAATTCCACGAACAAGGAAAATAACAAGACAGCAAGGGCTGCAATATCCGCACAGACGCAAGAACAAGCTGCTCTGTTAGATGCCGTGACCGATGACACAGGAGCTGGTGTAACAACAGACTTGGCTATTGCTGGATTAGTTGATATTGCAGGGCAAGGTATTGATGCCAGCACGACAACATCAGGCAACGCAATTGACGGTATGGAAATCGTTTCTGTTGCTTCGATTGTTGAAACAGGCAATATTGCAGGCACCGCCATTACTCAAACAGGCGTGATCGCAGACACCGCTATCACTGAAACAGGCGCTATTGCAGACACCGCTATCACAGGCGTAGTGAATGTGTCTGAAGCAGGCTTTGACGCGATTGAAGTCATCACAATTGATAACAGCCTTACGACTCTTGGCATTGTTACCGCACCGTGAAGAAAGCTCTAGCTTTGGACTAGAGCTACAGTAGCCTCCACTTCATCAGGTAACATACCGTCTATCTTGTCGTAGTCCCACTCTATGCAACGCGCTTGGCCTGTGTTTATCTGCGTGCCTTTGCCAAGCACTAGCCGCTTGTTGTTTTGCAAACCTTCAAGTGGATGTAAGTAGCCCTGCTGCTCAAGCTGAGTCAGTAGCCACTTAGGGTCAACATCATTCTTATACGACCAGTCTTTAAAGCTGGACTTGGTAGAAATGAATACCCTGTCCTCAGTGGCATTACGCGCCAGCGGCTTATCATGTGGTGGTACTACATTCTCAGTGGCAGTGCGCTTTTTGCCTTCCCTGCAATCACCAAAATACTTAGTCGTAATCGTATGCCGATACAGCGATGTTAAGTAGTCATTAAACTTGTCAGCGGGTGTGCTTGTTTGGGAGTCACGGCTAACACGCATCGTGTGTATGTGCGCCTCTGCCCACGAACGTAGTTTAGCGAGGTCAAAAGATATTAACCCCATACCCTTCGCTATCTTAGCTCCGACCATAACTGTCTCAATTAAATCCCTGTAGAGCCTTTCTTTTGACTCAGTAGCATTTGACACAAGAGAGGATGCTCGTTTCTTTTGTAGCTGAGCAGTGACCTTATCTTTGTTTCTAAGCACGAACCTAATGAACTCTTGCCCTGCCGTACCGTAGTTATTACCAAGCAGTTGTGTCTCAATCAAATCTTTAGCGTTGATGCCACCAAAGACTCTGGTGTTAAAACCCTCGTCTAGCTCAATCTCAAACACCCGCACCTGTGAAGCACCCGCCTTAATGTGGTCAGTGTTAGACAACATGCTAGTGATATTCAAGTTACCTGTTACAAAGGTCAGTGTGTCCCACGGGTCGCCGGGGTCTATCTCTTTAGAAGATGAGCTAAGTCGCATCTTTTGGCGGCCACTAGACAGCGCAAACAGCATGTCTTGTATTTCCTTAGTCTCTCGCCCAGTAATCTCATCTAAGATCAAAGGTAAGTTGTGCATGGTGCCAACTCGTGCGTACAGCGCGTTCATGGTCGTACCCTGTTCGTTGGCTTGCATAGACATCTTCGCAGGGTCACCGTAAAACGAACAAGCCGCCAAGCAAGTGGTAGTCTTGCCTAAGCCCCCCGGCCCTGTGAGTGCTGTCGGTATCCCATGCCACATATCTGTATCACACAGTTTGACCAGTGGCGCGGCGATAGCACTACAGACGATCCACTGGTACGCCTCTGCGCCTTCACGATTGTAGATTTCGTCTATCAATCTAGCCCACTCAGAAGAAGTGCCTTTTGTACCCAAAGATTTTTGTAGGTCGTGCGGTACATCGCTTGCGACAAATACAGGTAGGTTTCCTTTGGGCATTATCTTAGTGTTACCCATTACAAACCCATCACCATGCCAGCCAAACGACTTGTGTGTTTCAGTCTCAAGGCCCAGCTCTTGAAGCCCTGCTAGGCAGTCTTGCATATAGTTCTGGTTTCTTGCTCTGTGTTTAGTCATATAGGTAATCTCATGTTTAGCTAATTCTCCAGCCAATGCTCTTGGGTCGTGTATAACACCAGCGGGTATGTCAAATGATCGCCATCTGCCCCTTGTAGGCTCCAGCAAAGCAGATATTTTTATGTACCTTAGCCCGTCCTCACCCTCAAATCTTAGATAAGGGTAGTAAAACACACTACTAAAAGGAACCCAGTCAGATATGTCTGTGTCTGTGTCCTTAAAGAAGTACATCATCTCCTCGCCGTTCCAAGCGTAGTTGTAGGGCCAGAAAGGCAGCTTAGTTGTGTCATCTATGTTTGCGTAGTGCGTAACGCTATTGAAGGCAGCAGGAGCAAGTGGCTTTTTGGCCAGAGCTTCCGATGCAGGGGGCGGTGCATCCACGCTGTATCCGAGCTTAATCGGGCTTTTGATCGAGCCATTGTGCGGACATGATGCACACTGTCCAGAATGTCGTTCAATGGTTTCACAGGTTGAGGGGGGCTTAACGTACCCTTCAATCTTAGCCTGAGTTTCTGCTTGGGAGTATCCGTCATAACCTTTGCTCCAACTGTGGCATAGTTTGTAGTCATTATCTTTGCCGCCCTCGATAGTGTATTTCAGCACCCCGATCATGGCACGCCAGTGCGGCTCCTCAACATCACCTTTGGCAATACCGAACTCACGTAGGGCAGCGCAAGACTTAGCTATAAGTTTAGCGGACGATGGCGGGAACGCTTTTTTCTCTGTCTGCCAAGTGTCAGTGCTGGGCAGCCCCTTAATAGTAGGTATAGCCCCAGACAGAAAGTTGGCTGGCATGCTGCCCATCTTCGCGTAAAATTCTAAGTGGTCAATAGGTTCTGGGTCGTTAGCTTGCTCAACCAAAGTCGGTACGTCTTTCTTCCGATTGTGTGATCCTACTGGCCTAAGAATAGAGGCCATATCCGCTGTGCGAGTGGTGTCACACTTAAAGCCTTCTGCCTTCATGGTGTTGGCGAATGCAGTGGCACCAACCTTCGCCTCTGCCGCTGGCACATCTTCTGTAAAGACCCAGTATGCGTGCAGCCCCACTGGGCCTGACTTTACGATCAGTGGTAGCGGTATACCTACAGACTTACACATAGTTTTCAGCGCGGTAAGCGCATCTTTGCGGGTGGCGTAATCCTTACCGTCACCTACGTCTATGTCCAGCCATTGAGACCTCACCCACGCAGCATTCTCTGTTACTCGCAGCTCCCATTTCTCTTTACGCTGGTTGTACACGCCCTGACGCTCGGCGTAACTGGAACAAGCGTGAAATACTTGTATACCAGTTGAGTCGTACTCTACCAGCGCTGTTGATAACTCTGGAACCGTATCGAAAACTTCTTGTGTGGGAGCGGACTTCATGCCGCTCTTAAATACTGTTGCTATGTACAAACCCTTAGAGGGCAGTATCCTAGTTAAAAATTCTACAGTTGCCATCCCCAGCCCCTAGTGACTACTTTTTAAGTAGTTTAATCTTCCGTTTGGTTTCCATCAGCCGAGCATCTATGTACGCTTTGCGACTTTCTACGTTGCTGTTGCACATTATTGGTATGTCGGCAGGTAGGTACTTTAGTTTGTAAGCAGCGGTCACAAGCTCTAGTTGCTTGCGAGTCTCCTCAATAGTATGCCTTCCCGGTTTTGACTTGCCCTTAATCCAGTTGTTGACGCTTACGCGACTTACGCCTATAAGATCGGCAAACTCTTTCTGTCCCATCCCAGCGTGTTTTATATACGCAAAATCCATCAGAATCTCCTTTGGTTAGTGGGCGGCTTGATTAGACAGGGCCGCCAAGCCTGTGGGGATGTGTTAATCGTCAAACTCAAGGTTGTCAAAATCCAGATCATCGTCCAACTCGACAACTTCTGGCTCAGGTTCTTTCTTAGCAGCGGCCTTTTTCTTTTTCTTCGGTGCGGGGGCTGCAACGACCTCAACCTCAACCTCGTCCTCGTCCTCATCATCTTCCTCGTCATCATCATCTTCCTCGGCAGCGGCGGCGACCAAAGCCTGAGCTTCAGCTAGCGCAGCGGCAGCGGCTTCAGCCTTGATTTGCTTAGCCGTTTTTTCTTTCTTAGGGGCAGGTGGTGGGGGCAGGTTCTTTTTCGGTGCGGGTATCTCAGCTACGTCAGGGTCAACGCTACCCTCCTCAGAGCCAACAATCGTGTCGAGTACAGGGTCGAGCATTACTTCTTCAAGCTGCGGCACCATATCATCCGAGATGAACTCAACTGCATCAAAGTTAACGCTTGGGTACGCCACGGAGGGATCAAAGGAAATTTTAGTTATTACATGAGCTGGTGAGCATCCTCGCTTGGCGAGCAAACTAGTGTACTCGTTCCACTTCTTCAAGCTGCTTGGCGGTACGCGCAGCAGCATAGGATCATTGATCTGGTTTGGGCTAGACACCGCCAGACGTTTTACATCCGAGCATAGCTTCGCCTTACCGCCAGCCTCAGTGATACGTGAACCCCACTGATTCATAGGGCAAGTTGAGCAGCTCTTAGACTGCCGTTCTGTCGCGTCCTTTGCGGGGGCAATCCCATCTACTGAGTAGCAAGTAGGCTTGTTATCTGCGCCCTCAGAGTAAGAGTCCTCAAAGTAGGTCTTAGCTAGACCCGCGTGTGTTTTGATAATTACCACAGGCATTGAGATAGCGGGAGTCTCGCCATCAGTAGTAACCAGCTTAGACTCATCACCGCGCCGTATGTGGAACTTACTGCCTTTAATAGAAATGACAGGAAAGCCACTGCTCTGGCCAGTACCCCACTCGTTAGCAGAGTTACCCTGCTGTAAGGCTTGGATGTGTGCTGGTAGTGCTGACTTGCTTAGAGTTAATTCAGTCATAATTTTATCCCCTACGGATGTTTACTTTCATTTCAGTTGAACGAACCACGCCTGCTGGCATGTCGCCATGTTCTTCGATATATTCATCCACGCACGCTTTAGCTACTCGGCCTTGGAACATGTCCCAATTATCCGTTTCCTTGCAGTGCCTTATGAGTGCTTCCTTATCTACTACCTTGTCAGATACTCGGCGTGCAATGTATGCAGTACCTACACCCGCAGCTTTTGTAGAATCTGAACCAGTCTTCTCAAAATGCTTCAAGAACATGGCTTCGATTCTGTCGAGCTTGTCAGTAAACTTCTGTTTGATCTCTGCGGCATGCTCAGCTTTACGCTCATCTTTAGCATCCCGCAATTCGATATAAGCCTGAATGGCCTCATTCATTTTCATCTTATACACCTCCCCGTGTAGTTGATAATAACTTTACCACTAGTAAATATATGTAGTCAAGCGACTTCCCGAAATACTTTCGTTTCTAACAAAAGATTTTGCATGGCTTGCTTGTTGTTTAGCCTGTGGTAAATACGCCGTTCTATAGGCGTGCCTTCTATGTTTATTATTAGAGTGGTATGTCTCTGTCCGGGGCGGGGTGTTCTACCGTTCGCCTGTTCATAGACTTCGGCCTTTGTAATTGGCGCATACCAGATAGTTGTCGAGGCAGCGGTGAGTGTAAGTCCGTGGCTCATGCACTCTGGTTGCGCAACAATGACATCAATACCTGAACCGTTTTGGAACTGGTTGAATATGTCATCGCGTTCTTTTTTCTTTATGTCACCGTAGACTATGCCTACCTTGTAACCTTTGCTGGCAACGTACTCGGCAACCTTTCGGACAGAGGATATAAACGGCACGAAAACGATGCTCTTGCTACTCGACTGCTGTATTAGCTCCACTACTAACTCTAAGCGGGGCGTAGCATCAACTCGTAACTCGTTACCATCTGTGTCATATACCGCACCGCAAGCAATTTGTACTAGCTTGGAAGCCTTCACCGCCTCGTTGACTGCCAGTACCTCACCTGCATCAACCTGTGCAGCCAAGTCCTTAGCCATTGCCTTATATACCTTCTCGGCGGAAGCGGTGATGGGGGCGGTTCTTGTGACATAGATAGTTTTAGGTAAGTCTATACACTGTTCCATGTGGAACCTTATGGCGGGAGTCATCAGGTCAGATACCGTCTGTGTGGCATTCTCTTTAGCTACCCACATGAACTGACTCATCTGAGTCATTACTTGATTTTTAAAGGCGGTGAAGTACATCGGTGCCTTCGGCGGGTTAATGAGTTTGACCTGACCATAGGCATCTGTTGGCGCGTTGGGTGTCGGTGTAGCAGTCATACCCCAAGCGGAGCGTTTTATCTTACCGTTGATAGCGGCGTTAAAACTTTTCCAAATCGCCGTGGATTTGTTACGCGCTATAGCCACCTCATCTATTACTATGTGAGTTATATCTTGTCGCTTGGCTAAGTCGTCCTTAATGATAGACATGCCGTGATGGTTGATAATGTATACGTCTACATCTAAGGCCAGTAACTTCTTACGCCTAGCGGCAGTGCCGTACAGTACAGCGTACTTGAGGTGGGGCATGTGGAAGAACAATTCATCTCCCCACGCACGCTCTATGGTAGAAAGTGGGCATGCGATCAATAGCTTATCTGCTCTGTTGTTACGCTTTAGGTAATCAAACGCCCATAGCGCCGCAAGAGTCTTGCCTGTGCCTAAGTCGTTAAGCACAAAAGCGCGTGAGTTCAGTGTTAAGAAGCCAGCCGTTAGTTTCTGTGCCTCAAACGGCTGCTTGATCTTTTTGCTTCGCGGCCAATTATAAGTAGTCAACATAGGGCTAGGAACATCTTGCCCTAAATTATTGAGTACCCTAGTCTCGTCAATCCTGTGGGGGACAGCTAATACTGTTCGCCCTTGGTAATTAACTAGTTTGCTGGTTGGTATTAGCTGCTGCATCCGCTTAGGATTTCTGGGTGCAACCAGAACCGCCCTTTTCTCAGGCAGCAGCTTCATTGTTTAGCCTCGATCATATCCTTTCTTCCCCTTACGCCACCCTCTGTTTTTCTTTGCGTCCTGTGGCTTGGTTTCCCCTGAGTGTTTACCGCCCTTCCTGACATCATCTGTGTGAGCCATATCTTTGTTATCGCCCTTAGATGTTTTCCCTGCCTTTTCGCTGGCTCGATTCTTACGACCAAGCTCTGCGCGATACTTCTTTCGTTCTTCTGACGATTGATCCCGCTTGTACTCCTTATCATAGTCACGCTTCTCCTTCGGATTCTTAGAAGGTGTCTTGCGCTTGGCCGCAGGTTTCTTAGCGGGGGAGGATGATACGGCTTTTTTCTTTCGGCTTTTCTGCAACTTTGTCTCGGCTACCATCTGCTTTAACCTCTGATAATTGACGCACTGCGTCATCTAAAATAATGACCAATTCCTCGACATCATCAATGACCAGAGCCAAACCCTTGGCGGCATGTATCTCTTTGAGCCGCTGAGCTTGGTTAGTCGTGACTCCAGCCTTCTTACCTTTGGCCTTTGTCTCGATGGCAATGAACCAACCATTCCAGCACCCGATAATATCAGGTATACCTACCACACCCATACCATTTTGGACTGGCATGTAGAACCAAATGCCACGCTTCTTCAATTCTTTTTTGCACGCATCTTTTACTTTTCCTTCAGGTGTCATTGCCATCACTCCCTTTGTCATTTGCTAGTTGTTCACGTATACCCTCTAAAGCCTCGGCTATGCGGTCGAGTGACCCTAGCAGCTCCAGTATCAGCTCTCGATCATCATTCATCTTTTCGCTTCCCAATGTTCACAGCTATTAACGGAACACCAACCTCTGCACAGCCCCGATGGGCGGCATGGGTAGTAGTCAGTCTCTTTGGCTTCTTCCATCGCTGCGACTCGTGGCTCAAACTCTTGCCAGATAAGCGGTACATCCTCAGTAGTGAATGATTGCTTATCGACCTCTTTGCTCTTTAGCCATAGAAAGGTGGTATCAACCCGCTCTAGCTGGGGCCATCTGGCAAACGCCATAGCTGCAAACAGTTTAAGCTGCGTGCTGTCAGGCTTACGCTTACCCGTTTTATAGTCAAAAATCTTACCTACGGCACCGTTGATATTCACTACATCGAACACACCTCTTAGCCATACATCCTTAGCGAAGTAGGTGGTTTCCTCCAAGTCTGCGGTGAGGGCCAGCTTCTGCTCGGCAGTGGTGACACCCTTTGCGTTAATAAACTTTTTGCACAGAGTCTCGTGCTGCTTCAAATCTTTAGGTAAAGGGCGGCCATCTTTGACACGCAGCTCTAAATCCTTATGGACTCGGTTACCTTCCAGCATCGCTGGGCTAGGCTTCTCTTTAATATCTTTAGCTACGCGCAGATGGTAGAACTGTCGAGGGCAAGTCTCGTATCCTGTAAGCGCGGAGTAACTCCAAGCGAATGCTTTGGGCATGTGTAAAAACTCTTTTGGTTGGATTCTTTAGTATACGCTGAGGGGGGATGTAGTCAAGTTGTCTCGTATATTTATTTACTGGAGTGAGGATTTTTGATAGGTGAGATAGGTGGGCTGCGGACATAAAAAAACCCCGCTGGTTAGGCGGGGCTAGATACCATGTGTGCTGTTTATTATTATTTCATAGGTCGATTTGTGTGTAGCTGATCTGCGAGAGTCATATAAACACTATCTACATACGTCTGCTGATTTTGCGCATCTTGCAGTGCGTTGTGCGGATTTTTAAAGCCGCGTATGTTCAGGTGCATTTGTGTAGCCAATGCCTTAACTGTCCTCACATCGCGTTCCATGTAAAAGGGCCACGGGCACGCTATATTCATGTATGCGAAATGATACTTCAGAATCGCGCAATCGAAAGAAGGCGAATTGGCCCAAATCTCCAATGGCTCTTTGACGTTCGATTGGATGTCCTCAATCCAAAGGGCTAACCTGACCAACGCTTCGTAGGGCGTTCGCAGTTCAACGGATGCTTTGAAGCCGCCCTTTTTTTGCCACCATTCCGTGGTTGCTTGGCTAAACGTGAAGTGGACAGGGTTATACTCGTTTGTATTGACCTCCACGTAAAAGGTTTTATCTCCCCAGACAGCTCCAATACTCAAAATCTGTGCAGTTTGTGCTGTGTCTAAGGTTTCTAGGTCGAGGTGAATCTGGTTATATTGCGGCATATTATGCTTCCTTTAATTCATTTAGTTCTACGTGATGTGCCTTGTGGCACGTTATACAAAGCCACCTGACGTTTAACGGTTCGTCGTAATTGTCATGGTGACCCTCTGGTTCGCAGCTCACGTTGCATGAACTACATTCTTGTGGGCGAGATAATCTCCCGTCCCTAATTGCATTGCCTACAGCGTAACGCGCCCTGTACTTTTCTGGCTCCCGCAAATTCCTAGCCTTTTGGTATGCCCCTACCTTCTCAGGGTTTGCTTGTTGCCAAGCCTTCTCAATAGCCGCTACCTTCTCAGGGTTAGCTTGTCTATAAGCCTTGTTACTAGCCGCTAACTTCTCAGCGTTAGCTTGCTTCCAAGCCTTGTTACTAGCAGAATGACAGACCTTACATGAGGAGGCGTACCCGTCCTTTTTAGTCTTGTTCTTATGGAACTCAAGATAATCCTTTTGAGTGCCGCAACCATTACAAGTCTTCATTGTCCTACCCCTTCCAAATCTCCCCAATTAGGCCCGATCATTGCATCCCAAGGCAGTGGTATCGGGCTATGAAAACCCCATACCTTGTCATAGGGCAGATTGTTTAGTATCTGCTGACCCTCTAGCGCGGCCTTCTCGCTGTCTCTTATACACATCTCCGAGCCCACGAGACAAG
>OJHF01000159.1_pt1 | contig 19222 bp, 7 predicted proteins | sample 1594891 | NCBI WGS metagenome assembly OJHF01 (sample SAMN05416737, study PRJEB24817) | seawater metagenome | isolation source: Sea water | place: Canada:Atlantic | collected 2013-07 | reverse complement strand
AGTAGATCGTCGGCAGCGTCAGATGTGTATAAGAGACAGATATTTATACTGTTAATTTCATTAGCACTAAATTTTCAGCTAAAAGCCCAAGGTAATATTGTAAGCTTTAAAAAAATACTTGATGAGGGTTATGAAAACAGCTATAATATTAAATTAGAAAAATTTTATTTAACCAAATCATATTACACTTTGTTAAAAGCCAACGGCTATTTAAATCCTTTTGTTAATACTAATGTAGTTTATGGTGAAGGTGCAGATCCAACTTTTGATAATGATGGAACAAAGACTATACTAACCAACTTTGTTGTTCCAACTAAATTTGGTGTAGATTTTTATACAGGAGTTAAACTTGAAAGAACCACAGAAGTAGACGTAACCCCAAATGTTATATTTAACGGTTCAGGTGCATTTGCAGGAGTGAAAATTCCGTTGTTAAAAGGATTGGGAAAAACCAATCCTGGAAATTCATTTATTGAAGTTTCAAAAATAAATCAAAAAGCTATAGAGGAACAATTTTCAAATGAAATTTTAATTTATTTTAGTGAATTACTAACAAACTATCTTACTTTGAATGAAGTTATAGAAGAATACAAAATTCAAGAAAATTTAGTTAGTCAATCAAAAAAATATAAAGAAGAGATTTATTTACTTGCCGATAATGATCAAATACCCCTTGCCGAAAAAAATAGAGCCAACTCTCTACTTAATAATGTAGCACAAGAACTTACTGTTTCAATGATAAACGTTTTTAACGTATATTATGAACTCAAAATACTATTAGGTGTAAATGATAATAAAAATTTTGATTCAATACCTGAATTAATGGATTATATTCCAGATCCAGATAAAGAAAAGTTAATCGAATACATTAACATAAAAAAGAATAACTTAGACTCTCTAATAAAAAATACTCCTCAATATAGAAATATTTCTTTAGGAGTTGATGAAAATGAAATTTTACTAAATACCGCAAAAAATCAGAAAAAAAACAGCTTGGATTTAGACTTTAAAGTTTCTCGATATGGCAGTAAAATAAATGGAGCATATAATTTAAATTCTACTTTTAATGATGATCCTGGCACAAGTTTTTTGATTTCTCTAACTCATAATTTACCCATAAAAAATCAAACACAAAAAGGTGCTTATTTAGAACAATTAATTGAGTATGATTTATCAAAAATGTCTTTACAACAATATGTTTATGAGAGTAATACAGGTGCTATGCTAAACTTATTTTCATTAAAACAACAAATTAACGTATTTTTTCAAGTCAAAGCACTTGTCGGCTTAATGAAACAAAACTTACTTGATGAGGAAGAAAAATTTAAATTAGGTAGTTCTACACAAATAGATGTTATCCTTAGTCTTGATCAATATTTCACAACTCTTAAATCCCTTAATTCTGTAAAACATGATGTATGGAAAACATATGTAAATATTAAACTTACACTAGGTGAGTTGCCAAAAAATTCAAATGAATTAAATGAATTTTCATTAATTAATTTTTTAAATTAATCGAAATTTTTACTTTTTAATTTAATCCACCCTATTTCATTGATTTATAAAATTTTAAATAATTTAAAACTTAACTCTTCACTTAATGCTATCATATGCGGTGATGAAATAATTAATCGTAAAGATTTAGATAATAAGGTAAATACTTTAGCTTATTATCTTAAAGAAAAAAAAGTAAAAAAAGGAGAAATAGTAACTGTGTTACTTAGTCCTAGTATAGAGTTTATTATCAGTATTTTAGCAATTTTAAAAACAGGTGCAGCTTACGTTCCTATCTCAATTAACTTTCCCAAAGAAAAAATAAAAAATATAATAAAAACATCAGGAAGCAATTTTAGTATTTCTAGTAATAAAAAAGAATCTTTTTTGGAAAACACATCTTGCGAAAACTTGATGTTTGAAACTTTAGATTTTGACAAGAAATTTAAAAAAGTTATTTTAGAGGTTAAAGAGGAAGATTTAGCATATGTCCTTTTTACATCAGGATCAACTGGCAAGCCTAAAGGCGTAAAGATAAATCACAAAAATCTATCCTATTACACCTCCTGGACAGCGGACTTTTTTAAAACTACCTCAGATAATAGATTACCTCTAACTTCGGATATTAATTTTGCCGCAGCAGTTTCACAAATATTTTCATGTTTGTCATCAGGAGAAACATTGCACATAGTCCCAAATCATCTAAACCATCCTGAAAAATTATTTAATTGGTATTTGAAAAACCTTGGTTATAGTCTTTATTGCGTTCCTTCCGTCTGGTCGTTAGCAATACATTGGTTTAAAAAAAGCCAAAATAGTCACGCATTAATTCCCCCTAAAGTTTTATTTTTGTCTGGTGAAGATATTACCCATCATCTTATTAACGAAACACAAATGCTGTTTCCGGATATGCCAATATGGAACTTATACGGACCAACAGAGGCAGTCGCGAATTTAAGTTGCAAAAGAGTTTTATCTGCCTCGGAAATATCCATTGGTACTCCATTGCCAAATACTAGCTTTTATGTTATTACAGAGGATAACAAAGAAGCAGCAATTGGCGAGCAGGGATTATTGTACGCTTCAAGTCCAGGAATTTCGAGTGGCTATTTAAATGATGAAAAATTAACTAAAGAAGTCTTCTTTACCCACCTCTCTAAAAAAGATGGAGAAGTAAATGTATATAATACCGGAGATATCGTTTATCGGGTAAAAAAAAATGAATATAAATTTTCAGGAAGAAAAGACCAGCAAATTAAAATCAATGGTCAGAGAATTGAGATTGGAGAAATTGAAAATACATTAACAAATCATACTTTAGTATCAAAAACCATTGTTCTTTTTCTTGAAAAAAGCCTTGTTGCCTATGTAAAAACCGAGTTGTCAACTAATTCACGAATACAGGAATTAAGAGATTATTTACTTAAATTTTTACCAAGTGCTGCGTTACCAGAAAAATGGGTTTTTGTTGATGAGTTTCCAACATTAGCCAATGGTAAAATTGACAGAAACCAATTACCAGAGATTCAATTTTCAAGGCCAAATCTACCTAATAAGCACACACAAGCAACAACTAGTGAGGAAGAAAGAATGGTAGGCCTTTTTGAGAAAATATTAAACATTAAAGGGATTGGACTTCAAGATAATTTCTTTCACCTGGGAGGTAATTCTTTAAAAGCAGTTTCTTTGCTTATTGAAATTGAAGAAGTTTTTTCTCAAAAAATTAGTTTCCAACTTTTATTTAAAAATCCAACTTCAGAATCTATATTAGAATCATTTTCAAAAAACCGATTAAGTACATCCGTTACAGTAATTTTAGATAAATTAGCAAAAGAAAAAACGGTCTTAAGTGTTCAGCAAAAGGCATTGTTTTTTTTTCTGCAAGCAAATCCAAGCAATACGTCCTATAATATCGCGTACTCAATAAAGTTGAATGGTAGCATAGATGTTGAACGCATAATGAATGCAGTACAAAATATAATTTCTTCGAACGAATTGTTCTCATCTAAAGTCGTTATAGAAAATGGTCTGCCTTTTTTTAAAAAAGAAAAAAAGAACTTTCAATTAGTTTTAGAAACATTAGAAGACCTCTCTAATTCAGAAAAAGAATTATTTGCCGATAATAGCATTGCGAACCTCGCATCAATACCCTTTAATTTATGTGGTGATTTATTTAAATTTAAGCTTTATAAAATCAATACACAAAAATATATTTTAGGATTTGTAGTGAACCACCTTATTTTTGATGGAGAATCGTTGCCAAATTTTATAAAGCAACTAACGCATTTTTATAGTACCCGAAAAGCAACTAACTTTAATTTTTCATCTTTATCTTTTTCAGAAATTACTCAGCTAAGAAATGAATATGAGAAGACAGAAAATTATAAAGAGAGTATTGGTTTCTGGAAACGTTATTTAAAAGGAGTGAAATCAATAAATGGTTTTCCGAAAATTTACTTAGATAAAGAGAGTAATAATTTTGAATCTGGAACAATCCTCGCAAATATTAACTCGGATTTCAGAAAAAAATTAAACCACCTATCTACGAAAAAAAACATTACAATTAATATGCTCTTGTTAAGTGCCTTTGCAACAGCGCTTCATAAAATTGGCAATCAAGAAGAGTACCTTATCGCAGTGCCTTTTGCAAATAGACTATCAAAAGCGGAACAAAAAAGCATAGGTTACCTGTCGAATACACTTTTTATTAGATCGATATTTGATGCTAAGAAGAAATTTAATGCGTTGGCAACGCAAATAAAATTAGACACTATTCAAATACTGGATCATCAGCAAATACCACTTGACGAACTTATTAAAATTCTTCGCAAAGAAGGCGTAAATCTCACGTTAAACGCTTTTGAAATATTATTTGCATATCATCAGACAGAGCAATATTCTTATGATTCAAGTGAATTAAAAATTGAAGCCAAAGAAGTAGAAAATAAAAATGCGAAATGCGAATTACAATTTGAATGTTTCGATAATTTAGAAACTATTGTACTAAAAGTTACCTACAATAAAAGAACAATCGACGAAGCTTATGCTTTACAATTTGTTCGAATTATGAAACAAATCTTAACTAATGTTATAGAAGATTTTAATTCAGAAATAGCTCTCGTTCCAAAAATATGGAGCTCAGAGAAAGAAAGTGTTTTAAGGAATAGTTTAGGTTTAAAAGTAAATTTTGATACAGAATTAACTTTATTTGATCTTTTTAAAAAAGCATGTAATCAACATCAAAACTTACCGGCTATAAACTTTTATGACACTATTTTAAGTTATAAACAGTTAATGGAGAAAATAGCCCTAACCGTTGAACATCTCAAGACATTAAATCTTAAAAAGGCTCATCCAGTAGCAATTTACATGGAGCATTGCCCAGAAATGGTCATAGCGAAGCTAGCACTAGCTGCTTTAGCAATACCCTACATTCCGTTAGATCCGATTTATCCTTCGAAGCGCAATAGCTATATCGTTCAAAACGCAGGCACTAATTTTGTATTGACTAATTCTTATGAATCCGTCGCTTTTTTAAAGGAAAACACACAAATTGTTTTTATAAATCAGGTTATTTCAAGTACCAAAAAGCCAAGAGAAATAACCTCTATTGCAATTAAAAGCGATTTGTTGTATTTGATTTATACCTCTGGATCCACTGGAAAGCCAAAAGGAGTTATGGTTCCTAATAAAGGTGTTGCAAATTATTTATTATGGATGAAGAATCAATTTGATGTTAGGACTACATCTAAAATACTGGCTAAAACATCGATCAGTTTTGATATATCTGTTTGGGAATTATTTCTACCTCTAATATCTGGTGGGACGCTATTTCTTAAAAAAAAGGTAGACATGGAATCACCTGAACAAATTGTCTCAATAATAGATAAACACAAAATAACAATTATGCAATTCGTGCCTTCTGGATTGAGATTATTTAATGATGCGAATATGTATACACAAATAACATCATTAGAAAATATTTTTTGTGGAGGTGAAAAAATGCCGATAAATTTAAAGAATGAAGTTTCAAAAAAATTTAACGGGACATTACATAATTTGTATGGTCCAACAGAGGCCAGTATTTTCATGTCACATTATAAATGCATAGAAGATTCAAAACATTATAATGTCCCTATTGGAAAGCCTATTTTTAATAGCAGTATGTATATATTGGATGATAACAAGAAATTAGTCCCTCGAGGAATTTCAGGTCATATATATATTGGTGGGGAAATTTTGGCAAATGGTTATTGGGGAAATAAAATACTAACAGAACAAGCATTCATTCCATATTTAAATGATAAAACTTCTGAAATTATTTATAAGACAGGAGATATGGGTAGAATGCTACCCGATGGAAATTTTGAGTTTCACGGAAGAAATGATACTCAAATAAAAATTAGAGGATATCGCGTTGAATTGGGAGAGATAGAAGCTGCAATTTATACATGTCCAGAAATACGAGAAGTAGTTGCTTACAAGAACATATTAAATTTAGACGACGAAAGGTTAAATGCTTTAATAGTTTCGGATATTACAGTAAATATTGACTCCCTAAAAGAAACGTTAAATTTAATACTCCCAAAGTACATGATTCCATCTTTTATACATCAGGTGGAAGAAGTCCCAAAACTGCCTAATGGGAAAATAAACTTTAAAGTTTTACAAGAAAGCAAACAGAAAAACACCAAGCCTACCAAACAAAATAAAAAGCAAATAGAAAGTAATATTGAAGCTTCTATTTTTAAAATTTGGACGGAAGTAATTGGACATGAGAATTTTTCTTTAACGGATAACTTCTTTGACGCTGGAGGTCATTCTGTTTTGTTTCTTAAAGTAAAAAAACGTTTAGAAATGATGTTTGGCATGGATTTTTCTATCATAGAACTATACCAATATCCAAACATCAAGGCGATTGCAGATGAATACAGAAAAAGATATGCAAATGTAATTTCTGATAAAGCAAAAACAATTAGAAATAGAACTCAATTAAAAAAACAATCTTTTGGAAGATCAAGAAAAAAATAAAAATAAAATCGCTATAGTTGGACTTGACTGCCGTTTGCCAGGAGCCAATAATAGTAAAGAGTTTTGGAATAATTTAGTTAAAGAAATAGAATCTTTAACAAACTTTACTGAGGAAGAATTAATTGCCGCTGGAGTTCCTCCAAGAACATTTAACAACCCAAATTATGTACGTAGAAGAGGAATTGTAAGAGATGCAGAGATGTTTGATGCAGAATTTTTCAATTTCACACCGAGAGAAGCAGAATTATTAGATCCACAGCACCGTCTTTTTTTAGAATGCGCTTGGCATGCTCTAGAAGATAGCGGTATTAACCCATTTAATACAGACAAAAAAGTTGCTGTATTTGGTGGCACAGGTTCTCCATACCACCTTCTAAATACAATAGAAAACGAGTCCGTACTGAAATACGCAAATGGCACTTCAATTATCACCAGTAATGATAAAGATTATGTAACCACCCGAGTCTCGTATAAACTAAACCTAAAAGGCCCCAGTATTAATGTACAAAGTGCCTGCTCTACGTCTATGGTTAGTATCGTAATGGGTATAGATAGTTTGTTAAGCTACCAATCAGATGTTGTTTTAGCAGGAGGGGCTACGGTAGAACTTCCAGTAACTAAAGGGTATACATATCAAGAAGGTAGTTTAGAATCTCCTGACGGGAAGTGTCGAACATTTGACAAAAAGGCACAAGGAACAGTTTTTAGCAGAGGTGGCGGCGTTGTCGCTTTAAAAAGATTAGAAGATGCTATAGAAGACAACGATCATATTTATGCTGTAATTTTAGGAGGAGCAATTAATAATGATGGAAATAGAAAAGCAGGCTATACCGCTCCTAGTGTTCAAGGACAGGTTGAAGTAATTACGGAAGCAATAGAGTTTTCGGAGATAAATCCTCGAAGTATATCAATGGTCGAAGCCCATGGTACAGCGACACCAGTTGGAGATCCTATTGAAGTTTCATCTCTTACCGAGGCTTTTTCGCAATATACAGATGACAAACAATTCTGTGCTTTAGGTTCTGTAAAAACAAACATAGGCCATACAGATGTTGCATCTGGAATAGCCAGTGTCATAAAGACGGCTTTAAGTTTAAAGTATGGAATCATTCCTGCATCTCTTAATTACACCGAACCTAATCCCGCAATTAATTTTAGCGATAGCCCTTTTTTTGTAAATACCAAAACAACTGATTGGGAAAACACCAATCTAACTCCAAGAAGAGCCTTAGTAAATTCATTCGGTGTTGGTGGAACAAATGCATGTGTTATTTTAGAAGAACCACCTCAACTTAAAAAATCGGTTAAAAAAGAACCTTATAACACCTTATTTCTTTCTGCTCATAATAAAACTTCCTTTGATATTTATTGTCAGGATTTAAAAAAATTATTACAGGATCAACCAGAAATTTGTTTAAATCAATTAGCTCACACTTCTAGAACGGCCAGAATGGCTATGAAATATAAAGGCGTCTTTTCATTTAAAGGATATGAAGACCTTCTAGCAAAGATTGAAAAATCATCACCTTTAAAACAAATTACATCAGAAACCAAAGAACTTGCAATGATGTTCCCCGGTCAGGGAAATCAATTTGTAAACATGGGTCTGGAATTATACCAAAATATTCCAGACTTTAAAGAATGTGTTGATTATTGCTCAAATTTATTAGAGCCAATTATTGGGGTCGATATTAGAACCGTTATTTTCCCAACTGATGATAATTATGAAAAATCAAAAAAACAAATAGAGGATACCTTCATCACGCAACCAGCTATTTTTATCATTAGTTATGCTTTAGCAAATACTTTACAAAACTATGGCTTGAAGCCCGATAAATTAATTGGCCACAGTGTTGGAGAGTACGTTGCAGCTGCTATTTCTGGTGTTATGTCCCTTGAAGACGCTTTAAAATCTGTTGCTATTAGAGGCAAACTGGTTTTTGATCTGCCTAAAGGCTCTATGTTAGCAGTCCTTATGAGTGAACAGGAATTGCTGAAGATTCTTCCTGATGAATTATGTGTCGCAGTTATTAATAGTCCAGAACTAGTTGTTGTTTCTGGAGAAACAGTTCACATTGAATCGTTTGCTAAAAAATTAAAAAACGAAAAGATATTTAACAAAAAGCTGTCTACTTCACATGCGTTTCATTCTAAGATGATGGAGCCTTGTATTGAAGAATATAGAATTTTTTTTAAGACAGTTTCTTTACAGGAACCAAAAATACCGATTATAAGCACTGTTACCGGCAATATTTTAACCAACAGTGAGGCACTAAGTATAGAGTACTGGGTAAACCATGTTATTGATCCTGTTCGGTTTGGTGATGCAGCAGATCAATTACTCGTTAATGAATCTACTGTGTTTTTTGAATGTGGCCCAGGACAATCCTTAGAATCAGCAATAAAAAGAAGGTTACATAAAGACTTAAAACACGTTGTTATATCAACGCTTAATGAACATACCGATGGAGTTATTTCAATGGATAACGCATTAGGGAAATTATGGATGGAAGATGTTTTTGTTGATTTTGAGGCAAGGTTTAATTCTATTAATCTCCAAAAAATACCCTTCCCACTACTTCCATTTAATCGCAAACCTCACCTGGTAGATTTTTCCTCGAACGTCTCTAAAACAATCTCAGGGAAAAACCTAAAAACCCCTCTTGTTGAAGACTGGTATTATACGCCCACATGGCAAAAAACCAATGCCATAGATTTTCTTCCAAAAATAAAACAAGAAAAAATTTCAACATCAAAAAAATGGGTCGTCTTCTTAGATAGTGAATTATCTAAATCCATTGTACAGAATCTTCAAGAACAGGGGGAAAATTGTTACACAGTATATCGAGGAGAGCGCTATAATGAAGATGGTAAAACGTTTACAATTGATGCGGATCAAAAAGATGATTACGCCCAAGTTTTCGCCTCCCTCTTAGAGAACGACATGCGCTTAAATATAATTTATTCTTGGTCTTTATGCGATACTGCTGAACTCTCACTTGAAAATGTAACAGCTAGCCTTAATAACAATTTCTATAATATCTTACATCTTCAGCAAGGAATCATTTCAAATAATATTTCAGAAAATGTGCGTATTGTTTCGTTAATTAATGACGGCTTTGATATCATTGGAAGCGGTCATATTAAACCCGAGAAAACTCTTGTAATTGGTCCAATGAAAGTATTGTTTAAGGAACATTTAGGAATATCTACACTACTTATTAATATTACATCTACCACGCCTAATTTAACATCGAATCTGGCCGTTCAAATTATAAAAGAAGTCTGTGCTGAAACAGATGAGAATATTATTTCATATACAGGATTAAATAGATGGACTCAGACTTTTGAGCAAATAAAAATTCCAAATGATGCACACTATAAGTTGATAAAAGACAACGGCATTTACATTATAACCGGTGGTTCTGGAGGGATCGGTAGAGTATTAACCAAATTAATTGCTAAAGGAGTCAAAGGAGCCACTATCGTTTGGACTGGTAGAAAGGTATTCCCAGATAGGAAAGATTGGAATAAACTAATAGAAAACAAGGAAACCGATACCGTCTTAAAAGAAAAAATTAGAACGATTCAGGAAGTAGAGAATTTAGGTTCTAAAGTGGTGTACTATGATGTTGAAGTTCTAGATTTTGATAAAATGAAACAAACTTTTGACGATGTAGAAGGAAAATTCGGTGCTATCAATGGTGTTGTGCATTCGGCAGGGGTAGCTGGTGGGGGTGTCGTTTCTTCTATGAATAAAGAAAAGATTGAACCAGTCATTAATCCTAAAGTACATGGAACATTAATTTTAAGAGAACTTTTAAAAGGTAGAGATGTAGATTTTATTCATTTATATTCTTCAATTACAGCCATTTTAGGCGAAATTGGAAGAGTGGATTATATTTCCGGGAACTCATTTATGGACGCATGTGCAAATTCAAAAGGCTGGCTACACAATACAGCATCGGTGAGCTCCATTAACTGGGGACAATGGGGATTGGTAGGAATGGCTGCAGATTGGAGATTAGACACCTTTAAAAATAAGCATACACAATTGGAGCATAAAACAATAAATTATTCAACCAATAATTATCCAATAGAAATAGTATTATCCCATGAAGAGAATCAGGAATCTTGTCATAAAATAAATATAATGCCTGATAAACATTGGATTTTTACTGAGCATTTATTGACTAGTGTCCCAACAATGGTAGGAACTTCTTATATTGACACGTTGATAAAATGGAAAGAAAAAGAAGGACATTCAGGGTTTTTAACTCTAAAAAATTCAAAGTTTTTTTCACCTTTAATGATTTTAAAAAACACACAAAAAGATCTTTATTTGTTTTGTCATGAACAACCTCATGGTGGATATACTTTCAAATTTAAAAGTACATCTCATCTGAATGACATTACTAAAAAAGATAAATTGCAAGATCATTTTAGCGGAGAATTAATGTTTGTAGAAAAAATAAAACCTAAAAAAATCAACATAGCGCAATTAAAAGAAAAAATGCCAGCTGTGAATAATGATCCACATTCTTTGGTAATTACGGATGGAAATAACAAACCAGTACTGAACTATAGTAAGCGTTGGGATTGTAAAGAAATAATTCACATTGGCAAGAAAGAATGGCTAACAAAATTATCTTTAAGTGATGAATTTAATAATGACTTTTCTTCCTTTTTTTTACATCCAGCTATGCTAGATGTAGCAACTTCCAGTCATTTTCGATATTTGGAAGACTTATCTAGTAGCTATTTACCAAACGCTTATGGTGAAGTATATATATACGCTCCTTTTGAAAAAGAACTCTATGCGTATACGAAAATGTCTTCCTTAGAACCGGTAGCGAATCAATTAAGTTTTGATTTTCAAATCTGTAATCTAGACGGAGATATAATAGCTGAAATATTAAATTATTCATTTATTAAGTTATCTAATTTGTCAAACAAAAGCAATGTAGCAACTGAAGAAATAAAAGAACTTTCTCTTGATGCATTAGAAGATGACATTCTGCCCAGTGAAGGAGAACAAGTTATAGATACATTACTTCGGAACTCTAAGCTATCACAAGTCATTGTATATACAAAAGACTTGCAATTTGATATCGATGATTCAACACATTCTATTTTAAAACAGAAAAGTAAAGAAAAAATAAAAAATGTTAAGATAAATGAAGATATAGACGATCGGCCAGACATAGAAACGCCATATATCGCACCAGAAAATGAAATAGAAATAACTATTGCAATGATCTGGACCGCTATTTTAGGGATTAATAAAATTGGCTCAGATGATTCTTTTAATAGTTTGGGCGGAAATTCTTTATTATCGATACAAATAGTTTCTGGAATTAATGATGCATTTGAAGTAGCTTTATCTACAGATGAATTCGTTAATAATCCTACTGTTTCTATGTTAGCAGAGCTAGTACTTGGTAAAATATTAGGAGAACACTCGGATGAAGACCTTGAAAAACTTTTGAATGAATAATTATGAATGAGTTTTTAAAGAAAATAAAAAGTCTACCTCCAGAAAAGCAAGCAGAATTGCTTGCTAAGTTGACTAAATCAAAGAATAAAACAGCGAAAATTGATATTGATTTTTTTAAAAACTTTGAGTATACATTCAAATCTGACATGCCTTTTGATTTTAATTTACGGCAAACAGAAATATCTGAACCTGGGTCAGATTATATTCAAATTCGAGCCAAAGCTTCAAGTTTAAATTTTAGAGATGTAATGATTGCCTCTAAACAATACCCAAGTTCTCCGGGAGTACCGACAAATATGGGTTCAGATTATGCGGGAATTATCGAAAAAGTTGGAGACAATGTAAAAAAATTTAAGCCTGGAGACGAAGTCATATCGATTCATATTGGCCATACAGAAAATGATGAAATATTGAGAGATAATTGTCATTTCATCAAAACCTTTAATGTTCATAAATTCTGTGTTTGCTTAAAACCTAAAAATTTATCTTTTGAAGAAGCTTGTTGTATTCCAACCGTTTTTTTAACCTCATATATTGGTTTAATTAAATTGGGAAGATTACGGAAATCTGAAAATTTATTAATTCATACGGCCTCTGGCGGTGTTGGTCTATCAGCATTACAGATTGCTAATTGGAAACAAGCAACCATTTTTACCACTGCTGGAACAAAAGAAAAAAGAGAACACCTAAGAAGTAATGGGATTAAAAACGTCTACGATTCTAGGTCTTTAGATTTTGCCCATATTTTAAAATCTAAAAATACAGAACTAGACATTGTTTTAAATACTCTTTCTGGAGAATTAATGTTTGAAAGTATTAAGTTGTTAAAACCTTTTGGGAAATTCATTCATATTGATAAAAAAGACATAGCTAAAGACACCCATTTTGGCATGAAATTGCTTAGCAATGGAATTGTATTTCAGTTTTTAGATATTTCATTACTGTTTCTAAATCCAGATCTAATGACTTCTTCTTTGGAAGAAATTGTTGAATTATTTGAAAATGGATCTTTTAAAGCTATTTTCCATACTGTTTATCCTATAAAAGATTTAAAAAAAGCTATTACAGCGATGTCTAGAGGAACACATATTGGTAAATTGGTTGTAACTTATGATTAAACTTTAAAAACTGCATGCAAAACTCATTAAAAAATAAATTTAACAACCTAAGTCCTGAACAGATACGAAAATTAGTAGCATCTCGGAATAGATCTCTAAAAACTAGCGCTAGTAAGACATTTGAAAAAATGCTGCGTAATCCCGAAGAGCATTACCCCTTATCGAAAGCCCAAGAACGAATTTGGTTTTTATCTTATTTATTTAAAAACACTTCTCTGTACAATATACCTGTTGCTGTTAAAATTTATAAAGCTATTTCTTTAGAAAATTTGGAACTCGCATTAGAACAGATTGTTGTAAATAATGACATTCTCAGGACGACCTTTCATGAAAAAAATGGTGAAATATATCAACATATTCATCCAAAATACAAGCCGTCAATAGACTATCAAGATATTAGTAATAATATAGAGAAAAAGAAATTAATTGAAGAAATAGCGCTAGGGCATTCCTCTACAACTTTTAACTTAACACAACTTCCGTTATTCGCTATTAAGCTTATTAAAATTGCAGAAAACAAATTTATATTGTTACTTAATTTACAACATATCATTTCTGATGGTTGGACAAACGCATTGCTTTCTAATGACCTTCATTTAGATTATAGAAAACTGAATGCCAATTCGGAAAAGCCGTATTCATATATAGATTTTGTAAAATGGGAACACGATTGGATGAAATCAGAAACCTATCAAGATCATATAGGGTTTTGGAAAAGAAAATTATCGTCTTTACCCCCTGCATCCAGATTTCCCAGAGATTTTTATTCAACTAAGGAAACGCTCCAGGGTGAGCTACTAGTATATAATTTCCCTTTAGAAACCTCACAAAAAATAACCGCTTTTTGTCAAAGGAATAACTATACTCAATTTCAGTTCTATTATGTTTGTTTTGTTATTTTAATGAGTATCTACACTCAAGAAAATGACATTATTATTGGTACACCGGTAGCCAATAGAAATTCAAGATACTTTCAAGACACCTATGGACTCTTTTTTAACTCGCTCCCAATTCGATTGCTCATTGATATAAAACTGAGTTTTTTCCAATTAATGAAAAAATCTATTGACAGTATTAATCAATATATAAAGCACCAAGAGGTTCCTTTTACTGAGATTATTAAAGCAATAAATCCAGAAAGAAATTTGGATGATAACGTCTTATTTAACATACATTTTGCGTATCAGTATTTTCCGAAAAAAAATAAAGAAGATAAATATGAGATGCTTTCTATAGACTATGGAAATTCAAAATTCGATTTAAACTTTTGGGTTGAAGTAGAAGGCGAAAATACGAAGTTGGTATTAACCTATAAAAAAGACAGTATAGCATCTTCTAAGATAGTTAAATGCGTAGAGCACTATCAAAACCTAATAGATGCTGTTATCGAGAACCCTACTGATTCTCTGGATAAACAAAAAATATTCCCTGATGAAGACCTTTCTCTTTTAACAGGATCCGTAGAGGTTCATTCTGAAGAATCATGGTTAGAATTATTTAATAAGGCTTTAGAAGAATTTCCTAATAAAATTGCCGTAATTGATTCTGACGAAAAAATAACTTATAAAGAATTAAACAAAAGAGCAAATGCCTTAACCCAACTTTTTAGAGAAAAAGGAGTTAAGGAGCATAGCGTAGTCATTTTAGATACAGGTAGAAATGTATCGTTTATTATTGGTATACTGGCCTGTTATAAAAGTGCCTGTACTTATCTTCCAGTTGCATTAGATACTCCTGAGGAAAAATTACATTTCATAATAAAAGACAGCCAGGCGTCCGTCCTTTTTTCTGATAAAAAGATAATTTCCATCAGTTGTATTTCTCCTAAGGAATTAGCTCATTTTTCTTTTAATGATCACTGTGATGATGTTCCTTTAAAAAGCAACACCACGGCCTATTTAATCTATACTTCAGGCACTACAAGTAAACCAAAAGGAGTTTTAGTCTCTCACGGTGCTTTACTTAATTACACTAAAGGTTTGAAGCATGAAGTAAACCGTATTAGTTTGCAAAATTTCGCTCATGTCTCGGCTATTCAAGCAGATTTAGGGAATACTGCTATTTTCCTGTCTTTAGGTTATGGAGGCACCCTTTTATTCCCATCACAAGATGTATTATTAGATCCGGCATTACTATGTGCCTTTTTTAAACAAAATCCGCCCGATATTCTTAAAATTGTGCCCTCCCATTTAGAGGCCTATTCAGAAATAATACAAGAAATTTTACCTTCTAAGGTTTTAATTTGTGGAGGAGAAGTCATAACTAATACACTTGTTTCATTAATACAAAAGAACAAGTTAAAAGGCCTTCGAGTACTAAATCATTATGGCCCAACAGAAACAACTATTGGTGTACTAACACACGAACTAGATTTAAGTAATTTAGAAGGTCGTATTCCAATAGGAAGACCTATAAATAATACAAAAGTATACCTCCTAGATGCCTTTTTGAATTTAGTTCCAAATGGAGTGGAGGGTGAAATTTGTATAAGCGGTTATAATCTTGCAAAAAAATATTTAAATGATTCTGAACTTACAAATCAAAAGTATTTACACCTTCCTAACGGCGATAAAATTTACAGAACAGGAGATAGAGGGATTCTTAATAAGCATGGAGAAGTTATCTTTTTAGGAAGGAGTGATTCGCAAATTAAAATGAACGGTTTTAGAGTTGAGTTACGTGAAATAGAAAGTGTTTTAAAAAATCATCCTGATGTTGACAATGCAGTTGTGTATCTTCTTAACGAAACAGATCACATTAAAAAGTTAGGCGCGGCCATTCAAACTACTAAAGATATGCCATCAAATAAGCTGGCGACCTATTTGAAAAAATATGTCCCGGATATGTTTGTGCCAACTTTTTATTTCGTAAAAAAAATACCATTAACCACTAATGGAAAAATTGATTACGGTAATTTAAAAGAAAAAAAGGGTTTAAGTACAAAAGAAACTATTGAGATACTGCCCAGAGATTTTTTTGAAATAAAATTATTAGAGTTTTATAAAGAATTGTTTCCAAATATAACTATTTCAATAGAAGATAATTTTTTTGACATTGGTGGACATTCTCTTTTAGCTATCAAGCTTATTTCAAAAATTAACAAGGAATTTAAATGTCAACTAGCAATATCCAATTTATTTAATAACAGTTCTATAAAAGAATTGGCTGGTTTATTAAGAAAAGATAGTAGCTCTTTTCCTTCAATTGAGAATCCTATTGCTATCATAGAAAAAGGGCATCTTAAAAAAAGTATCTGGGTACATCCTGCAGGAGGGAATATTATGTGCTATTATCCTATTGCAACCGCTCTTTCACCAATAATGAACACTTATTCATTTGGATGTACAGATCGTGATGAGACAATATCCATTGAAAAATTAGCAAGTGATTATTTTAAAAAATTAAAACAAGGAAAAATTACAGAGCATCTCATTTTAGCAGGTTGGTCTATGGGTGCTTTAATTGCACATCAGATCGCCTGTTTATTTGCTCTGGAAAACAGTACCCTCCCTCCACTTGTTTTGTTAGATCAACCGGCAATAAGCAATCCCCAAAAAGAAGAAATATCGTATAAAGAACGATTATTTACTTATTTGCAAAAAGTCTATGTTTTCACAAATCAACAATTTGACAAAAAAATTATTGAAAGTGATGTGATTAATCACGAACGTTTATTGAATGAATTTATTAGAATTCAATTGACGCCCGAAGAAACTACTCTAGAAAATTTTAAAGGATTTTTGGATATTCTTGTGAAGCACAATGAGATTGTAACTCAATTTTCACCTGAGTTATATAACGGCCCCGTTTTACTATTAAAAGCAAAAGAAAACCTCATGGTTGATGAACATCCGATAACACAATTAGAGGATTTAGGTTGGAGAAAATACTGTTCTAATATAACGATTGTTGAAGTTCCAGGGAACCATATTACCATGATAAATGGTAAAAATTCGGTCGTCATAGCAAATGTAGTTGAACAATGGTTAAAAACAACGACATGGAAATGAAATTTAAAGAGGTATATTTTATAAATTTAATTGACGAAAAAGAGCAAAAATATCGACTTATCTTGTCTACAGGAAAATATGATAATTCCATTCAAAAATTTAGATCTTCTCTTTCCAAAGATGAAATTGAAATTCTTAATAATTTTAAAGTAATTAGCAGACAGAATGAATTTATTACAGGCAGGATTCTAGCTAAAAACAATGTTTTACTGATTAAAGAAAAAATTAAGCCTACCGATATAAACATTATCAGTGGAGTATGGGGTTTCCCTATATTTGACACAAACGGGATTAATAAGATGTGGGTTTCAATAGCACATTCAAGCGAGTATGCTGCTTCTCTTTTGTCTGAAGCAGGTACACACCCTATTGGGGTCGATATCGAAGAGATAAACCCGAATAACGAGGTGACCCTGGCATTTTTTTTATCGAAATACAAGAAAAGTTTCACTTTAGAAGAAAAACACATATACTGGGCTGCAAAAGAAGCTGTTTCTAAAGCATTAAGAACGGGTTTTACAATTTCTGAAACTTTTTTTGAAATATCAGAAATTACCCTTCATAATTCAATTTATACAATAGCATTTAAACACTTACCGAGACTAAATGCACTTGCATGGATTAAAAACAACGTAGTAATCAGTATAGCCTATCCAACAGAACTGAAATTTGATTCTATAAAAAACATGAATTTATAGCAAAAAAATTATTATGATAAAAAAAATTATTACAGACGCTTTTTTTTACTTGACAGTTCCTTTATTAATGTGGAATTTATTCAGAGAAAATTTAGGAGATTATCATACCATATTATATGGAATGCTTCCGGCGGTAATTTATACTTTATTAGTTGTAATTATTCAAAAAGAATGGAATATAACAGGCCTTACAGTACTGTATGTTATTCATATCCTAAAAAAATAAAAAAATAATATAATTACTATCATATGAACGCAGCTGAAGAACGCATGATCGAGAATATAAAGACACTTTCGCAAATGATTTATGGCAATTGGCTCCAACAGTGCTCCTATACTTTTGCCGAATTAGCTATGGCTGATGCTCTTAGTAATTCTTCAAAAACTTGTGAAAAACTTGCGGAAGATTTAGAACTAAATATACCTTATTTGAGACAGTTTTTAAGGTGTGTTGCTGAGTTAGGTTTTATTCAGTTTAACACAAAAACTAAGGAATATATGCTTACCGAACTCGGAGCGCTCTTGCGAAGTGACCATCCGTATTCTAAAAGAGCAGAAGCTCGACTAAATGGAGCTGATTACCGCTATAAACCTTGGGGTAACTTAGTGGACATTTTAAAAAATGGAAACGGAAAAGAGTACTCACCAACTGTTGAAAAAGGAACACTAACTTATTTGCAAGATAAACCTGAACTTCTTCAAATTTTTCATGAGGCCATGCTGAAAAAATGGGAAACAGAAGATTCTAAGATTGTAGAAGCTTTTGATTTTTCATCTTTTCACAACGTTATCGATATCGGTGGAGGAAAAGGTTCTTTTTTAATTTCAATACTAAAACAAAATAATAATTTAAAAGGTGCTGTTTTTGATCTCTCTACAACTTTTGAAAATTCTGAGCTGGATGAGATTAATATAATGACAGGTAATTTTTTCGAAGAAGTTCCTGATAAGGCAGATGTTTATACGATGAAGAATGTAATTCACAACTGGCCTGAAGATAAGACGAAAAAAATAATGAGAAATGTTAGAAAAGCAATGATGTCAACAAATGGAGTCAATACTTCTATTAAAAATAAGCGCTTACTTATTATAGAAAATATTTTACCCGATGATGGTTCTAGAGATATTTCTAATTGGATGAGTTTAAATTTTATGATTTTGGTAGATGGTCAAGAAAGGAATAAGGAAGAATACAAAACTCTAGGAGAAGATTGTGGTTTTCGTTTAGAAAATATATATACAACAGATACGAATAGAGACATATTAGAATATTCTCTTTTGTAATTTTTTAAAAGTTACATTTATAAAATTTGGCATTTTACTAAATCTGTCTCTTATACACATCTCCGAGCCCACGAGACAAGAGGCAATCTC
>OJHF01000150.1_pt1 | contig 20198 bp, 15 predicted proteins | sample 1594891 | NCBI WGS metagenome assembly OJHF01 (sample SAMN05416737, study PRJEB24817) | seawater metagenome | isolation source: Sea water | place: Canada:Atlantic | collected 2013-07 | reverse complement strand
TCTTGTCTCGTGGGCTCGGAGATGTGTATAAGAGACAGGTGTGGGGGTGTGGGGTAATGGGATTGGGGAAAGGCGGGAAGATCGTTGAGATGGGGATGTCGAGAAAGGTGACGTTTTGCAGGGGGATTCGTCCCGCGAGGAAGTTGCGAGTTTCCTTGGTTGAGTTGTTTTGGCAGATGAGGACGGGGCGGCCGTTAAGGCGGGAGAGGCGTGCGGTGGCCTCCTTTTGATACTTGGTGAGCGGGGAACCCCAGGGCTTACGCCATTGTTTAACGCCGTCGAAGTGGTCGTGGGTGACAAAGCCGGACCAGAGCTTGGAGATGTTGTCGTTGTGGAGGCCGAGGTAGCTTACGCCGATGGCTCCGCGGGAGAAGCCGCAGAGGATGATGCGTTTGGGGTCGGCCCCGAATTGCTGGTAGACGCGCGGGACGTTTTTGAGGGCGTAGTCGATGGTGGCTTGGGTATTGCCCCACCAGGTGACTTCGTTTTTGAGGCCATCTTTTGAAATATTGGGGAGGGTGAGCCAGATCGCTTTGCCGCCGGTGAGGCCGAAGCCGAGGGCGGCGTCTTTGACTTCGCCGGTAGAGCCCGATGCGGGGGAGTAGTTACCAGTGAACTCGACGATAAGGGGGTAGGATTTTCCTGCTTCCCAGTTAGAGGGAAGGTAGAGCATGTGGTGGACCTTGGTCCCCTGGTATTCGCAGGGAGTGACGGCGACACGCGTGCCTGCTGCGGGGTATCCGATTGAGTTTGCGGGGAGTTTCAGCGGCTCGGCATGGATCACGAAGGTCGTCAGGAGTAGGTAGAGGATTCGGAGAAGCATGAGAAAAATTCTATGTTATTTTACGTGAAGAATTGCATGAAATTTTTGCCGAAGATATTTCGTGGTTGGATTTTCTTATGATCGTAAGCTCCTTGTTGATTTTCGCCGCCCTTGTGGAAGCGGCTTTGGGTCATGTGCGTGCGCAACTGGAGCCGTTTATGGAGCAACATTGTTATGATTATCACGATGACTTCGATGCAGAGGGAGATTTGAATCTCTTGGATTTGAAATTTCACCCGAAGGATCCGAGGAATTTAGCGATCTGGAAGGACGTTTTTTATCGGGTGGAGGATGGTGAAATGCCGCCGAAGAAGAAAAAGCGACCCGAGGCTGGTAGAATGGCGGCTTTTTTGAAATCGCTGGAGGAGCTGTTGAATGAAGCGGAGAAAGCAGATCTGAGGTTGAATGGTCGGGTTCACTCGCGTCGACTCACGCAGGAGGAATATGAGTATTCCCTGCATGACATTCTCGGTGTCGATATTCCATTGGGAGATTATTTGGCGGCTGAATCTTCCGGAGGTTTTGATAACAAGGCGGACGGGCAGCAATTATCTCATTTTCATCTCGATGGCTATCTTCGTGCGGCCGGAGCCTCGCTCGATGAGGCTTTCAAGCGTGCGCGGGAAGGAGATCAGAAGTTTAAGAAGGACTATTCTCCGGCAGCGTTAACGAAGAACGGGTCGGGGAACTACCGGGGACCGCAACTCTTTTAAGGGAAAGTGGTTTCATGGAAAGCTCAGGTTCAATTTCACGGTCGAATGATCCGCACGAAGGTTCCTGAAGAGGGATGGTATTGAGTGACTGTGAGAGACATCGAAGCGCTCAACCCCGGGTCCGATGAAGTGGTGTGGGGGACTTTGCAGTCAGGATTAGGGTTTTACATCGCCCTGGGTGAAAGCCCAGCATCCAAGGGCAGTAGCCGCCGCGTCTTGACAATTTCCAAACGGTCAGATCTTGTCGTAACTAAGGACTCCGGCGCCACCTGGATCGACTTCCGCATCGTCGCGGTCCTGCCCGACGGCCAGAAGAACCGCTCCTACGGCTGCATGGGCGGCCTGACGATCGCCGGCAAGGATATCCTCCTTTTTAGCAACATCGAAACTCCGAATGTGGATTTGAGCAATTTAACCAAATTAGGCACTAAAAGATATTTTGTTAACAGTAATAGCTCTATGAAAATTGAGGTTGTTTACCCATTGGAAAAGCGATTACCCCCCTTTCGCTCCGGTCCAAAGGCGGCTTCAAAGCCCTCCCGCTGAAAGCAAATTCCTAGCAAAATCCTCCCCCGTATACTCTGCAGGTTTTCTTCCCAAAGCCCAGCAAGTCTTATCGATTCAATCACTCCTACCAACTTTTCTGGTGAAATTATCAAACGAGAGACGAGCACAGCAAAAAGCCCGGGTGCTCCCGAAAATACGGCGGAGCCGCCTTGAAGGCGACCCCAACGAAATACTTGTCTAGCGCGCACTCTTTTTCGATCCCGAAAAACCCGCGACCTGGAACCGGATCTTTCTAGTTTTTGCGAACGAAGAAGAAGAGCTTATCTTCATCGCCCAGAAGGTCCGATGGAATGATGTAGGTCGTGCTTACGCCCTCGGGCTGAACTTCATCATTGATCTCCAACCAATCTTCCAGCGGAATCGAAAGATCATCAGTTGAAAAAACCGCATAGGTTTTCCCCGGAGAACTTCCAGAGTTCCAAGTCAGTGCGACGTCACCATTTGCAGCGACCGAGATGTCAGTAATCGCAAGTTCCACAGCTCCAGGTGCGCCGCCGAGAGGATTAAATGTTCCGTCAGCGAGTTGCTTCACTTGACCTTCTGATAAGGCCTCATCCCAAACAGCAACGTCGTCAATTAGGCCCTCGAAGAAATTTCCTGCTCCGTCCCAGATACCATCACCACCGATATTAAAGCTCGAGGCGGAGGTGCCTCCAGCCGGGGGCGTATCGTTCTGCCCTGCGATTTCACCATCAATGTAAATGACGCGCCCATTTTCACTGCCGACAATCGCGATGTGAGTCCACTCTTCGGCAGTATCGACCCCTGTGGTGATCGTTCCGCCATCCGACATCCACCAGGTAATGGCGGTATCTGGGCCCATTTCGACGAGGTCATTTTGTCCGAACAGACCAGTCCGCGCGGGTTGAACAACGTCAAACTTTACCCAGCCCGCGACCGCGAACTCTGTGAGACCGTCGAGCAAAGGAGCGTTAGTAGTCACAGAAGAATCAATTCCATCGAACTGGATGGCCTGATCGCCTGCATTCCCCGTGTGGCCTTCAACGAAGATCGCTCCACCATTTACGCTCCCCGGCGTTGTACCGATGAGGTCAGCCGTCTCAAGCGCTCCATCATCGAATGACCAGTAAGCAATTGGGATAGGGAAGGGAGGGAAGCTGTTTTTATCGTATGGATTTGTTGAGGCGGCGATTTCAGTCCCATCGTCTACGCCATCTCCATCAGAGTCGGCGTTGTTCGGGTCAGTCCCCGAGTCTGTTGCGCTGGCAACCACTCCGGTTTTGGTCTCGACTTTGTCGCTTAGTCCGTCTTTGTCGGTGTCCTTCGATCGGGGATTGGTGCCGGTGTCAGACGCGCTCACAAAGGTTCCGGTATTCGTTTCGACGCCGTCCCAAAGTCCGTCATCGTCGGTGTCGTTGTCCCGCGGGTTGGTATTGGCGTTGAATTCGGCGAGGTTGTTCGAACCATCGTTGTCCGGATCCAAAGTAGAATCGTCCACAGTCAGAGCGAGATCGTTCGCTTTTTCCCAGACGTCGGGCATTCCATCGCCATCGGTGTCTGTTGTGGAACGGACAATCTGGAATCCGGCAATACCTGGTTTACCGGAAACGACGTTACCGGTGATCGTAAGGGTTGGCCCGGTCAGGCCCTTAAACACGATGTAGTTGCCTGAATCGAAATTCTCGACGATCTGTCCGAACTCACCATCGAAGGTTGCGACGGTCGCATCTATGATTTCATCGTTCGCGGTGAATGTCGCCTCAGAGCCTCCGTCGGATACGACGTAGAGATAGAGATCGTAGGTCGGGTAGGCGATGTTGCGAACTTCGATTTGAGTGATCACATCATCGCCTCCTGCCCCACTGCCGCGGGGCAGCAGAATACCGTGCATTAAGAGGGCATCGGCAGCGGCAGCGCCTGGTTCCGCCCCAATCGCGCCGGGGCCATTGGTTGCCCATTTTACGCGAAGGATGGACGCGTTGTCAGCATTGTCTACGAGGCTGAGAGGATCTCCGGCACCGCCGGGAGCATTGTTCCAGTTGCTTTGGCCGAAAACGCCCGCAATGCCTGTGACGGAGGAACCAGCACTGATTGCATCGCCTCCCACAAAATTGACACCCAACAGGATATCTCCGACGGCGGCGGGAAAGCTCCCTGATTGCTTGGGATCACTTCCTGCTGCAATCTCTGCCTGATCTTCGAACTGGTCGCCATCCGAATCAGATTTGTTTGGGTCGGTGGTGTAGGTGATTACTTCGGCGCCATCGCTCAGAGTGTCTCCATCGCTGTCTGGATTGAGCGGATCCGTCACGGCTTCCTCATTGTCCTTTAGGCCATCGCCATCGGTGTCGGCCAGTTGGGGATGGGTTCCCATTTCGAACTCTTCGAAGTTGGTTAGGGTATCACCATCCGGATCTTCTCCGCCATCGTTGAGGTTTGGATCCAGGTTGCGAGCGACGCCGCGGTCTGTGCCGGTTTCCCATTCACTTGGAATGTTGTCACCGTCAGGATTCAAGTTGCTCGTCGCATCCAGCCTCACATTGTCGAAGTGGGAACGGGCACCGCTAAAGTCATCTCCAATGAAAATCACAATATTACCAGCGGGAGGTTCGTCGTCGGTGGCGAACTCAACCGTGACATCCGTGAAAGTCAATCCGACAGCATTATTGAGAGCAACTGAATCGGCGGTCACCGCATTCGATTTCAACAGGGAATCGAGGGCGAGTTGGTCATTAGTGTCTATTCCTTCGAGGAATGCGCTCGCACTGGGAGCTTCGTCGAGCACGGTTAGGCCAATCGTCGACATGGAGTCGGATCCAGACTGGCCGGCATTGCGGTAACCCATTCCAACGGTTAGGGTATAAAGCGTGTTCGCCTCATACGGGATGCCCGTATTTTGAAATGCATAGTAGCCATTGGCCATCCCGACGTGCTGGTTGCCCTCGGATTTGAATCCGCCAATGTATTCGATAAAAGCATTTCCGCTGTTTGCGCCCTCCAGGCCGATCCAATCGGGATCATCAAGGTTAATCAAAGTTGGGTCATTAAGGTCATTGGTCCAACCTCCTGCGCCAAGTTCTCGATTCTCGAAGCTGTGATTATTGATGGCAAGCGGGGCCGCCAACGTAACCGTGGTGAGTGCGGCAAGCGCCAGCAGTGGTGAGAGGAGCGCGATTATAATCGTTCGAGCGTGGGCTATATTCATATCTAAAATAGGGAGTGTAAGTTTGGGCGAATAGTGAATTATTATCCAAATTTTATTGTTTGTTGTTAAGGGGAAATCGGCTGGTGAAAAGGAGTGGTCTTATATTGAGACCTGTTCATGGGGATTTGATGGAGAGGCAATCCTACAGAATGAGTCGCTAGGTCAGCAACTCAATTAGGAAATATATTTTGAGCGGGTGGCAAGATCTCACTCGAGGTATCTGCCCCGGCCCGAGATTCTTGCACGTGCTTTCGCCAAACAAGTGCTAGAATATAGCACTGGAGGAAAGATCCGTTTCAGTGATCAAACAGTCCTAGATCGCATCGTTCTTAAGCAGGCGGGTATCGCAATGGGGCTTCCGTTTCTGGATGCTATGAATCCGGCATTCGGAGCATCGAATCCCACAAAACCGAAGCGCTTCGTGGGTGTTTCTCTCTCGCTGGGTCTGCACAATCCTTTCCTTGTTCCCAAGAATTCCGGAGCATCTTACACCCAACAATGCAGTTCGCTCGCTCGAAGGGATCGATGAATCCTATCACTCGCTGTCTCACCACGGACGGAGCGATGAGAAACTCGATCAGCTTGCGTTTGTTGAGCATGCCACGATTGATCGTTGGGCTAATTTTTTGAGGAAACTCAAAGGTGCCGATCTCCTTGATGACACGATAGTCATGCTCACCTCTAATCTTGGAAACGCCTCCTCGCACGATAATCGCAACATGCCGGTTCTCTTCGCTGGCGGCGGTTTTAAGCATGGGCAGCATCTGGCGTTCAGTCAGACGAACAACTATCCCTTACCGAACCTTTACCTCTCCATGCTTCAGAATTTGGGGATGGAATCGGAGAGTTTCGCAACCTCGACAAGCACGATGAAGGGATTGGTTTGATCGATGATCAGGTAGGCTTCTAGGAAGTGGTCTGTTTTGCCCAAGTGGCGATGAACTCGGCCGCTTGTTCTGCGTCTGGATTGACCACAGGTAAAGCAGTGGAAAAAAATAGCTTAGGCGCGGGGCTTGTCGGCGGGGAGTTCAAGGGCGGTATGGAGGATCTTTCCGTTTTCGTGGCGAGTACGGCGCTTGATACGCGTCTTCGATTCTTAGCCTCGGAGGATATGATTCTCTGGGTTGAGCTAGGTCCCGATCAGATTAAAGAAGTCTAGCGTTGCGTGCTCGAGGGTGGGCTCAAAGTATTTTCCGTTTGCCTGCGCGAAGACGCTGCCGAGGGTCGTTTTTGGTTTTCGAAGGCGGTCGCTGAGCGCTGGTAGGAATCTCACAAGGAAGCGCAAAAGTCGCTTGGCAGAACTTACTTAACCTGCGAGAAAGAAGGAGACATTCCCATGATTTTTTTTTTGCTTTTGGCTGTTTTTGCTTACCCATGTTTGGCCGACGAGGCAAAGCAGGATCGCGCTCCCCGACCCAATATCGTCTACCTGATGGCAGATGACCAAAACACCTATTCATTGGGTTGTTATGGCAATAAGGATGTGCTGACTCCGAACATGGACCAGCTCGGGCGCGACGGGATGATCTTTGATCGGCACTATGTCACCACCGCAATTTGCATGGGGAGTCGGGCGAATGTTTTCACGGGGAGATATGAATATAAGACGGGCTGTAATTTCGTTCACGGCAATCTCAGTCCCGAGCTTTGGGAGAAATCCTACCCAATGAAGCTTCGCGAGGCTGGATACCTGACGGCTTTTGCTGGAAAGTTTGGGATCGTGGTCGACGGAAAGGGGATTTGCGAAAATGACTTCGATCTTTATGGCGGGGCTGAAGGTCAGAGTAATTACAAGACCGCGCAGAATCCCTCGATGAAGGATTACGCCAAGGAGTTTCCCCATTCGACTCTCTCGTATGGGGAATTTGGTCGGGATGTCATCAAAGAGTCGGTCAAACAGGAGAAGCCCTTTTGTCTTTCGATCAGCTTTAAAGCACCGCATCGACCGGCTACTCCTGATCCTAAGTTCGATCACGTTTACAAGGGGAAGACGTTTCTGAAGCCCTCGAATTATGGTCGGAGATACGGGGAACATCTCTCGGCCCAGAGCAAACAGGGGCGTCAGTTTGTCCGTCATTACGAATGGGGATACGACACGAAATATGACGAGGTCATGGCGGTGTACTACCAGCAGATCTACGCCATCGACGTGGCTCTGGGAATGATTCGTAAAGAGCTCAAGGCTCAAGGTGTCAGTGACAATACCGTCATCATTTATACGAGCGACAACGGTTTTATCTGTGGCTCACACGGATACGGATCCAAGGTGCTCCCGATGGAAGAATCTTCCCGGGTGCCGCTCATTATTTTTGATCCGCGGAGTAAGAATTCAGGCCGTCAGATTCGTTGTGGTCAGCTGACGGGAAACATCGACTTCGCTCCCACCATGATAGATCTGGCCGAACTGGAGCCGGTGGAAGGAACAGATGGCAAAAGCCTCCTTCCTCTTTTGAAGAACCCGGAAAAGGGCGGTCACTCCCATTTGGCGCTCATGAATACCTTTCCTCCTGCTCCGACGACGTGCATGAGCATTGTGACTAAGGAATTGAAATACACCTATTGGTGGTATGAAGACGAGGAAATGAAACCTGCAGAGGAATTATTCGACCTCAAAAACGATCCTGAGGAACTGTCTAATCTAGTCGCGCTCGATGATCAGTCGAAAATTTTGGCGACGTTACGCGAAACGTATGATGTGCAACTTGCGCATTGGAAGAAAGAGGTGGTAAGGGGGAAGGGCTATGAGAAATACATTACGCTCTTTGATCGGCATCTTCCGGCTTCCGCCAAGAAAATTGCCGGGGCCAAACCGGCAAAGATTAAGAAAAAAGGAAAAGCAAAATAGGGTCTCTGTTTTTTAGTCAAGCGACGTATCGTACGATACGATTTCAATCCAAACACAATCATTCCGAGAATCGAGAAGTGGATTCATTCCTAACTTGGGGAAGTGACATGAACATGCGGAAGAAGTTAGCAGGGAGGAATGAAGCGGCGCTGCCAAGGTCTATTTGATAGGTATACACGATTACGCTTACTGGGATACCTGTGATCAAAAATTGAAGATTCATGAGTGTGGCGGTGTCTTTCACATTAAATTCAAAGGAGGAGACGTAGGTGTCGGAAAAAAACTCTGAGGGCGTAGTTCCCGCTGGGGAGTTCGATGATGGTCGTTTTACCCGGTGCGAAGGTTGCGATGGGGACGGCTTGGATATTCAGTGTAATTTGGCCGTGGTTCGTGACCAATGATGTAGAGTTGAAGGTAGCTGTAGCCCCTAATCGTGTTTGTCGTGGGCGTTGATAACATCCGTGTTGCCAAAAGAACTTTTCCCAATCGTCTGGAAGAAGGCTGTCGTCAGTGTCGCTATCCGCGGTAGTTGGGACGAACAGGACATTGATCGAGAGAAGTTCCATGGCGACGTAACCCACAGGGCCAGTGGCATAGGGATAAACGGTGATCGAAAAGCGGGTGCCTAGTGAGAGGCCCAGAGCTTGATCGAGAGAGAGGGGGTCACCATCGGTTTCGTAAAGCGCGACATAGCTTAAATTGCCGGTGTGAATGTAGGCCTATTTTTTACTTAGGTTGACAGGTAGCGCCACTTCGATGAATAGGAAATTGTTAGGTGGCTGCTGTAGAGTTCCCATTCATAGCCTGCAGCGCCATCGCGGAAGTGGATTTCATAAAGGTCGACGTCCGTTTCTTGGGGCTTGGTTAGGGTGCCCGATTGGGAACTGGGGAGAGAAATTTGAAAATTGAGCACGAAGAGTGAGATTTGAACGATCGTGGCTTCCTTCTCCGCCTTCCGGCTAAGGCGGACGAGACGGTGGACTTAGGGAGATGTTAGTCGAACCACTCGTCGTCCGGATCAAAGGTAGGAATGGCGGTATTAATGATCTTCATTTTGCCTACGGCGCGATGGCGGCAGCCGGGCTTGATCATGATGGTGGTCATCGGTTTGACGGGGAGGAGCTCGCCATCGAGTTCGATGAAGGCCTCGCCTTCGGTTTCGAGGATGAGGTAAATCTCGGTGAAGGTTTTGTGGTAGTGGGTCCGCGCATCCTCGGAAATTTCTACGTAGTGGGTCGAGGCGGTGGAGTTGTTGGGCTGGACAAAAGCCCGCTTGGACATGCCGCAGGGGCAGGGCACTGCTTCAATGTCATCGAAATGCGTGAGCAAGTAATTCTTCACGAACAAGATTGTGGCATTGAGATCGAGAGATGAGGAGGGCGAAATGGGGATCTCAAATTCGTTTGGAATGCTGGGCCCAAATCATGCTCAGGACGACGAGGGCGCCGCCGACAAAGAGTCCCCAGCCAGCGGATTCTCCTTCGAGGAAGAGAAGAGCCTCTAAGACTCCGCAGATCGGAATCAGAAAGCGATAGCTCGCAAGGAGAGTCACTGGGAAAATGGAGCTGAGATGGTTCCAGATGCTGAAGGCGGCGGCGGAGACAAAAGCGAGCCAGAGCGTGCTTCCGATGACGGGGCTGCTAAACATTTCCTGAAATGACCCAATGGCTTGGAAGCCGACGAGTATGAGAGAAACCCCTCCGGCGAAGAGGGAGATGCCGGTGGCATTAATCGACGACATTGTCGGCTTGATCCGTTGGAAGAGGAGGAGGGCAAGCGCGCCGCTGGCGGTGGCGCACAGCATGAAGATTGCCCCAAGCAGGGGGTTACCCGCTCCGGCACCGGGGGCATAGACCGCAATGGTGACGCCCGTTCCTCCGATGACGAGGCCGAGCCATTGCATCGCACTTGGCCAAGGGCTCTTCTGAATGAGTGGGCTCATGAGCATCCACCAAAAACTGCCGGTGGCGACGAGCAAAGCGGCCAAGCTTGCGCTGGAAGCTGCGACTGCTTGGTAGAAGAAAATATATTGGATGAACGTTTGGGTGAGGGCGAATCCGAGAAGGAGTTTCCTGGGGGTAACTCGAAGTTCTGCGGAGATATTTTTTCCAAAGAGCAAAAGTCCAAATCCTGATACTGAAAAACGGACACCGGCGAAGAGAAGGATCATCGGGAGGGTTCGCTCTAAGCCCTGTAAATCCCAGTGAGCGTAGACGTTCTTGATCGCTGGAAAGGCGCTTCCCCAAAGTAGCGCGCAGAGAAGCGCGGGAGGAAAAGGGTGGCGGAAGAGGAGCACGTAAGAGTCATCTTCTTGAAGTCAGAGAATTAAAAGAGAATTCAGCTGGCTTGGATTTTTCTTGGAATCGCTTTGATGCTTGACTGAAAAATAAAATGAACAATAGGTTTCCCGAAGCCTGTAAAGTGGGAAATGGGGGGATTCATCCAGACCCCGCTCCGCGTGGCTGCTGATCCTTACTATTCTGCTATGAAAATGAAGTCGCTCCGCCTTTTCTTCAGCTTTCTCATTAATACCGGAGTAGTAGACGCTGAGATCCCCGCGAAGAAGGAAGTCTTCACGGTGCAAACGTTCGGCGGATCAAACCCGAAAAACTACGTCTCAAATAACTTTATTTTTTCGGCGCTCCCATACTACCGTGAACTTCCCGAAGGAAGCTCCACGCCGTGGGCAAAGTATCAGCACGAGCAAAGAGGAGTCATCGTCACAAGCGACAAGCGAGTATTCTACTTCTCTACGCAAGACCCCGCGTATATTTCGATCACTGATCAAGAGAACCGCAGTTATGCGCTGCATCTGACAAGGGCTCCGAAGAAGATTACGAGTATTCCTAAGGTAGAAGGCATGGGGCTCAAACTTCCCCTGATTCAAGAGAATGTGTTTTGTGCTTCCAGTTTTCCATGGAACACAACCGAGCACATGAAATCCATGTGGATGGAGAGTTCTGTAGAGCCAGTCACTCCAGCACAGTTTGTGGAATCGCTGATCGAATGGCGCAGATTGACTGCTGACGATGTTCCACAGCACGCATTTTTTTTACATTCAAATGAAGGGCTGGTGATTTTTCCTTCTTCTTTCACCGAAAACAAAAACCAACCATTAAACGGGGTTGTCGTGCTCAACGATGGTGCCGTAATGAAGTATTTTACAAGGGCAGTAGACGCTGTAGCTATCGACGAGGTTTACTATATTCGAACAAAAAAGGTAGAACAAGTTAAGGATTGATTGATGGAGCGCGGAGGGTCCTTCAATTAATTCGTTGTTGGAGGGAGCTGCGGGTGAGGCCCTAGATGTCGCTGAACCAGGCGATTCCCGCCTTATACGATTTCCTTTTGATGCCTCTTCGCTCTTGATGTTCAGAAAAGGCCGCGAGGGAGGGGCGTAGCCCTAAGGAAGGCTGAAAAATGTGGAGACCGACTCTCAGGGGGATCTCATTGAGGGGTGATGCTAGTAAAAGTGATCATTTGTTACGATTTTCTTTGGACTTCATATGAGGTGACCGCAGTTCGTTGGATCGCTGCGCTCTTGGTTTTTGGGCGGGGTCTTGCTTTTTTTGGGATGTGGGGCTCGCTAGGGATGGAGTGCGGAGGCGCGGAAGATGCCGAAGGGCTGCACTTTGTTTCGATGCCAGGTGAGGATTTGCTTGAACTGGCCCTGGCAGTGGGGAAGCTGGTGGTGATGACGGGTTCAAGGAAGAAGGTGTTTGTGGGTGATTGCCCTAGGTTAGGGGGAGAGGAAGGAAGAGAAAAGCGATGAACCAGCGTAGCATTACGAGAATCTCTCACGGAGATCTTGGGAGGGCGATGTCACACATTTTCAATTTCGAATTCTTGCTCTCTCGTATTTTTTTGACATTCTAATTAGTCAACTTTTCTAAGTTCCTTTTTTTGATGATGAAATCATTTCGCCTCCTTCGTATTGCCTTGCCTCTCTTGGTCGTTTCCTTGATTTGGTTGAGGCAGAATTCGATTGGGCCGGAATTAGGCCAGTTGGAAAATCCCAAGCGGATCGAGCAAGTGAGGAAGAGCGGGCCGGATGCTTCAGCGGTGATCCTTTCGGAGGTGCCTGGGGAATTTGGGGCTTGGTTGGAGAACTACCGGATTGTCGGGAACTCGGTTGATTTGGAAAAGGGAGTGTCTCTTGCGCGGAAGCGGCGAGCGGTTTTGAAGCGGATGATCGCGGTAGATCCGGAACGGGCGTTGACGTTGGCGATTTCGACCAAGGGACGGGATGGTTTGCCGGAAGAGATTGTCGAGTTGCTGGAGACGCCGGTCTCGACGGCGGGTGAGTTTGAGCGGGTGGTTAGTTGCTATTTGGGTGGAATTGAGCGCCCGGCTGATTCTCCGACGGAGGAGCGGTTTGTGAGTTTTGATAAGAAGCGCTATCGGGCATTTACTTATGGCCGTCGGTCCGAGTTGCAGACGAAGGATCGAATTTCGCTTCATGGAATTTCGATTGATGATGTGGTCGCCTTTTCGCCGGATCCGGTGAAGAGGATTTCAGGAGTGAATGATTTGTTAGTGGAGGCTTTTGGTGAGGAGAAGCGATTCGTGAATGAGGATGATCTCGATCACTTTGTCGCGATGTTGGTGTCGGATGAAGATACGGCGGGGCCCAGTGAAAATGCTCAAGTGGCAGAGAGCCCATGGACGGAGGGAAATAAGCGCATCCTTTATCTCCGCGTTCGGTTTTTGGATGATGATCCAACTTACGAACCGGTGACACTGGCGACGGCGCAGAGCCATCAAGATGATGTTGCGGAGCACTATCGCATCGCGTCTTATGGAAAGCTGAATGTGACGACGGTTTTTCCGGACATGATTACGCTGACCGAAAACAAGTCGGAGTATGTCGGGCAGGGTTTGGGAAAGATGATGAACGAGGCGCGGGCTGCCGCGATAGTGATGGGTAATGACGAGGGGATGGACTGGAACTACAGCAACTTTGACCTCTATACCATTATCTCGGCTGGTGGGATCGGTCCCTACGCTGGGATTGCGCAAGTGGGTGGTCGTCAGAGTCACCATCAACGCGGCTATACTTCACTCCGCACTTCGGGGCACGAGTTCGGCCATAATCTGGGATTATCCCATGCCTATTTCAACTACACGAGCGATCTCAATCCCCGCGGGTCGACTCCCACCAATGGTCTTGGTCGCGTCGAATACGGGCATCGGTTTAGTGGGATGAGTGGGCAGAGTGGGAGTGACATGGACAACCCAACGCTTCCTCATTTTACGGTACATGAAAAGTGGCGGCTGGATTGGATTACGGAGAGCGACTTTACCGAGATCACGAACAGCGCTCAAAACGGGACCTACCGGCTCTTCCAAAACGATGATGAGAATGCCACGGGCTTGCGCGCGCTGCGGCTGCCATCGGGCGGTGCGCTTTCAAGATATTGGCTGAGTTATCGAACGGCCTGGCGTCAGCCTAATCGGAGTTCGGATAACGATTATCTTTTGAATGGGATCCTTTTCAACTGGACGGGGAGTGGGGGCGGTTCGAGCACCTTGCTGGATATGACACCCTACTCGGATCAGGGGTCGACGGGGGGGGCAGCCTCGACTCGTGACAATAGCGATAAGTGGGATGCGCCCCTTTTGATCGGTCGGACTTACACCGATACGGAGAGTAAGGTGAGTATTACTCCAATGGCTCGAGGAGGTTCTGCGCCCGATGAATACATTGACCTTTTCGTGCACCTCGCAACTGGGAGCGAAGTTAATTTGGTGGAGGACGACGATGGGTGTCGAGCTATTATCCCGGATGCAACGACTGCGACGGGGGTGGACTGGACTGCGATTGGATTTGATGATAGCACGTGGCCGCTGTCGGGGCTCTTGGGAGTGGGTTACGATACGAGGTCTGACTACAATCCTTACTTTGGGGTCGATGTGATCGCGATGAGATCGAGTGACGAGTCGTGCTATATTCGTGTTCCTTTTACGATCGACGGGGGGATTGATCTTGCTGATGTTGAATCGCTGACATTAAAAATGCGCTACGATGATGGCTTTGTGGCCTATCTTAATGGGGTGAAAATTGCCGAGGATCGCGCTCCGGTGTCGCCGGTCTGGAACTCGGGGGCGACGTCCAGTCACGATGATGACGATGCGGTGGGCTTTGTGGATTTTTCGGCTAACGCCGGATTGGAAGTGCTGGTGGCGGGAACGAATGTTCTTTCGATCCACGGGTTGAACAACGGGTCAGGGAGTTCTGATTTTCTGATGCAGCCTGTTCTCACTGCAACTCTCGCCACTCCTGTAAATGGTGGGCCGACAATCTCGCTTGCGGCGGATACCTTGGTAGCGGCGGTGAATCAAGATGTCACTTTGACTGCCACTGCGAGCGATCCGGAAGACGATGTCTTGGCCTACGCGTGGGACTTTGACATCGGTGATGCCTATGCGCCGGAAGGACAGAACGAAGCGGTGGCGGTGCGTCGCTGGAGTAGTCCTGGACTTTATGTGGTGACCGTCACGGTTTCGGATCGCAAGGGTGGGATGGCGCGTGAGCGGGTGTTGGTAAAGGTGGGGGATCCATCCAATGAGGGAGTGATCCGAGGGAGAGTTTTACAAGGTGGTCAACCAGTGGCGGGAGCGCGGGTCTTTGTGGAAGGAAGCGACCGTCAGAGTATCACGCTGGAGGATGGTAGCTATTTCATGAGCGGGCTTTCCACTTCGTCGAGTACGGTGCTCGGAGCGATGTTTGATGGAGATGTTTTTCGGTCAATCGTGACGATGCCGCTTATTCCAGCTCCCGAACTCAGCGGGGTAGACTTCTATGGTCATGCGCCCGCCCCTGCAGAAGCACCAGTGCAAGTGATGACTTTATCGCCTCACACCGCGTCCGTGGACACGGCTTCGATGGTGCAGTTTGTAAGCCAAGTTTGGAATAATGCGATTGCTGAAGATCTGCTCATTCCTTTTGGAGACACTTGGCGCTATCTCGATACGGGAGTTGATCCTGGTGCGACCTGGAATACGACGGGTTTTGAAGACGGTGACTGGTTGTCTGGACTCGCAGAGTTGGGCTATGGCGATTCACAAGCGACGGTGGTGAGCTTTGGCGGGGATTCTCGTAATCGGCATATCACGACGTGGTTTCGCCGTAAGTTTAACGCGGCGAATGTCGGTGATGTTTCGCGGCTTAAGTTATCGGTGAAGCGTGACGATGGCGTGCGCGTTTTTTTGAATGGCACTGAGATTGCCCGGGATAATCTGACGACCGGAACGGTGAGTGCGGGGACGAAGGCCTCGAACATTGTTTCCTCTGCGAACGAAGGGATTTTGATTCGATTCAATATCGATCCCGGTTTGTTGGTTGAGGGTGATAATATTCTCGCGGCGGAGATTCATCAGGAGGATGACGACAGCGGTGACTTGAGTTTCGATCTTGAACTGAGTGCGGCGCGGAGCCTTTCGATGGTGTCCCCGACTTGGGCAGTGAATCCGGCTGGTGCGAGTATTTCCATTGATGGTGTTTTTACCGCGAGCTCTCCCGGGAGTTATACGGTGATGGCCATGTCTGGAGCCTTGAGCGCGGAAGCGACGATCTCGGTCGCTACGGATAACGTGGTGACAATTGCCGCGCTTGATGAGTTTCTCTGGGAAAATGGAGCAGGGACTTCGACGCTTCAGGTGGCCCGCGTTGGGTCGACGGCTGCTGAGATGATCGTGCCTCTTTCGGTTGCGGGAGATGCCACTAGCGGGACTGATTTTTCAGGTGTGCCTTCTAGTGTGACGATTCCGGTGGGGCAGACTACGGCGGAGTTTGTCGTGACAGTTTTGGATGATACAGACTTGGAGGGGCGCGAGCTGGTTTCTGTGACTCCGGTGTCGGGTGGGGTGTTCGAGGTGGGTTCACCGGCGTTGGCGTTGGTGACGATCATCGATGATGAGAATACGCAGTTAGAGTTTCCAGAAGCTGGGCCGGATACGGAAGTCACTCTCAAGGAGTCTCTCGCTCTTGCGGCGAGCACTTTTCAACAAGAGGCATTCGTGATGGCGGGTGACTATTGGAAGTACGCTGATAATGGCGTTGAACCTGCGGTGGGTTGGCGTGGGCTGCCGTTTGATGATGGGAGTTGGAGTGATGGATTGGCGAAATTTGGGTATGGCGATGGTGACGAAACGACTACGCTAAACTTTGGTGGAACGTCATCCGATAGGCACATCACAACCTACTTTCGGAGGAGGTTTTATCTCGATGATCCGCTGGACTACTCCGGATTGATGGCGAGTGTCTTGGTAGATGACGGAGCAGTAATTTACCTCAATGGGGTGGAGGTGCAGCGCGTGAATATGCCCTCGGGTGCGATTGCGTTCTCCACTCGTGCCAATGGGGCGGTCGGTGGTGGTAATGAAGAGACTTTCTTTGATTGGGTACTAGATTCGGCCGATTTGGTGGCGGGCGAGAACATCATCGTCGTTGAAATTCACCAAAGTTCTTCGAGTAGTTCTGATCTTGGCTTTGACCTGACCCTGTCAGGAACTCTTGCAAATCCGCCTTTATCGGGAGGGGTGGTTTGGCGTCAGCAATCGGGTCCGGGGACGGCGACGTTTTCCGATGGAGCGAGTCCGACTTCTTCGGTGACCTTTGATCAGGCGGGGCTGTATGTTTTGGAAATGGAGGCCTTGGATTCCGGGATGGTAGACGAGGTTGTCATCACGGTTAACCCGGGGCAGAGTTATCTCCAGTGGATCGCAGGATATTCGCTTGATGACAGTGGGCCGCTGGTAGATTCTGATCAGGATGGTTTGGTTCATCTTGTGGAATACGCACTCGGTGGAAATCCTTCCGGAGTGCAGAGAAGTGTCCGTCCTACTCTTGTGGAGGCAGCGGGAGCTCCGGGTGATCTTCTCTTTTCTTATCGTCGGCTTCGGGAACTCAATTCGGGTGACGGCAGCGGGAACACCGGAGACGGTTATTCCATTTATGGTATCAATTATACCGTTCAGGCGACTACGGTTTTGGCGAGCTGGGCTTCTGCCTCAAGTATACTTGCAATGCAAGTTGAGGGTGTTCCGATTGACAACGGTGACGGGACGGAAACGGTGACCTTGCGTATGACTCTGCCTAATGCTGCTGATGATCGATGGTTTTTGCGATTACAGATTGAGGCAGATTGAGCGCTGCGGTGACCTGAACCGCGCAGGCTTCGTCTCTGGGCTGGCGCTAGTCGCCGCGGTTGAGTAGGCTCTTGATTGGACAGCGATGAGGTCTTCGATGAGTTCATCCTTGTCGAATCCGGTAGTGGGAGTAGCGCTGATGTTGCTGATGTTGCTGATGTTGTCGGCGCCGGAGCCTTTGGAGATGAGGCCGTGGAACTTGAAGCGGAAGATGTCGCTATCGGAGGCAAAATCGTTTTCGGCTGCGTTATCAAGAATGGTGTCATAGTACGATCTCAAAGTGATCGATGACTTCTTTGTGCGATTCGCCTTGATTCCCTTTGAGAGCATGTGGGCTCCGTTGAGCTGACTTTGTGCTAAGAGTAATTTTTGGCATCTTCCCTGCTACGTATATTTTCGTGGTTCAAATGAATCACGATCATCATGATTGAATTACCCGATTTACGACAGGTACGCTCACTGGTGGCAGTAGCTGAAACGGAAAGTTTCACCAAGGCCGCCGAGCGCTTGAATGTGACCCAATCGGCGGTGAGTCATTCGATTCGGGCGCTCGAGACGCAACTAGAAACTACTTTGATCGAGCGAAGCGGGAAGCGGTTGGCTCTTTCCCAGGAGGGGATGGTCTTGTTACGGAGGTTCAAGCTTGCGCTCAAACAACTTGAGTCTGCCGGGGAAGAATTAGCGCTGCTTAAGCGCTGGGGGCAGGGGCGATTACGGGTGGGTGCCACGCACACCTTGTGTCACTACCTTTTGCCCGATGTTCTTCGTGAATTTCGGAAGCTTTATCCCCGCTGTGAGATTCATCTTGATTCGGGAGATACCTCGCAGCTCGTTGATCTTCTGGATCATGCCGAAATCGATTTGGCTCTTGGGATTGGCGGCCGGTGTCCGAGTTGGGCTCGTTTTGAGGGGATTTTTCGCGATGAGATGGTGTTTGTTTTTTCTCCGGAGCACGAATGGGCGCAGCTCAAGGAGATCGATATGGAGGCGATGGAGGGGCAGTCGTTTTTAGTCTATGCGAAAGCAAGTGAGACGTATCGGCTGTTGAAGGAATCCTTTGAAAAAGCTGGAGGGCGTCTCCGTTCGGGCCTCAGTTTGGGAGATATGGGCGCGATTATGGAGATGGCCAAAGTTGGCATTGGCGTGGGAATCGTCGCTCCGTGGGTGGCTCGCAAAGAGATCGAGAAGGGTGAATTGATTTCGATGCCTCTCGGAGAGGTCAAACGTGCGCGCGATTGGGGAGTCATTTGTCACGAGTCGAGGCATCTTAGTATGGTTGAAGAGGATTTTTTAAGGATTTGTCGAAAAGTGACCGGGGAGTTTCCCGATGTGGTGAGTCTTTCGCGGAGCTAGGTGAGATCGAGATTGTCGCAGCTTTCCGGAAGAGGCAGGCTCGCGACGTTATGAAGATCTCTCGCATTGAGCTTTCCTTTATCCCGGTAGTGACCCGGGTTCCGCTGAAGTTTGGCAATCAAACGCTTACCGAAGTGAACTGTGCCCGTGTGGCGGTTCATGCAACGGATTCTGATGGGAAGAAGGCGATAGGATGGGCTGAAACACCATTGAGCGTGGCTTGGGTTTGGCCGTCGGAGTTGGGGTATTTGGAACGGGAGGAACGATTGCAGGCTTTTTGCGAAGTTCTGCGTGGGGATCTGGAAGAGGGCGGCATCGAGGGGCATCCGATGGTGATCGGGCATGACTACATTGAGAAGCGGCTGCATGATCGCCTTGCTGAAGAAGGTGAGGGACGCGGTGAGGAGGAAAAAATGCCGCACCTTGCGGCGCTGGTGTGTCTGTCGGCCTTCGACTTGGCTCTTTATGACGCCTTTGGAAAGCTGCATGGGGTTGGCGCTTTTGAATGTCTGAGCAAGGAGTGGCTGGGAGAAAATGACTTGAGTCATTTCCTGGAGCCGGCGGATTCATTTGTGGGGAAGTATCCTGCTGATTACCTTGTCGCGCCGGAAATGACGCTTTTAGTTTGGCACTTGGTGGGTGGGCTTGATCCTCTCGATGAGAGCGAACTTACGGGCGCGGAACCGGATGACGGGTATCCTGTTTTGCTGCGGGATTGGATTCGGAGGGACGGACTGGATTGTCTCAAGATCAAGTTGCGGGGGAATGACTTGGAGTGGGATTACGAGCGGCTTGTTGCGATTGGGAAGATTTCGCTGGAAGAAGGGGTGACGAATCTAACGACGGACTTTAACTGCATGGTGACGGATCCCGCTTACGTGAATGAAATTTTGGATCGGCTGAAGGAGGAGCATTCTACGATTTGGGATCGGATCGTTTATGTGGAGCAGCCGTTTCCCTATGATTTAGAAGCGAACCAGATTGATGTGCATTCGGTGAGTGAGCGAAAACCTCTCTTTATGGATGAGAGCGCGCATGACTGGCGGTTTGTGCGGTTGGGTCGGGAGCTTGGTTGGACGAGTGTGGCGCTGAAGACCTGTAAGACGATGACGGGAGCGTTGCTGAGTCTTTGTTGGGCGAAGGAGCATGGGATGACGCTGATGGTGCAGGATTTGACGAATCCGAGGTTGGCTCAGGTTCCGCATGTTCTGCTCGCTGCTTATGCGGGGACGATCTGTGGGGTGGAGAGCAATGCGATGCAGTTTTATCCCGAGGCGTCGAAGGAGTTTTTGAAGGTGCATCCGGGGCTTTACCGGAGACGGGATGGGGTGCTTGATTTATCGACGCTGAGTGGGGCGGGGTTTGGGTATGCGGGGGTTGAGGCAATTTGAACGTCCAACATTGAACGTTCAAGTTTTAGGAGAGGGGATCGTTTTTCGCTCATGAGGTTATCAGGGGTGGAAATACCAAAGTGGGGAGAGTTTGGATGATGAATAGAGAATGGTGAAACTTTGGAATGTGTGGTGTTGGGGCTGTCTCTTATACACATCTGACGCTGCCGACGATCTACTCTGTGTAGAT
>OJHF01000143.1_pt1 | contig 21677 bp, 18 predicted proteins | sample 1594891 | NCBI WGS metagenome assembly OJHF01 (sample SAMN05416737, study PRJEB24817) | seawater metagenome | isolation source: Sea water | place: Canada:Atlantic | collected 2013-07 | reverse complement strand
CGAGATTGCCTCTTGTCTCGTGGGCTCGGAGATGTGTATAAGAGACAGCTTTATGGCTGGGCCAATCACTCTGAGCTGATATGGTCAGTCCTTATGTTCCAGGCGTGGTGGAGGGCGCAGACCTCTGACACATGAGCGCCTCAAACTAATCCGAATGAGGTAGGTACGGGGCCGCCCCGGCGGTCGATCAGCTCCTTTACACGAAAAAAATACCTTGAAGCATTCATGGGGAGCGCCTTCACTTCTGGCACTGCAAAAATACTTGAATAAAAAATAATACTTTAAAAACAGTTAGTTAGGATTAAATTTCCCCATGATTTGACCTCGATATCAGCCTAGGCTCACCAAGCTCTCTAACGGCACTCCAGACGCCCGCAGCAGCCTGCGTTATCGCCTCTAGTATCTTGCAATGGGATTGTTCCCATCAGCCAGCGGTATTATTTCCTATCAGTACAAAAGCACCAAATGGTAGGATAACTCCTCATCAGGTTGCCCTTTTCCGGGGCCTGGACAAAGGGTGCCAACATGTACGTCTACATGCATGAACAACAACAAAACGGCACTTAGACATTTTTGAAATGTGCATCGTTGCCGCGTACTTAAGCGGTAAGTAGTGCCTATTTTCGAAGAGTTGCGCGGCGGACAGATCGCCGAAAACGAGGAATCTACATTGTCACACGTAAACGCCATTGCCACACCCACACGCCACCTAATGCCATTTCGCTCAGCTGATTTCGCGACATTAACCGAAGCACTCGACTATGCGGCTCAGGGCGACACTGGCTCAAACTTCTACACCGGCCGAGGTGACATCTACGCCAGCATTACCTACCGCGAGCTGCGCCTGCAGGCAATTGAGCTGGCGCATAAGCTAATGGGGCTAGGTCTGACAAAAGGCGACCGTGTTGCACTTGTCGCAGAAACAAACCCTGAATTCATTCGGTTTTTCTACGCCTGCCAGTACGCCGGCCTGATTCCTGTGGCACTGCCTGCCTCAGTAAAAGTCGGCGCTCACTGCGCCTACGTGGCGCAGCTGAAACAGTTGCTGGAAGCCAGCGACGCGGAGATCGGTATAGCATCAGAGGGGTATCTTTCCTTCTTGCAGGAGGCCAGCGAAGGTCTTTCCATGCGCATGGTGGACGCACCTGAGGCATTTCATGCTCTGCCCTCCGATGTACAGCCCCTGCATCAGGCTGAACCTGATGATATTTCCTACATTCAGTACACCTCAGGCAGTACACGCTTCCCTCGGGGTGTCGTCATCAAACATCGCACCGCTATGGCCAATCTGCACGGTATCGTCTCCCACGGTCTGGAAATGAGCGGCTCAGACCGCATGATGTCCTGGCTGCCCTTCTACCACGATATGGGCTTGGTCGGTTTCGTATTGGTTCCTATGGCCGCGCAGATTTCCATTGACTACCTAGACACTCGCGAGTTCGCCATGCGGCCGCGCCAATGGTTATCATTGATGACCAAGACCCGCGCCACCATCTCCTTCGCTCCTTCATTCGGTTATGACCTATGCGCACGCCGGGTCCGTGCCAGTGATATTTCAACTTACGACCTCAGTCATTGGCGCGTAGCAGGTATCGGCGCGGAAATGATCCACCCGCAAACATTAGAGTACTTCGCCGAAATGATGGAGCCGGCCGGTTTCGATCGTCGCGCGCTCCTGGCGTGCTATGGCATGGCTGAATGTACTCTTGGAGTCAGTTTTTCACCCCTTTGGACAGGCTTCACCACACACCATATTGACAGCGACCACCTCTCGGATCACCACCAGGTGATAGTGATGGATGAAGAAGATACGCAAGGCCGGGGTCGTCATTTCGTTAATTGCGGCACTCCGATGCCCAGCTTTGAGGTAGAAGTCCGCGATGACAACCAAGTCTTGGAAGACTGGCGAAGTGGCGTGATCTATTTGCGCGGGCCCAGCGTCATGTCGGGATATTTCAATCTGCCGGAAGAAACCGGTCATGTGCTCAGTCAAGACGGCTGGCTCAACACGGGAGATATTGGTTATATGGTCGATGGTGCGTTAACCATTACCGGCCGCAAGAAAGACCTAATCATTATTCATGGACGTAATATTTGGCCTCAGGACCTTGAGCATGTTGCCGAAACCCAGTCCGAAGTGCGGGCCGGCGACGCGGTGGCATTTTCCGCGCCGAACAGCAAAGGTGAAGAGCTCTGTGTACTGCTAGTGCAATGCCGTCAAAGGGATCCGGGCATTCGCAACAACCTGGTGCGCCGCCTCACGGCGCTCGTGCGCATGGAAATGAGTCTCGACTGCTACGTAGAACTGGTTCCAACTCGTTCTCTGCCCAAAACATCTTCCGGCAAACTGTCACGGGCGAAGGCGCGACTCGACTTTATCAACAACAATGATATCGACAAGCTCAACGCCGCCGCCGCAGAAGTTCTCCTGAGGGTGGCTTCAGCCTGACTCCCACAGGCAGCCTCATCGCCGTTACGGGAGCCACCGGATTTATCGGCACCGTGCTCTGCCAGCGCTTGCTGGAGCAAGGTTTTCAGGTCCGGGCACTGGTGAGAAATCGCGCTAAAGCATCACGTTTGGCCGAACAGGGCGTCGCCTTGATCCAGGGAGATCTCGAAGACGCTTGCGCCCTGCAACAACTTGTTACCGATTGCGCTTTCGTCATACACGGCGCAGGTGCTGTCAGAGGCAACTCTCAAGACGCATTTGACCGCGTGAACGTATTAGGCACCTTGGCATTACTCAATGCTATTGGGGCTCAACCGCGACCACCCAGGATGTTACTACTGTCATCCCTTGCCGCCCGTGAACCCCAACTGTCATGGTATGCCCACAGTAAATGCGAAGGAGAAAAACTACTCACACAGGTTCGGGACCTTGAGTGGATTATCCTGCGTCCACCCGCCGTCTATGGCCCAGGCGACCAAGAGATGCTGCCGATATTTCAGTGGATGCAGCGGGGGATAGTCCTGGTACCAGGCTCACCCGATGCCCGCCTGTCGCTGATTCATGTGTCAGACCTGGTGGATGCCATCGTGGTCTGCCTACAAAGCGAAGGGGCAATTCATCAAGTTCTGGCCCTCTGTGATGGCAAAGATGGCGGCTACAGCTGGCGTGAATTGGCCAATATTGCCGCAGACCACTGGTCCCGAAAGGTTCGCCTTTGGCGCATCCCCGGCTGGCTCTTAAACGGTGTCGCAGCGGTCAATAGCAATGCCGCTAGAGTCACAGGCAAAGCGCCCATGCTGACACCACCCAAATTGCGTGAACTGCGCCACGAGGACTGGGTGGTAGACAACGGTCCGATGACCACTGTAACCGGATGGACACCTAGGCTAGGGCTATGCGAAGGACTAGATCAGCTTAAATTATCGACATTATGACCGCGAATCCGTCGGGTATAGTGCGGTATAATTGACCACTTAACGCAAGAAAACATGTTGGGTAATTTCACCTGTGGCTGAGTTCATTGTCGGCAATTCTTTAAGTAAATGGGCGCGCGACCATCGTTTCTTGCGCGCGTTGCTGTGGCGTATAGACGTTGTGGTTGTCTGGCTGATCACGCGCCTGGCAAGGCTGCTGCCCATTGATATAGCATCCCGATTTGGCGACGCTGTCGGCAGCTGGGTCGGCCCAAAACTGAAGAAAAAAACCGCGATATTCCGCGCGAATATGGTGGTCGCGTTTCCTAAATTGGATGACGCGGAAATCGATGAACTGGTGGTTCGTGCCTGGGGCCGCTCGGGCCGTGTATTAGCCGAATACCCGCATCTGGAAACTATATTGAAGGACGATAAACGCCTCATTATTGATATTTGTGAACCGCTAGCGGCCTGCGAGAGTCCCGCTAGGCCCTGTGTCATCGTGACTGCACATCAAAGCAACTGGGAGGTGGTGTGTTCTGCGCTGGCAAAACTGGGCATCCGGAATGTCAGTCTTTACAGCCCCCCAACCAATCCGCTACTGGACCGCATGCTGTTAGAGTCTCGCCAAGCATTGAATAGCGAACTCATGCCCAGAGACAACAGCGCCCGATTGCTGATGCGTGCGTTGAAAAGAGGGCAGACCGTCGCCATGGTAATGGACAGACGTGTTGACGAAGGAAAATTTATACGGTTTTTTGGGCGTGATAAGCTTTCAACCATCATGCCCGCGAAGCTCGCACTGAAACTCAACTGCGATCTGGTACCAGTACAGGTCGAACGATTACAGGACGCCCACTACCGCGTCACGTTTCACCCGCCGATTGTCCCCGAGGATACCGGCCTTGACGAAACCACCCAGGCCATCGATATGATCCAGCAGGTTCACCACCAGTTCGAAAACTGGATTCGCCAGCAACCGGAAGATTGGTTCTGCTCGAAGCGACTGTGGCCAAAAAATACAACACAACAAACGGAGGAGTCTGACAGTGATGCCGACACCGAATCCTGTGCAAGCTGAAAAACAGCATCAATCTATACGCCTGTTCGAGAATGATCTTCTCGAACGATTGTCCCATGTCCACCCCATCACACCGCTGTTGATGTGGACACCCATCGCGGGGTGGCTGCTATGGCGGAGCTTGTCTTTCTATGAACTCCCAGGCTGGCCAGTATTTTTTATAGCCCTGGCAGGCATGTTTGTATGGACGCTCAGCGAATACTGCCTTCACCGCTTTTTGTTTCATTTTCCTGCAAGCAACAAGGCGAGTAAATGGTTAGTGTTTCTGTTTCACGGCAATCACCATGCAGACCCCAAAGACAAAACTCGCCTAGTCATGCCACCCACCGGTGCAATACCCATCATGGCAGCGCTCTACCTGCTGTTCGGGCTTGTCATTCCGCAGCCGTGGATTCAGCCATTTTGTGGGGGTTTTATTATCGGCTATTTAATTTATGACTATATCCACTATTCTACGCATCACTTCCCGATGAAAAATCCGGTGGCGAAGTTCATCAAACACTACCATCTAAAGCATCATCATTCCGGAGAAGGCGGGCGCTTCGGCGTGAGCTCTCCGGTCTGGGACTGGGTATTCGGATCAGACCCTGGGCGACACTGAGGCTGCCCGATGCCCGAGTTTTACCTGATCCCCAAGCGGCTGGCACGCAAAGCGCCAGCTCTATCCTCTGCCGCTCAATGGGTCGAAGCTGCAGTCTTTCGCTTCATATTTTGGCTCATGCGCAAACTCAGTTTGGGGCTGGCTCTGCGATTGTCTGCTTTTACCTTCGGCTTGGGCAGTGCTTATTCAGACAAAGCGGATAAAGCGCGTGCTAATTTTGCCATCGCATTTCCGGATAGCTCCCGAGAATGGCGGGAGCGAACCACAAAGAAAGTTTTTCGCTACTTGGGTTACTCTGCCGCGGAGTTACTCAAACTGGAACAGATCTGGGAGGAGCGCGAACAACGCATCGAGTTTGTACTTGAACCAGAGGCCCGTAAGCACATGGAGAGCAAACGAGCGACCGTGTTTATGACTGCACACGTAGGAGCTTGGCAGGTTGCCTCACTGGTCACGCGACAGTTCGGCTTCACCATAAACGCCATCTATGCGCCAGAATCCAATCCGATCATACAACACCTCTTACTGGGCTCACGCCGATCTTTCGGTGAAAAGCTAATATCTGCGGCTGCAGGGCCGCGTCCGCTGATCAAGGCATTGAAGGCGGGCGAAAGTATTATTATGGCAATGGATACTCGCCCGGACACGGGCAAGCTCATTCCCTTTTTCGGTGTCGACGCGCTCACTAACACCAGCGCAGTCGGCCTGGCCCTGCGCACTGGGGCAGCGGTAGTCGTGTCTCGCGCCGAACGTCTGCCCGGAGGACGTTACCGGGTAACCGTTTATGATCCGCTGGTTAGTCCTATTCCTGATTCACCGGTCAAGGAACAGGCTGTCGCGATGACCGAAATTGTACACCATCATTTCGAAGACTGGATCAGGGAGTATCCACAGGAGTGGGTCTGCCTGAAGCGTCGCTGGCCGAAAGCGCACAAGCTATAGAGCCCGCTCACCAATAAAGAACCCGTCCAAGTTGACTCGTTTTAGGGATGCAGCGAGCCACTTTCAAATAATAGACGACGATATTTTTCGACGGAGGCCTCTACTGAAAATTCAGAGCCTCGTGTGCGCAGAAACTCCCTATTCAGCGGGGCATCCAAGGCTCTACAAATCGCATCGGCTAGCCCGCGTTTATCGCCTACCGGCACAAGCTCTCCATATTTACCATTTTCCAGAATTTCGGCAGGGCCGCCTGGGCAGTCTGTACTCACAACAGGACAACCACACAACAGGGCCTCGACCAACACATTGCCGAATCCCTCACAGGCAGACGATAAGACGAATACCCCCGCCTTGCTCAAATAAGCGAACGGGTTATCAACAAAGCCAGGCATGTCGATATCAACTGCCACGCCAAGTTGCTCGGCTTGCTCTAACAGCTGCGTTTTCAGGGATCTTTGGTCATGCGCTGTAAAATCTCCACCCAGAAAAATCAAACGCACTTGCCGTTCCTGCCTAACTTTGGCAAACGCATCCAACAAAAGGGGGAAGTCCTTTTCTGCAACAAAACGACCAATGCCAATTATGACGGGTATATCTCCAACTGCAAGCCAAGGGTGATCGGGTGCCTCCTCACGTAGTTCAGTAATATCGTGAGTCGCGACGGGGTTATAGACAGCAGCCACCTGATCCTGAGGTAATTCAAGGACTTCACATGCGTCGTTTTTAGTGCCGTTTGATACAGCGATGACCACATCTGCTCGCCCATAATACCTACGCATCATGGCTAACATGTAGGCATCCTTAATACTGTTTTCTTTTTTTTCAAACTGGCTCCCTGCGGAATAATGGCTGTGCATACCAACCGCTATGCGTGTCGAACCACGACAGTAGCTTCCTGCCAATACAGCACTAATATTGGACTTTGGTAACGCAGATAAGAGCGCCGCAGGCTGATTTTTCTTGAGATAATCTATAATTGCAGGCAGCGATCTAAAGTTGCCAGGAACCTTTTTCAATCTAATTAAAGTCGCCATGACCAGCTTAAAACAACCAATGTCGGCGCGAAGCGCACACAACATGCCCGATAAAGATGAAACAGAATTAAGACTGATTAGAGTGACATTGGCGGGTATCTGGCCCAGCAGTTGTCCCTTCATCTTGCAAACCAGCAAGTCTACAGTGAAGCCAGCGGAAGCAAACCCACTCGCAAGATTCAGGATTACTTGCTCCGCGCCGCCACCCGAGAGACTGTCGAGTAAAAAAGCTATCCGCAGTGTCTGTTTTTTTTGAACTATCATCCGCTGATAGACCTCAATGGCATTTTTGCAGTGCGAACACATTGCGACAACATAGATCTTGTCCTCTTCGACAGGCTCTTTGAGCGCGCCAACTAACTGCAAAAATGCACTCATTGTCTGATATTCGGACGCTATCATATGGATAATAGATCTGATTGCGCTCGGCCCGCCAGTTCAATTGTAATACAATTTCAGGTAAGCTATGTCAGTATGGTCAATTCGGCTCAACTAGCATGCCATCACATTATTTATATGTCTAACTCCAGTCAGAGGAATTCCTCGAGGAGAGCCACCTATATCGTCTACTGATAGCAAACGCACGAGACTATGGCTGACCTCACCCCACTTCTACCCCACTTATGGTGGCGCTCAAAATCGCTATCGAAGTTACATCCCGGGATTGATTAACCGCAATCTGGATGTGCGCGTTATGACGGGTACCCCCCAGATTCAGGAACGCAGTGAGGCGGACACAGACGTAAATTGGTACGAGTCAACACCAGGATCATGGCTGTCTGAGGGTGTACTCGATGGCGCCCGTCTGCAGCGCATCCGCTTACCGGATAGAAAGAGTCGAACACGCACGCAGATCTACTATGACGCACTGCTAGAAATATGCCAGAGCCAGACCGATTGTCCCACCGTGGCTCAACTCATAACCAACATGCGGCCCGAGGCACTGCCCTGGCTGCGCCGACTAAAAGGCGCTGGTATCGCGACCGTATACTCGGTCTCCCAATTTCCCACCTGGCAACAAAAACCAGCTAAACGTATTTTTCGACGCCGCGGCTATCGCCGGGTCTACAACGCATTCGATACCCTGGTAACTAATAGCGAAGCGATCGAAGAGTTTTTGCGCAGTATCGGCGTTACCACCCGCATAGAATACATTCCTAACGGCGTCAATCTGCAGCGGTTTCACCCGATTCAGTCAGGCCAAGAACAACGAGCTAGAGATGCTCTGCGCCGCCGTTTTGGTATACCCGAGGATCACAAGGTTGTCGTTATGGTAGGTGCAGTGATGCCGCGCAAGGGACCGGACATCGCTCTTCGTGCATGGCGCGAGCTATTGCACCAGTTCCCCAATACGCACATGCTGTTTGTGGGTCCCCGCAGTGATATCCATGATCCAAAGTTGAAGACATTCGGCAGTGAAATCACAGATCTTATCGAGAACTCAGGAGCCACTGATCAGGTTCACTTCACCGGCATTGTGGAGAATGTGGAGGACTATTTACGCGCATCGGATATCTCTCTGCTCGCATCAAACCGTGAAGGCACACCCAACTCTGTATTGGAAGCCATGGCAACGGGGCTACCCTGCCTAGTCACGCCGTATCTTGGTATTTCTGCGGGAATCGGCCAGGCTGGGGAACACTACCAGCTGGTGGAGCGCAATCACGAGGCCATTGCCTTGGCACTGGCTAGTCTATTGCAGCATCAAGAGCGTAGAACCACCTTTGGCAATAAAGGCCAGCGGTATGTCGTTGATAACGGCGACCAACAACGGAGCCTTGATCACTACGCTGAGCTCTATGAAGAACTCGCTGTTAACGCCATGCGCAGGCGCTAAACCCGCACACCAAAGAATCAATACATCAGGCTTTCTTTTTTTGTCACCCGTTGTGCCCCGGTCAATAGTCGTCGGGTTTCCTTGAAAGCCATTCGAAGTGGCCGGTATTCCTCAAAAACTACGATAAAGACTTTACGATAATAATTCTCTGGGCAATTGATACGTCTTACGCCGTGCCATGAATTGCCCCGCCGCCCAAAAAGTATACTGCGGTTATCTTTTGTTGCCGCCGGGTACTCTGCGTCGAAGTCATCGAATGAAGGCGCGCTATCTCGAGTCAAGCGGCCCTTGTCATCAAGAATAACTGTTTCACCACCCCAACCCCACTGCCAATCTTCATCGGTGTTGAGATAGAAAATCTGCGAACCCAACTTTCCTTTGGAATCACAGTGCGGAGACACCTCGCCACCACTAGGTGTGAAGTGCCAGTGAAAACGAAAACGCACATGGGATACATTCAACAGACCGCAAATAAAACGACGATAACGGTCACTGCACAGCTCTTCGACAAAATCACGCCACTGCGGGGCAAGCTCCATGCCACGCTCATAATCTAGAATATAGCGGTCGTGACTGGCTTGCCCGTGTTTGCGCTGCTTGCCGAAAAAGGCCTTAAAATTGCTTATGTCAGGTATATTTCTCAGCAAATCACAATAGCGATCTTCAACAATAAAATGCTGTGGATTGACCCAGGGGAAAGGCTTCTGTGCATGAAAACTTCCCACGTCAATGGCATCCAGAACGGTGGAATTAAGGTAGGTATTGCTGATCATTCTCTTGCTGCCGACAAAAACATTAGTATACGGCCACGTCAAGGACAGGGACAGCCGATTTTTTGTGCAGGAATTGCGCAGCCGAGACGGACTGGCGCAGAGTCTAAATCTTTCTCATATTGTAGCTAGATCCATCGGCTCCTTCAGCAAGCCCGCGGACCTGGAACGCGCTTTGGCACAAGCCAACGCGGCGCCGCCAATACTCGCTGTTCGCAGATCACCAAAGGGCGAACCCATTCCACTATTGACGATAAGCGCAACCGACAGTTCCTGCGCCGGATCTGCCCAGGCACCGGAACCACCGAAGCCAAAGTGGCCAAAAGCTTGGCGCGGAAAACCGCGCGTTGTTGCTACCCCGTGATAACCCAGGCGCCAGCGCATATCAAAAGGAATCACCGAGAGTTTGCCGGTTGGTTTTTGCAGGGTCGTAGCCCGCGCCAGAGATTTTTCCGACAGCAAGCGCACACCTTCAAATTCTCCACCATTGGCCAATAGAGCATACATTTTGGCAAGGGAGCGGGCCGTAAACAAACCGTTAGCTGCCGGAATCGCAACCCGCAGGGACTCAGGGGAACCGAAATCAAAATCGCTCACTCCCCGCGGTGCAAGAGCGTCAAATATACTTGAAAGATCTGAGTCTACCCCCAGACGCTGTAGCAGCTGACTGAGCCGACTAGCACCGACCTCAAGCTTGCTACCCAGTGAGGTCTGCGCCATCCGCTTGATCGAAGCTGGAAAAATTAGCTTGGCTGCTCGTGCTATCTCATGCTCCGGCGTGCCAATGAACAATCCATCCAACTTCAGTGGTTTGGCGATCTCCTTCTGTACTAGTTGAGAGAATTTCTTCCCGGTGACGCGCTGGATGATCTCGCCAACGAGGAAACCAAACGTCAGTCCATGATAGCCAGTACGTGTCCCTGGAGGATGCACTGGCGTGGTCTGCTCGATAGCACGGATCATATATTTCCAATCCAACAGGCGATCCACGTGGTCGACCATCTGGCGAATATGGTACAACCCTGATTGGTGTGACAGTACCTGTCGCACCGTGATCTCCTCCTTGCCAGCCTGACCGAATTCCGGCCAGTAGTCGGCGACCCGAGCGTCGTAATCAATAAGTCCTCGGTCAGCCTGAATATGAAGTAAGGTAGCAGCAACCCCTTTTGTGGTGGAAAAGCTCGGCGCCATTGTGTCCTGAGCCCAGAGCGTACCTTTATCATCCTTGTACCCGCCCCACAGGTCCACCACACATTCTCCTCGATGGTAAACACACACTGCCGCGCCACCAGGATGACTCCCCAGTTGATCTCGCAGCGTCGCTTCCACCGCCCCGAAGTCCGGATGGATTCGCCCGTCCAGATGCAGTGTTCGATTCTGTATAAGCTTTAATGTCACAGAGCGTCCCCGCTTAATCCCTATCGTTATCTTATGGCAAGTTGACATTGCCTCACGACAAAACATATCACAGATTGCACGTCGGGTGAAAACACACCCTACCTCGTCGCCCGCCGGACTGAACATATTTATGGCGATACTTGTCGAATTCACAAGCACTGAAATACAGCCTGCTTTATTATTGTCAGAGTGAAGAAATGATGCTGCGCCGACCTAATATGAGGAGCCTTACATGTACCGCATAGTCTTGATTCCACTGCTGCTACTAATCTTGGCCGTGGCGCTGATACCACTGCTGGCTGACAAAGAAGCTATATTAGACATCGCGGCATCGGCACTCTATAAGCAGACAGGCGCAACGCTGACCGTCGCCGGTCACACCGAACTGACCCTGTTCCCAACATTGGGAATTTCTCTGTCTGATGTCGCTGTGGTGCTGGATGGGCAAGACCACCGGGACCTGCAGGCACGCTCAGTTAAAATGGGAGTGCAACTGTTGCCTCTGCTCAAAGGCAATATTGAAATTGACACCGTCAGCTTGGAGGGTGTGATCGTGCGCAGTGAGTCTCACACGGAAGAGGTCGGCAACGGCACCCGTCGAACTGACATTGCTGCTGATGGACTTGCTGCGCTTGCTGTACCTCTTTCGCTCAAGGTGAAGCGACTGCTGATTATCGATGCTCGCTGGGAAGAAATCGATTCCACTGGCACGGTTTCTACTCTACTGGTGCTGGTCAAACTGCAGGCGAGGAACCTGAACCTAGAGCAGAGTCCTATTCCGATAGAGCTGCAGTTAATGCGGCCTGGCAAACAGCCTATGGCGTTGAGCCTGAACGGCGATTTTCGCATCAACCAACACACGCAAAAAATCAACTTAGATACAATCGTGATGGAGATAAGTGGCGTCACAGCCATACCCGTTCAGGTGCAAACCAGCGGCATCATTGACGTCTCACGCGAGGTGGCAGACCTGCAGCTGACATTCGAGTCGGGAGAGACTCACGGCACAGGAAGCCTACATTATGCCAACGCCGAGAGCCCTAGGGTCGACGCCGTTTTACAGCTTAATGTTTTGGATAAGACACTACTGGCACTGGCGGGACCCAAGGCTGCTACTGCGGCGGGGGAGGGATCTACATCGGCAGGCTGGGATGAAGCTCTGCCCCTAGCCGCTTTGCGCCTGATCGACACCCAGGCCGTACTCGACATTAAAAGCGCCCGCTTTGGTGACCACACAGTGAACAATCTACATGTCAATTTACGCGCGCTTAATGGCCTGATCGAGGTGTCAGATCTGACAGGGAATCTGTATGGCGGCGAGCTGGCTGCCACTGCCACCTTGGACGGCAGAGGTGATACCGCTTCTCTCAAGACCAGAGGCAGTCTCACACGACTCGATATCGCCACGGCCTTGGCAGCAACCGAATCAGCACGAATGCTCTCCGGCAACGCCACGGTGAACTGGCAACTGGGCAGTCGGGGACGCTCAACAAACGAGCTGATAGCGGCCCTGAATGGCCCCATCAAACTAACCACTGAAAACGTGGCGCTGCAGGGCACCAGTGTCGAGAAGTCGCTGTGTAAAGCGGTAGCGCTCACCAATAATGAGTCACTAACGGCGAATTTTCCTGCCAACACCCGCTTTGAGACGCTTTTCGCCAGCATTCAGGTAGCGAACGGGAAGGCAACCCTGAACCCCCTGCGCGCCGAACTGCCCGGGATTGCACTCAACGGCAGTGGAAACTACAATCTGGTCAAACAGAATTTTGTTGCGGCCTTCAAAGGCCGTTTGTCAGAGAAACTGGAACAACTGGATCACGCCTGTCGGGTCAGTAAGCGCCTGACTGCCATCGACTGGCCGGTCAACTGTGCCGGCAGTGTGGGCACGGAGCCGGCCAGCTGGTGCCGCGTGGACACAGCGAAAATCGTGCAAGACCTAACCATTAATGAAGGCTTGGATAAGCTCGAAAAGAAAGCGAGTAAGCTGTTCAATAAACTATTTAACAGAGGGGGCTAGCCCACCTCGCTGCTAGTTAAGCACCCGATAACCGCGACCACTGAGGCAGCGCTTAACAACCTGCACCTCACTCTGCTGGCCCTGGTTCGCGCCCTTTGCGCCGCCGCCAACGGCACCCACACCGGCCCCCGTGACTGCGCCGCTAGTGCCCCCGGTAATCGCGCCGATTAAGCCGCCCACTAACGCACCTGAAGCGGCGCCTTTGGTGGCTTTCTCTCCAGTCTTGACCTGCTTGGCATACGTTTGACACTCGGCCAGGTCCTGCTGATAAGCGCTCATATTGATGCCTTCCTGATCGATGATAATTTCGTCCGTCGTCGTGCAGGCAATAATAACCAGCGGCACTATGATGGCGACCAATACATTCTTCACAGTTATTGTCCAGCAGATGGTTAATTCAATGTGCGTATCATAGAGGCTAGCACGCAATGCGCTAGAGATCACGAGGAGCGGTGATATCAGAGCGCGGCCTGCAACCGTCCGTCATCTGCGGGTGACATCGAAAACAATGACTCAAGGGTCACCTAAGTGACAGGTGCACAAGGGATTTTCATGCAGTAGCGACCCTGAATGTCGATTCTTATGCCACCTGCGTGGACGGGAGCTACGCCTACAACGCAGACAGACTCTTACTACCGAGTTGATGCCAACCTCAGCTGGTTCAACCCGGCGCAGGACATTCGTGTTATTCTCAGTGGCAAGAATCTGACCGAAGAAGAAACGTGGGTCACGTGTAAACCGCTACGGCGCGATCAGCGGGTACGCTAACGAGCCAATGGCCTATAGCCGCAAGGTGCAGTAGCCCTCTAGGCCACAACAGGAAAAGCAACCCTATGAAACAACTGACAGGCCTAGACGCTTCATTTCTCTATGCGGAAACACCCAATGCCCCGATGCACATATCGGGGCTGTCAATTTATGATCAATCCACCGCCCCCGGCGGCAAAGTGCGGTTCAAGGAAATCATACGAAACACCAACAATCGCTTGATGGGTCTTCCTGTGATGACGCAGAAATTACTGAAAGTCCCACTGAATTTTGATCACCCCTACTGGGTCACCGACGGTGCCTATGATCCAGAATTCCACATCCGGCACATCGCACTGCCTAAGCCAGGCGACTGGCGTCAACTGTGCATTGTAATCTCACGCCTGCACGCACGGCAGTTGGACCGCGCGCACCCGCTATGGGAGCTCTATATTATCGAGGGCTTGGACAACGTAGAAGGTGTTCCCAAAGGCAGCTTTGCCATGTTTTCCAAGACACACCATGCCGCCATTGATGGCACCTCTGGCATGGAATTGACAGCGGCAACCCACGACCTGACACCGGATTACACCGCTGCGCCCAAAACCAGGACGATCAGTGTCGACACCGAACCCTCCTCAATAGAACTCATGCTCAGAGCCCAGCTCAACAACATTCGCAAGCCGTTCCACTTTGTCAGTGTGGCCCGCAATACCATGCCGGGCATGGCCAAGGCAGTTGCCGGATTGTCCCGTGGCCAGCTGAGCCGTGTTAGGGATGTGCCGCGCACCCGCTTTAATCGTACAGTATCGCCACACCGGGTATTCAATGCGATGAGCGTAGCCCTAGATGATGTGAAAAAAATCAAGAATTCAGTCGCCGGTGCCACCGTCAATGACGCCGCCATCACCATTGTCGGCGGTGCCCTGCGAAAGTATCTTCAGTTTCATGACGAATTGCCCGCGCACTCACTGGCGGCCATGGCACCCATCAATATCCGTTCGGACAAGGATACGTCCGGGGGCAATATCGTCGCCACAATGACAGTACAGGTGCGCAGTGATGTGACCGATCCCCTGGAGCGTCTGCAAGCGGTGCATGACAGTAGCAGCAAGGCCAAGGAGCTGACCAACGCTATCGGCGCCAAAGCAATGACGGATTACACACAGTTCATCCCCTCCATGCTGACCGCGCAGGCGGCCCGTTTAGCGAGCCGCTGGGGCTTGGCCAACCATATGAATCCTTCTTTCAACTGCGTGATTACGAACGTGCCGGGACCACCAATACCCCTTTATAACACCGGCGCAAAAATGGTCGCGAATTTTGGTACCGGGCCCGTTCAAGATGGTGTCGGCCTGTTCCATGTGATCGGCAGCTACTGTGGCCAGTTCACTATCAGCGCAACCAGTTGCCGCGTGATGATGCCGGATCCAGACTTCTATCGACAGTGCTTGCAAGACAGTTTTGATGAATTGTTAGCCGCAGCAAATTCCACTGTGAAAGCAACTGCAGCCAAATCAAAAAGGGCCACCAGCACTAAGCCCAAGCGTGCCGCTTAAGCGTGAAGCCGCCCAATTTGCTGCTGGCTTTGAGTGATGCCCCGCGCGCACTGACGGACGCTATATTCCTAAAAATAGCTACCCCACTGCTACGCAAACTACCGCCCACCCAACGACCACAAAGCGTGATGGTTATTCCGGGATTTCTGGGTGACGACCGCGGCAACCGGCCATTAGTGGAGTTTCTGCAGTATCTTGGCCACACCGCCGTGGGCTGGGGCCAGGGCCGCAACATGGGGACTCAAAGTTTCGACGAAGGAGGTCTACGTAAATCGATGGCGTCGCTTATCGCAGCAGGTAATGGCAAAATCACATTGGTAGGGCACTCCTTAGGAGGCATCTATGCCCGAGAGATCGCCCGCTCGGAGCCGGATAGCATTGAGCAAGTGATTACATTGGGCAGCCCGTTCGGGCGAGGACGGCAGAATGCTTCTCATGCTAATCGGCTTTACCAGCGCCTCAACCCGCAGCCCGATGAGCGCGGCAATGAGGATACTCTCGCGACACCGCCGCCTGTACCCACGACTGCGATCTACACCAAAGCCGACGGTGTGGTGAACTGGCGCACTTCTGTGCAAGCGGGCAGTAATCACCACGTGCACAACATAGAAGTGTTGGGCAGTCATATCGGCCTCAACGTCAATGCCGCAGTGTGGTACTGGATAGCGAAAAAGCTCGGTTAACCCGCTCACTTCCGCACTGGCTTTGGTAGAACTAAAGTCGCTTGGCGTCACCCGGCTCAACGACTTACAATAAGTGCATACGCCTGCCGAGGGCTGCAATCCTGCACGGCACGCAATGAGTGAGATGTATTGTTCGATTGGGGCGTGCTCGGAAAATTTTCGTACTGAGGATCTTGTTCGTGAATACTCGATTGGCTTTGATAATGAGGACTCCAATCTCGTCAATTGTTCGAAAACAATTACGCACACTGTTTGGCGCTTTTATCTGCGCCACCATATTGACCGGATACGCCTCCTCGGCCACTGCGAAAAATGACGCCGATGCTACAAAAGTCTACCAGATGGTCTACAGCGCCACGCTTGACCCGATGACCGGTCAAGCGCATGCCAGCGTGGCCCTCAAACAACACAGGCAGTTGGTACGCAGTATTGAGTTTGTCATGCCCAAGGATCGCTACCTAAACATACGACCCATATCCCGTATAGAAATCAATGGCGATCGTGTTATTTGGAAGCCACTCAAAAAGGGCGACACGCTGCATTTCGATTTCGTTATTGACCACCAGCGGTCAAATCAAAAGATGGATGCTCGAATAACAACCACATGGGCACTGCTAAAGTTGGATCACCTGTTTCCCAGCGCCACGTCTCGCGTCGTCAAAGGTGCCACATCGAAAACCACTCTAACCCTAAACGCACCCACGCAATGGTCGATAGAGACGCCCTATGGAGGCGGGGCAGGTCGGATATTCGAAGTCGATAATACGCACCGTAATTTTGACGCCCCACGCGGCTGGATCATAGCGGGAGAATTGGGCGTGCGTCGAGAAAATAAAGATGGGCGGCATATCACCGTAGCAGCTCCTCTTGGGAGCGGCTTACAGGCCAATGATGTACTGGCCTTCCTGCGCTGGACAATGCCTTCACTGGTTGAGCTCTTTCCCAATACCCCGCAGCGTCTGCTCATTGTCAGTGGCTCCCAGGACATGTGGCGTGGCGGACTCTCGGGCGTAGGATCGCTCTACTTGCACAGTGATCGTCCACTGATAAGCGGCAATCGCACCAGCCCGCTATTGCATGAGCTTTTCCACGTGGTCAGCGGGTTACATTCGAAAGTAGGTGCGGACTGGATTATCGAAGGGTTGGCAGAATACTACAGCCTGACATTGCTACTGCGCTCAGATGGCATCTCGAAGGTTCGCTACAATCAGTCCTTTGAATGGCTGGCACAGTGGAGTGCGGATACACCCTGCATTGCGACAGATCGATCAACAGGCAAACAGACCGCACGTAGTGCACTCATAATGCGAGCGCTTGACGCCGAAATTCGCAGTGAGACCGGCGGAAAAGCATCACTTGATACGCTGGTGCATAAGCTTGTGCAGGCTAACGAAGATCTCACTAACTCAAGTTTTCGGGCGGCAGTGATGGACATTACTGGGGCACCTATGCGCGCAATTGCTAGCTGCCCGTAACATTTGGCTCACTGTCAAGATCGGTGAATATGTCAATCCCAGCGTGCGGCGCGATCGCCTGAGGCGGCAACGGTGCACCGGCCAGCCAGGCTTCCAGTATCTTGCGCTTATTGCTACCGCTGACTACAAACCAAACAGCAGACGACAAACTCAAGCATTGGGGGCTCATACTAACCCTTCGCGCTGGTAGCTTGGGCGCATGCGTGACCGCAATCGCCAGTGCTGTAGCGTTATCAGGCGGGACGTCGCCGGGGAATAAGCTAGCGGTGTGCCCGTCCTCTCCCAGGCCCAGCAGTGCGAGATCGAAACCCGGCGCTTGCTGGAGAATCGCCGCATAGTCTGCCGCTGCCGTATTCACATTGCCGCGCACTGGTACCGCGTGTATCTGCGCTTGGGGAATAGCGACATAATCCAGCCAAGCCGTTGTTGCCATAGTGTCATTGCGCTCGAAATGGCCCTCTGGTAGAAAGCGTTCATCGCCAAAGTAGATATGCCAGTGCTGCCAGTCAGTGGCGATGTGGCGTAAGTGCCGATACAACTCACGTGGCGTTTCACCTCCCGCCAGAATGACACTAAAATAGCCGTGCCTGTCGAGACATTCATTAGCCAAAATAGCGATGCGCTCACAAAGTTCTTTGATCAAAAGATCGTTACTGACGAATCTGTGAATGCGTGGCGGCATCGTTAAATATGATTGCGCCAACGTTGATCGCTGCTGTCGAATAACTGGCTCGCCTCTTCCGGCCCCCAGCTTCCTGCCCGATAGCTCTGAATAAATTCCTGCTCAAGGCTGAACTGGCGCAGTATCGGGTCCACCACTTTCCATGACCATTCCACTTCGTCAAAGCGAATAAACAAACTGTGGTCGCCTTCGATAACATCCATCAGCAGCGCTTCATAGGCTCCAAGCTGACGCTGATTGTCATCACGAAACGAAGCGTGCAGTTGTAATGTTCGGGTACTCATATCTAACCCTGGCTCCTTGGCCTGCAGTTCAATATGCATACTTTCATCCGGCTGAATAGATAACACGATCCAATTAGGCTCAATTTCCTCCATGGGCGCCTCGCGAAACAACTGCAGCGGCGGCTGCTTGAGCCGCAGGCTCACAATAGTCAAATCCTGCGCCATACGCTTACCTGTCCGCAGATAAAATGGCACACCAGACCAGCGCCAGTTATCGACATAAAATTTTGCGGCAACATAGGTTTCCGTCACGGAGTTTTTGGCGACACCAGGCTCGTCCTGATAAGCCACCGCACCATCACCGGCTTCATACTGCGCACGCACTGCATGGTGGCTAACTGCATCGCTGGGAATAGGACGGATTGAACGCAGCACTTTAACCTTTTCATCGCGCAGTGCATCATCATCGAGCTGAGCCGGTGGCTCCATCGCTACGACAGAGAGAAGCTGCATCATATGGTTCTGCAGTACGTCTCGCAACGCGCCTGTACTGTCAAAATATCCGGCGCGACTGCCAATGCCCTTACTCTCAGCAACAGTAATCTGCACGTGGTCGATATAGTTACGATTCCAAATCGGCTCTACTAAACTGTTGGCGAAACGAAACACCAACAGATTCTGAACCGTTTCTTTCCCCAAGTAATGATCAATCCGATAAATCTGTTCTTCCTCAAAGTGGCTATGCAGGTGCTGGTTGAGCTCCCGCGCCGATGCTAGATCATGGCCAAAGGGCTTCTCTAAAACAATGCGGTTTCCAAGTAGGCGCCCGCTCAGACCGGCGGCATCGAGCTGGCTTACCACCACAGAGAAATCAGCCGGAGAAATCGCAAGGTAGAACACAACGTTGGCACAAACACCCTCACGGGGCTTACCCAACTCCTGTTTTAAATTGGCGTAATGCTCAGGGTGGTCATGTATCACTTGGGTATAACTGAAACGATTCACGAAAATATGGAAGTCATCGTCGTTGTATTCCTTGCCAAGCCGCTGTGGCAACTTGTCATGCATAAAGGCTTGCCATTGATTGTTGTTCCAATCTCGCCTTGAGACACCTAAAAAGGCTAGATTTTCAGGCAGGCGCCCTTCCCTGCTGAGGTAATAAAGCGCTGGCAATAGTTTGCTGACCGCCAGGTCACCGGTAGCACCGAAAATAACGAAGTAGCACGGACTAATCACGGCGCCTTCTCTTTGCCTAGCGCATGACCACCAAAACCCTGACGCATTTTCGCCAATAACTTGGCGCCGTACTCGTCACCCCCCTGGCTGGCATAGCGCATCATAAGCGCGAGACTCATCACGGGTGCCGGCACACCTTGCTCAATCGCTTCGAGCGCCGTCCATCGCCCTTCCCCAGAGTCAGCAACAATAGGCAGCACATCTTCCAATTGCTGATCTTTATCCAAAAAGTCGCCCATTAAATCGAGCAGCCAGCTTCTGACCACACTGCCGTGACGCCACATTTCAGCAACAGCGCCCAGATCAAGATCAAAATCTTCGCGTGCTTTCATTACCGCAAAGCCCTCCGCATAGGCTTGCATCATGCCGTACTCGATGCCGTTGTGGACCATTTTGACAAAATGCCCACTGCCCGCCGGACCGCAGTGTAGCCAGCCGGTTTCAGGACCGGGCGCCAGCACACGAATCGCGGGCTCAATATGATCAACAGCGTCCTTAGAACCGCCAAGCATTAACGCATAGCCATTATCCAGACCCCAAATGCCACCCGACACACCGGCATCGACATAATTCACTCCGGCCGCCTCGACCCTTTGGGAGCGGCGCATTGAGTCTTTGTAGTAGCTGTTGGCGCCATCAATCAGCACATCACCCGGGCTGAGTAGTGGCAGCGCCTGATTGATCACCTGCTCGGTCACATCACCAGCGGGCAACATCAGCCACAACACTCTGGGCAGAGGAAGGTCTTTAATTAACTGTTCCAGCGTATAACTCGCGGTAACATCCACTTCCGCAACCAGGGCATCAGTCACGTCCGCGCTGCGATTAAACGCCACCACGTCGATGCCGCCGCGCCGTAACCGCCGCGCCATATTGGCACCCATTTTTCCCAACCCTGCTATACCTAGCTTCACTCTAGACCTCCGCTTACATCCTGCTGTTATAGGGACCCTGAGGGCGATGTTTTGCAGCCCAGTAATTGCCAGAAAGAGCACCCTGTCACTTTCATGGCGCCCAATACGTAGACCAGCCCAATCGGCCCATCAATGGCTAATAGCCAATATTCCCAAGTCTCAGCGAGCTGATTGGGAACGGCATAAATCACGGCGGATATCGCCGACAAGCGAACCAGTCCTTGCCAGAAAAAAACTGGCGCGCGATTGGTCATGTCATGGGACGCCCACATCAATAACGCCGCCGCCATCATCAAAAATGTTCCCAGCGTTATCAACGGCACTAACTGACCCTTGACCGGCTCAGCAGCGCTCGCAATTGCAACGGCACCTGCCCATGTGCCTGCTCCTACCAAAAAATCCGATAACCCCGTCCACCAAATGAATTTCTGTAACATCGATAGTCCCTCTTTTTAATTATCTACAAGTCACAATTGTCATGCGCTAGCAAGCCGCATCGAAAGTGATATCCATTCTCTTGATTCCCGGAATGAAATTGGACACCAGATTATGAGGACTCGCAACCAACTGAGGATTGCGTAAGCGAGGCACAATCTCCTCGAACATAATGCACAGCTCTCTGCGGGCCAGATGTGAACCGATACAAAAATGCTGACCCACTCCAAACGTCCGGTGCTGATTTTTTAAATCAGGCATTCGTTGGCAACGCGTAACATCAAATGCCTCTGCATCATCGTCGAATAGTTCCGGGTCATGATTGACTGAAGGATAAAACAGTTTCAACAGGTCGCCTTCTTTAATGTCCATCCCACCGACCGTGATATCTTCTGTCGCAGTACGCTGCATGTGAATAAACGGGGGATAGAATCGCAAAATTTCTTCCACTGCATCCGGAATTAAGGATGGGTCGTCTATAAGCATCTGATGTTGTTCGGGGTGTGCCATCAAAAGTCGCATACCTTGGCTGGTTGCAGTTCGAGTAGTTTCAACCGCCCCCGCTATTAATATCAGAAAAAAAGTACAGAACTCAAACTCATCCAGGCTCTCACCCTCAACGATACCATTCCTGTCTCTTATACACATCTGACGCTGCCGACGATCTACTCTGTGTAGA
>OJHF01000142.1_pt1 | contig 21851 bp, 21 predicted proteins | sample 1594891 | NCBI WGS metagenome assembly OJHF01 (sample SAMN05416737, study PRJEB24817) | seawater metagenome | isolation source: Sea water | place: Canada:Atlantic | collected 2013-07 | reverse complement strand
CTACACAGAGTAGATCGTCGGCAGCGTCAGATGTGTATAAGAGACAGATCGTAAATATACAGGCCTCGAAAAATGAACACTTTGCGACTGCTGGCTGTAATAACCGCGTGTTTCGTGTTGAGCGCCTGCGTTAGCCAGACGAGCAAAAGCACTTCTGTGCCCAACATCGACACGCCCTCTTCAGCTGTGCCAGAGGCATTACTGTTCGATGTGTCTGTGGTGGTGTTTGATCCCGGCCTCGATAACTTCGATGAAGATGAGCAGGTTTACCCAGAGGTGCGCCAAGCTGAAGCCCGATTCATGCCAATGGTCTTGTCTGAATCAATACAAAATAGTGGCGCTTGGGGCGCCGTGCGGGTAGTGCCCGATGGCACGCAGGTCACTGACCTGATTGTGCGAGGCGAGATCCTGCACTCTGACGGCGAGGAATTGCAACTGGCTATCACCGCTATCGATGCGCGCGGGGAAGTGTGGCTGGAAGAAACCTATACCGGCAAGGCCAGCCGTTATGCCTATCAGCCCGCGACACGCAACCCCTATGATCCTTTCCAAGCCGTTTACAACACCATCGCTAATGATCTGCTGGAGCGGTTGGAAGAGCTAACCGAAAAAGAGCGCGGCGATGTACGACTGGTCACCGAGCTGCGTTTTGCGCGCGATTTTTCCCCTGAAGCCTTTGACCCTTATCTGGAAAAGACACGCAAAGGTGAGTATGAGATCAAGCGACTGCCCGCCGAAAATGACCCCATGCTGGGGCGCGTGCGCGACATTCGCGAAAGAAACCGTCTGTATGTCGACACACTGCAGGTTTACTATGCCAGTTTTGATTTACAAATGTTGGAGCCCTATCAGGAATGGCGCAGGGCAAGTTTTGAAGAGTCTGCTGCACTGCAGGAGTTGCGAGCCGAGAGCACACGCAACTTGATCGTAGGCGGCATTGCGGTTTTAGCCGGCATTGCGGCTGCCAGCTCGGGCGATAGCAGTGCCGCCAGAACCGCCGGCCAGGTCGCTATCCTCGGGGGGGGGTATCTCGTCAAAAGTGGACTGGATAAGCGTAATGAAGCTCAGATTCATGTGCAGGCGCTGGAAGAGCTGGGCATGTCACTAGAGGCGGAAATCACCCCGCAGATCATCGAACTGGAAGACGACACCATCATACTGACAGGCAATGTTGAAGAACAATATGCTCAGTGGCGTGCATTGCTAGGCGATATTTACCGCGCCGAGATTGGCAGCCTCGAATTACCTGAGGAATCGGCCGACACTGCTGATACACTCTGATCCATTTCACTGGTACTTAAGGTTCCAACCACCGTATGCCGTCTCACAATGATCCATTAGAACCCACACCGTTTGACGCAGTGAAACCGGCCCCCGTGCCGAATTCCGCTCACCGTAACGCGGATGTTGCTGTTCCTCGAGGCACTCCAGTCTGGGTACTGCCAGCTTTGGGTGGCTTGCTGCTGCTGGCAGTATTGGTCATTTTTTGGCTTCCCAAAAGTCTGGAGTCAGTAAAAAATGTGCCGGAACCGACTGCCACCGAGACATCGGGCACAGATTCGGCAGCGCAATCCGTCTCTGCTGCAGGAAAACCTTCTGCTGCCAGTGCCGACGCCTCGCCTTGGTCCGATGCGCAAGCGGCCCGATTGCGCAAAGAGGCTCAAGACATGCTGGCGCAGTTACTGGAACTCCAGGACACACTGCAGACGCGCGGCGTTGAACAATGGGCACCTGACGCATTTGCCGGCGTGGCTACCCTCGCCGTAAACGGCGATACGCTCTACAAAACCCGGCAATACGCGCAGGCCACAGCAAACTATCAGCAGGCACTCACGGCACTGCAAGCACTGCAAGACGCCATGCCAGAGGAACTAAACAAACGACTGGAGACTGCCGGACAGGCGATAGAAGATGGTGATAAAGAGGCCGCCCTTGCCGAACTGACAGTAGCGGCCCTTATTGAGCCCAACAGCAGCGATATCGTATCACTGCAACAGCGCGCCGAAGTGTTGCCGCAGGTGCTTCCTTTGCTGGAACAGGCTGCAGCAGCCGAGACTGACGGCGACCTGTCACAGGCGCAGCAGTTACTGCAGCAAGCAACAGCGCTTGATCCGCTGCACCAGCGCGCGCGCAGTGAACTGCAGCGCATTACGGAGAAAGCCAGAAGCCAGAATTTCAATAAGGCCATGAGCGAAGGCTATAGCGCTCTGAATGAAGGCCGATTTGACACCGCTAAGAAAGCTTTCCTCACCGCCGCTGCATTACAGCAGGGCTCCACAGAGGCGGCCAGTGCACTAGAGCAAGTAGCGACAGCCCAAACTGCACAGCGCCTTAGCACCTTGAATCAGCGAGGGCAAAAAAATGAGCAGCAAGAGCAGTGGCAAAAGGCGGTTGATGACTATGAGCAGGCGCAGCAACTGGACCGCAGCATAGTATTTGCCAGCGAAGGACTGCAACGCAGCCGAGCACGAGCAGCGCTTGACCAAGAACTTCGCAACACCATTGAAGCGCCGCAGCGGCTGACCGATGCTGCGGTCGCCACCGCAGTTGCAAAGCGATTACAACAGGCCAAACAAATTAGGCCACGCGGACCGGTTCTGACGCGGCAAATTGACCGACTGGAAACCTTACTGCAGCGAGCCAATGCAACGGTTAATATCACCCTGCGCTCAGATGAGGAAACCGACGTGATCGTCTACAAAGTCGCTAGGCTGGGTCGCTTCGCACAGCGTGATCTGTCGCTGCGGCCGGGGACTTATACTGCTTCGGGCACCCGAAATGGTTATCGCGATGTACGCCAGAGTTTTACCGTTACGCACGATAGCACTCCTCCTGCTGTGACCATCATCTGTACAGACCCTATTTAAATGGCACAACACATGTCAACCAAGCCAGTCACTATCGCACCCAGCGGCTTTACTCCGCTAGAGCAAGCTGCCCCGAAAGCACCAGTGCCGCGCAAGGCCGGTAGAATGGTGCTGTTTTTTTGTCTGGCCCTGTTCGTCCTGCTCATGCTATTCCTGCTCAGCGCTCGGTCACTCATGATCGAGGTAGCGGCGCAGGTGCCCGGGCACGTCTCTGTCTCTGGACTGGCTTTGCCGTTTGGTAAACGCTATCTGCTGCGGCCCGGGGAATACGACATCCGGGTAACCGCTGAGGGCTATCACCCGCTTGCCACCACCGTGACGGTGGATCAGCGCGACAGTCAGTCTATCGAGGTACAACTTCAGTCTCTGCCGGGTTTACTCTCCGTCAACAGTGAGCCGGCCGGCGCCAGCGTCATTATCGACGGTGACACCGTTGGTAAGACCCCGCTTCAGGACCTTCCTCTGACAGAAGGCGAGCACCAGCTGCGGCTCGAAGAGGCCCGACATCTGCCAATAGAGCAAACACTGCTGATCACCGGCCGCAGCGTGCGACAACAATTACAGCTGAAAATGGCGCCTGCCTGGGCCAAGGTCACGTTAGACAGCGTACCCTCGGGGGCAAATATTCTGCTGGACGGGGAGCCCGCGGGACATACGCCAGCTACTCTAGAAATACTGCAGGGTGAGCGTCAGCTGATATTGCAGTTGCAGACCTATGCCGACTGGCAACAAACGCTGCAGGTCAGCGCCAGTGAAAATTTTGATCTGGGCGTGGTGGCGCTGCAACCCGCCGCAGGAGAGCTGACCTTGAGCAGCGTACCCAGTGGCGCCAACGTGACCCTTGATGACGAATTTCAAGGCCAGACTCCTTTGACGCTGGCACTGAGTCCGGACCGGGCTCACCGCCTAGCGGTGTTCAAGCCCGGCTATAAACGCTACAGCAGCTCAGTAGAACTGCCCGCCGCGGGGAGTGACCAACAGACGGTCACGTTGCAAGCCAAACTGGGTGAGGTGCGCTTCAGTATCATTCCGGCCAATGCCGTATTGCGCATTGATGGCAAGCGCTATCGCAACAGCAATCAGACCGTATCGCTGCCAGCAGTGAAGCACACCGTAGAGATCAGTCTAGACGGTTACGCTACTGTGCGACGCAGCGTCACCCCTCGTCCCGGCCTGGCTCAACGGGTGGAAGTGAGATTACAGACGCAGCAGGCGGTAAAACTGGCCAGCATCAAACCGGAGGTCACCACGGCTTTAGGACAGACGTTGCTGTTATTCAAACCCGGCGAATCGGCAATGGCGAACTTCACTATGGGAGCCTCCCGACGTGAGCCGGGTCGGCGGGCCAACGAAGTACTGCATCCCGTCGCGTTAAGGCGCATGTTCTATCTGCAAACGACCGAGGTCACAAACGCCCAATTTCGCCAGTTCCAGCCTAGTCATAATTCAGGGCGGGTTGAAGGCAATAGCCTCAATCAAAAACACCAACCGGCCGTGCAGGTGAGCTGGCAACAGGCTGCCGCCTTTTGCAACTGGCTTAGCGCGAAGGAAGGGTTATCCGCGTTTTATGCGCAAAAAAATGGCATTGTGACAGGCTATGACGCCAGTTCCACCGGTTACCGATTACCCTCGGAAGCTGAATGGGCCTGGGCGGCTCGCGCCAGCGGCCAAACCCTGCTGCGTTTCCCGTGGGGTGACACTTTTCCTCCGACGCAGGTTATCGGAAACTATGCCGACACTAGCTCAGCCTATGTGACCGGTTCGACACTGAACAACTATGCGGATGGCCACGTCGTCAGTGCACCAGTGGCCTCTTTTGGGCCAAACCAGCACGGTCTCTACGATATGGGCAGCAATACCTCGGAGTGGGTAAACGATGTCTACCGCATCCCCTCCGCTAATGGCACAACACAGACGGACCCACTAGGCAGCCAGACCGGCGACAACTACGTCATTCGCGGTGCCAACTGGGGGCAGTCCAAGTTAAAGGAATTACGCCTATCGTACCGAGATTATGGGCAAGCCGGGCGCGATGACGTAGGATTCCGTCTAGCGCGTTATGCGGAGTAACCTATGATCAAACGACTATTCGTACTGCCACTGTCCCTTATTCTGTCTCTGCAGGCCATGCCGCTGGCCGCTCAATCTGTGCCGGCTGAGCAAACACAAAGCACTCAAGAACCCCCGGCTAGTCCTGCTGACAAAAATGATACTGCATCCTCAGCAGCGACGGCGGAGGGATCCGCAGAAAAAAAAGCGCCGTCAGCCAAGCGCAGTGAGTCACCGTTTGATTATCGCTCCTCAGAAAAAATTTCCGAAGACGTACCCGTATCCTTTCCGGTCGATATATAGGACACCCCAATGAAGCAAAAAATGTCATCCGAATTTATCTATCAGTTATTCGCATTGCTGATCGCTATTATCGTCGTGCATGCGCTATACGTGGGTGTGATACGACCCAGTGCAAAAGCACATCTGGAACTTGAAGCGGCACAGCAGGCGGCCGGAGAGGAGGTCGTCACCACTCGCAGTCTAGCCGTGGTGATAGGCAATTATGAACAGGAATCCTGTTTTATCCTGTTGATTTGGGCGCTGGCGATCATGGGCTATAAGGCTCGTCTAGGGATGCGAGAACGCAGTATGCTCGACCGTCACCTGCTGGATATTCCAGAGGGCACCACAGTACTGCCAGAAGATGCGCGCGAGTACAGTCGTGCCATAGAGGCATTGCCTTCGGTAGAGCAAGACTATCTGCTGCCGCGCACTCTGCTGTCGGCATTGCAACGCTTTGCCACCACCGGCAGCATCCAAGCCGTGTCTGACACGATAAAAGAAAATTGCGAAATTGAATCCGATAGGCTTGATTCTGAAATGTCTATGGTGCGCTACATCGCGTGGGCTATTCCCTCCATCGGGTTTATTGGGACCGTGCGCGGAATTGGTGACGCGTTAGGGCAGGCTTACCAAGCAGTGGCAGGCGATATTTCAGGCGTTACTGCGAGTCTGGGTGTTGCATTTAATAGCACTTTCGTTGCATTGGTGCTGAGCATTATCATCATGTTCTGTCTACATCAGTTACAGCTGTCGCAGGAACGTCTAGTACTAGACAACCAACGTTATGCCGACAAGCGCCTGTTGCGCTTCTTGGTAGCCCGCTAATGAGCATCGGCGTGCTGGATATCAACGATAGCAATCTACAGCTGTGGCACGAGGGCATCACAGTGCAAAGTCCCGGCTATGTGTTGTTCCAGGAAAAAGAGTACCGCTTTGGCTTGCCCGCACGCGCCGCCGCCAGATTGCAACCGCGGGATATTAACACGCGGTATTGGTGGCAACTGAGCACCGAAACATTGCAGCCCGCGCTTGGCCCTGCGCGACACACCGGGGACCTCGCTCATGCTCACCTCAAACAACTGCATCACGAAGCCAAAAGTCCCAGTGAGGTGTTGTTGGCCGTGTCAGGCAGTATGCAGCGCGAGCAACTCGCCCTGCTGCTAGGAATTGTGCAGCAATGTCCGTTCGACGCTGTCGGCCTGATCAATCGCAGTGTGGCACTGGCCAGCCTCTATAGTGGTGAACGTATTCTCCATCTGGAAATTCAACTCCATCAGGCCGTGATCTCAGAGCTAACAAAACAAGACCATCAAATTGAACTGCAGCGCACCACACCTCTGCCCGGTTGCGGCCTGCTGCAGCTGCAGGAGCGGATGGTCGAGCTCATTGCCGCGGCGTTTGTGCGCCAAACCCGTTTCGATCCACGCCGCAAAGCGGATAGCGAACAACAATTATACGATGCTCTGCCCGCCGCTTTGCAGACACTGCAAAATGCTTCCGAAACCAATCTGGAGGTGAATGGTTATCAGGCGCGCATCAGCGCTCACGGACTGCAGGCGGCTGGGAAACAGCTGTTCGACAGTGTGCGCGAGACTGTTGGTGTGCTGCGTCCTGACGACCAGATCATTGCAGACCCACTGGCAGCATTACTGCCGGGGCTGACCGCCACATTCGAGCGCATCGCTGTGTTACAGCCAGACGACGTGCGGCGCGCACTGCAAGCGCATCAGGCGCAATTAGTTCAACGCGAACAAGCTCTGAGCTTTGTAACAGCCCTACCGTGCCTCGATGCAGAGGTGGTCTCATCTGACGCAGCGAATAAAGGGCCACCGGTAACACCATCCGCAGCGCAACCACCGGCTCAAGCCTCGACAACAGAGCCAACACATGTTCTTTACCGGCATCGCGCACAACCTTTAATGGAGACGGGAACCACACTGGAAGGCGGATGCGATATCTATCGCGGTAACAAGGGCTGGCAATTACGTGACAGCGTTACACCGGCGATCGTTAATGGCGCAACGTATCACTCCGGTCAGATTTTGGCTTGCGGCGACACCATCAATACAGGCCAGGATGATACCGATGCTGCGCTGTTGATTGAAGTGGTTGTCTAGCCAGCATGGCAAGAAAAAAACGCGAATTTACCACCTTTAACCTCAGCTTTCTGGACATTATGTCCTGTGGCTTTGGCGCAGTCATTCTTGTCTTCCTCATCATGAATCATGGCATTGTAGAGCAGAAAACGGAGTTGAATGAAGACTTGTTGTCGGAAGTCAATCTACTCAACGAGGATGTCACTGAAGGCACCGAGGGCTTAGTACGACTGCGTAATACGTTGTCAGACGTAGATCTAAAAACGGCAGAGGCGCAGGGGCTGTCGACCCGCATAGCGCAGGATACGGAAAACTACGAGGCTCAAATAGAGGCCCGCAAACGTGATGGTTATACCGACAGCAGCGATATTGAAAGCCTGAAGGCTGAACTACTGTCACTCGAAGCAGAGGTCAAGGCGTTGCGTCAAGCAAGCCAAGATAGTGGTGGCAACAACGCCCGCTCCTTCATCGGAGAAGGCGACCGCCAGTACCTAACGGGATTGAAGCTTGGAGGAAGCCATATTGCCATATTGCTCGATGTGTCGGCCAGCATGCTGGCGGAGAAGGTGGTGCAAATCATTCGTCTGCGCAATATGAGTGCGTCGATTCAACGCAAGGCTGACAAGTGGACCCAGAGTCTTAATACGGTGGATTGGCTGACAGCGCAGCTACCGGTTGCCAGTCACTATCAGGTCATCACCTTCAACACCACAGCAACCTCGGCATTGCCCAACACGGACGGCAAATGGCTGAAAGTCGCTGACCAGCCACAGCTGGCAAAATTATCAAGCGTGCTGGGGAACATGACGCCCAGTGGCGGAACCAGCCTTGAAAATGCCTTTATCGCGCTACAAAAGCTATCACCACTGCCCGATAATATCTTTCTGATTACTGACGGACTTCCTACGCAGGGGACCACCCCCCCACGCGGTAGCAAAGTGAGTGGCCGGGAACGTCAAAGGCTGTATGCTCAAGCGATCCGGCAGCTACCGACCAAGGTACCCGTCAATATCATACTGGCACCGATGGAGGGCGATCCCATGGCAGTGTCAGAGCTGTGGCAGCTCGCGCAAGCTACTCGGGGCTCATTGCTTAGTCCTTCACGAGACTGGCCCTGATGGCGCGGCGCAGGGGAAGGGGGAGAGCCCCGGAAGAGTTTTCGCTGTCGTTCCTCGACGTCATCTGTTGCGGCTTCGGGGCGATTATTCTACTGCTAATGATCACCAAAACGGCAGAGCCACAGATCATCGAAGCATCCACCATCAACCTAGAGGGGACGGTGGCTGAACTGCAGCAACAGGTATTTCAAATTCGCGGCGAAACAAACATTCTCAATCGAGATCTGAACGCCAAGCAAGAACAGCTGTCTGACTATGAACAGCGTATTGCAATTCTGCGTGGTCAGATGGCCAGCGTGAAGTCGCGCTACGACAGTCTGCAGGTTGAGACCAGCAGTAATTCAGCGATTTCGGGACAGCTGGCCATAGCAAAACAGACGCTAACTAAAGAGATGGAACGTCTTTTGGGTAAACAGTATCGTTCGAAGAACCAGTTAATTGGTGGCATTCCCGTGGACAGCGAGTACATCATTTTCGTCATTGATACATCAGGATCTATGTATAGCAATGCTTGGGAGCGTGTACTGGAAGAGGTTCAAGCGACACTAAGTATCTACCCCAAGGTCAAAGGCATACAAGTGATGAACGACATGGGGAGGTACATGTTTCCTAGCTACCGCGGGAGGTGGATACCCGACACCCCGGGAAGACGCGAGGTGATCATAAAAAACCTGCGCGGCTGGAATGTTTTTAGCAACTCCAGCCCGGTGGAAGGAATTGAGACCGCCATTCGCGCGTTTGCGGCACCGGACAAAAAAATTAGTATCTATGTGTTCGGTGATGAATTTACTGGCAAGTCTATCTCGCAGGTCGTTGACACCGTGGACCGCATCAATCGAGTCGATGCTAATGGCGATCGACTGGTGCGCATTCACGCTGTTGGCTTCCCTGTGCTATTTGATCCCCGCGCGAGTAATCAGACAACGGGGATTCGCTTTGCCGCGCTCATGCGCGAACTCACCTATCGAAACGGCGGCACATTTGTCGGACTCAATGACTTCCGTTAATCGCCGGCGCTGGCTGTTCGCATTGCTAATGCTGGTCGCATTGGCTGGCTGCGGACCCAACAGGGTTGTTGTAGACGGCAACTTTCCACCCCCGTTGATCGAACCGCTGCCGCTCACTCTGGGTGTGTGGTTTGGTGACGACTTCGCGCTGCACGAGTTCTCAGAAGAAGCCAAAGGTCGCGAGGAATCGAGCTGGGTAGTCAATACCGGGGCAGCTCAGATAAAAATGTGGGACAGTCTACTGGCTGGCATGTTTAAGCAGGTTACTGTGCTCACTAGCCCACCTCAGCCCGGACAATCAGGCCCAGTCGTAGACGCAGTACTGATTCCACATGTCGAGGAACTACAGTACGCCATCCCTGCACATACCCAAATCAAGGTCTATGAGATCTGGATACGCTATCGCTTTGAGTTAGTCTCCCCGGGCGGCCAGCCGATTGCCGAGTGGACTATGAGCAGTTACGGAAAAACACCCACAGCATTTCTGCAAAGCGATCAGGAGGCAGTGAACCTTGCAGCCGTAATGGCGCTGCGGGATGCCGGTGCTCATTTTGTCAGCCAGTTTACGCAGATTCCCGCGGTGCAGGGTTGGTTACAAGAGCAAGGTATACCATCGAGGGCGATGACTCGATGAACGCTTCTTTTATTCGCATGCTCACTGTGTGCGCCAGCCTGTCACTCACCGCCGCATGCGTGACGTCCACCGTGGATGAAATGACATTCAATGAACCGACCGAAGGCATTGGCGATTCCAGTGTGGTGATTTTGGGGCGGCGCCATAGCAGTGACTATGAAACCGAGCCTGACTTTGTCGCCTGCGTCGGGGACCATATTACCTCTCGCGACGGATCGATCAGGGTCATTGATGAACTGGAATTTCTCAACGCGTTGTATCCGTGGTTTGAGCCGCGCACGGCGCCGCTGTACCCTGACAATATAGAACAGTTGCTGCAGCAAAAGCCGGTGGCCGAGAAAATGCTGGCGCTGAAACTCGAGTACCTTATTTGGCTGGACGGGTCAACGGTGCGCACCGACGGCGCGGGCTCGATGGCCTGCTCATTCAACGGCTGCTTTGGCTTTGGGACCTGGGGCCATGATGCCAATTATGAGGCGACTATCTGGGACTTTACCGACCAGGCTGAAGTGGGCCAAGTTAACACCAGCGCCTCAGGCCAGTCCTATATGCCAGCGGTAATCATACCAATACCCATTATTGCACCGGTGCAGGGTGCTGCCTGTGATGGCATTGGCGATCAGTTGTTGGAATTCCTCTCAAGCGAATACTAAGAGGTATACGTGAACAGACAGCAACCTACTCATAGTTTTTTTGTTACTACTGCGACCGTGGCTTTGGTATTTCTGACCGGCTGTGCGGGCAACGCCTCGATTGGTAAAAATCAGCATGCGGAACTACTTGGTCAGCGTGCCATCTATAATGACCCGACATTACAAGCCTATGTCAATCGCGTCGGCCAACGTCTGGTCGCCAGCAGTGACGACCCCAACAGTACCTTTACCTTTACTGTTATCGACAGCCCGGACATTAACGCCTTTGCCGCTCCAGGGGGGTATATCTATGTTAACCGCGGCCTGCTGGCCTATTTGGACAATGAAGCGGAGTTGGCCGCAGTACTAGCACATGAAATAGGCCATGTTACCGCGAGTCACCACAACCGGCGGCAAGCTGCGTCGGTGACAAATTCAGTAGTGGCGACCACCACCTATGTCCTCACCGGCAGCAGCGACCTTGCGAGCGCCTCCACTATGTATGGCGGCGAATTGATCAGCGGCTACGGACGGGACATGGAGTTGGAAGCCGATGGGCTAGGCGCCCAGTACATGCATCAGTCCGGCTATGATACCGATTCACTGCTGGAGGTCATTGGGGTACTCAAGGACCAGGAACAGTTCCAACGCGTGCAATCCAAAAACGGCGGCAAGCCGGTCGCCTCCTATCACGGCCTGTACGCCAGCCATCCACGCAACGATCAGCGCCTCAAGACAGTGGTCAAAGCGGCAGGGCAACTCGGGGGCGAAACCCAAATTGATGATCCGTCTGTGCCCGGCGAATTTCAGCGTCACCTAGAAGGACTGGTGTGGGGCAAAAGCGTGCAGAGCGAACGTGCAGAAAATCGCTATTACCACAACAAACTCGGCTTCACCTTTGAACAACCATTGGGGTGGACAGTCAGGGCTGGCTCAAAAACTATCGTTGCGCGCGCACCGAATGGTAGTGCAGAACTGTCTATCAGCATAAGGCGTCGCGACCAGAAACTAACGCCTCGATCAGTACTGGAAAAAAATGCTACCGGGACACTCAGTGCCGGTGCTGCGTTGGATCAATTCGGATTGAAGGGCTACACCGCGGTTGCCAGTAGCGGTGAGAAGTCGCGTCGAGTTGGTGTCGTCGATTACAATAATCTCAGTTATCTTTTTGACGGCAAGGCACAGGAATTTGCGCTGGAAGATGGCGTTCTACTCTCTATGATCGAGAGTTTTCGACCTACGCTAATGGCCGAGCGGCAGGGCGCATCGGGCTATTATGTGCACTATATTCAGGTGCCACGGGGCGCCACCATATCCAGTCTTGCGGCAAGCATGCGCATACCCAATGCGGAGGCTCAGCTGCGTTTGCTGAACGGACTTTACCCGCGGGGCGAGCCGCGCATTGGAGATTGGGTCAAGGTTATTCAATAAGGGGAGCATTGTCGGGCTGCTGGACTAACACCCAAGGGGCTGCCACCACCGCCCACAGCTCTGTGTTGCTCTCGTACCAGATTAACGCCTGCTCGTCGCTGACGGCCGCCACATCACCGCTCTCTATCCACCCCTGAAAGCGAGTCGTATTGTCGAGACCCAGTTGCACCGCAACCTCCACCAGATTCAATCCGGACACCACCCTGATTACGCTACCGCCCGCATAATACGTTTGCAGTTCATGCCAGTGAATACGCGCAGTCTGTTGATGGTAGTCCTGACGCAGCCGTTGTTCTCGCTCGGTGACATCTTTATCCATAACGAGAATCCGCGACGAAGGGATTCGTTTCACGCTCATGCCCAAAGGTCGACGTCGGCCCGTGGCCGGGAATGAAGGTGATGGAACAATTCTGTTGGTAGGGTGTGACTGGAACGATCGTACATTGAATAGTCATAAAAGATGTTGGTGCTCACTATAATGATTGCATGTACGCTACCAGATCAAGCGTCAGCCGGCTATTTGTCACCTTTCATGGCGGGCGTTTGCATGGGGTCTGCACTCAACCCAATCGCGATACTATAAAAAAACGTGGCCACGTCAACCACTCGATAGCTCAGCGTATCTTTAGGTCGCAGCAGGAACGGACGGGGCAATGCACTTGCTTTCAGCCCATAGGCGTTGATAACTCACGATCGCTCGTGCCACCCTGATTAGCATCAGCATCCGCATTGGGGTCAAGAAACACGCTTTCATCAAATTGCTTTTCACTGTGAGCGACTACCAGCGAGACCACTGAATCGCCCGTCACGTTCACCGCGGTTCGTACCATATCCAAAAGCCGATCGACGCCAATAATCAGTGCAATGCCCTCTACTGGCAGCCCCACCTGTCCCAGCACCATCGCGAGCGTAATCAAGCCCACCCCGGGCACGGCTGCGGTGCCGATTGAGGCTAGCGTCGCCGTGATAATGACCGTAAGGAAAGCCATCATGGATAGGTCTACACCGTAGACTTGGGCGATAAAGACGGTGGCCACGCCCTGCATAATGGCAGTGCCGTCCATGTTAATAGTCGCGCCAAGAGGAACTGTAAATCCAGCGACGGAGTTGTGCACACCCATCCTGCGCTCCACGGTGCGCAACGTAACCGGCAGGGTAGCGCCGGACGAAGCGGTACTAAACGCAAACGCCCACACGGGCCGCATTTTAATAAAGAGTATGCGCGGAGACAGGCCCGTCAGTCCCTTTAGCAGCAAACTGTAGGTCACAAAAGCATGAAACAGTAATACGCCAAGAACGGTAAAAAAGTAGCCGGCCAGATGCAGAATAACGCCGACACCCATCTCTGCAAATAATTTCGCCAGCAGAGCGAAGACGCCATAAGGCGCGAGGGTCATCAATATACCGACCATCGTCATGACGACGCCTTCCATATCCCGGAAAAAACTAGCGATGCGCCGCCCCGGTTCGCCCGCACGGGAAATTGCGAAACCGAATAACAGTGCAAAGACAATAATTTGCAGCATTTTCCCCTCAGCCATTGCCTGCACCGGATTAGTAGGAAAAATATTCACTAGCACATCAACCAAAGGCGGCGGCACTGAAGGTTTATAATTGGCCACCCCTTCCATCACCACTCCATCGCCAGGGCCGACAAAGACTGCAAATGATAACGCTACGGTGATCGCTATCGCAGTAGTCAACAGGTAAAAAATGACGGTTTTACCTGCGATAGGACCCATACGTGAACTGTTTGCCAGAGAACTGGAACCGCAGATTAGCGACACCAGCACCAGTGGCACCACCAATAACTTGAGCGAGGCCACGAAAATTCGGCCTACCGCATCTAATAGCCCCGAAACAATATACGTATCCAATGCAGACCGCACAGACTCCGGCAAGGCCGTGCTATGCAATGCGACGTTGAACAGACACCCCAGCACGATACCCGCCACCATAGCGATCAAAATACGATTAGTAAGGCTCATTCGGGGCACGGTCCGGTGTCATAACCCGACACCGCCTCGCTAGAGCAGGCGGTGCAAGGTGAAGAGAATTCCTTGCGCCCACCCTCCACCAGCACGGCGCACGTTGGCGCATACTGCATAGTGCACACCAACGGCCGAGGGTCGGCACAAGGGTTAGCAGGCTCAGGCGTGCTCACACAAGCAGACAGCATTGTGATGAGGGCGCCACAAACAAAAATACTTCGCATTATTTCCTCCAGAACGGGTGCGATTCAATCAGCTCGGTGAAGCGTAACATTGTGATACCGACTGCGCACGCCCAACCTGTGTGCCAAATCCTAACGCGAACCCAGTTTCATCATCTGACGCGCGACCTCAATGGAATCCTCGTAACTTTTCACCCCAATATACTCATTGGTTCCATGGATAGACTTGGCCTGGCGGGTTTCAATCATCATTCCTTGAAAGCGGTACTGATTGTCGGTCAGCTTAATATAGTGGCGTGTATCGGTCGTTGCGAACATCAAAGATGGCACCACCAAAGCGCGGGGGTAAACCGCTAATACCGCTTCTTCGATCACGGCATAACCGCTACCCTCGTGATCCGATATACTCGACACATGATCCCATTTATCGTGACTAATCTCGATCTCAGGGTCGTCCACCACGTCGGAGATATAGCTCACCACCATCTCGGGCGTATCTCCAGGCAGGAGACGGAAGTTGACCTTTGCCTCGGCACGCTGGGGCACCACATTTTCTTTCAACCCCGCATTAAACATCGTTAGTGCTGTGGTCGTGCGCACAAAGGAATTCATCAGCGGGTCCTGGCTCAACCTGTCAGTGACCAATCCCTGCGTTAACCAGAGGTTGCCCAGTATCAATCGCTCGGGTTGTTCCAAGTGAGGTGCCATCGACTCCAGCATGACCTTCACCGGCACCACCAGCCGTGTTGGAAAGGGATTGTTCTCAATGCGCTCTAATGCCGCCGACAAGCGCCCAATAGTACTGACTCTCGGCGGAATGGAGGAGTGCCCTCCCGGCCCAGTCGCCACCAGGGTCAGCGTGAGATAACCTTTTTCAGCAACATTGATAATCGCCAATTGCTGATCGGGAATCATGGGGTTATCGGACACAAGCGTGCCCCCTTCGTCGACCATCCACGCAAAATGCAACCCTTGCTCGCGCATGCGCTCAGCGATTTTGCCAGCTCCCTGCTTGCCACTGATTTCCTCGTCATGACCAAACGCAAAAACCAGCTGACGTGACGGCACAAAACCTTCTGCCAGCAACGATTCAGCCGCCTCCAAAATGCCTAACAGCCCCTGCTTGTCATCCAGTGAACCTCGACCATAGATTCGCCCATCTGCTACCACCCCGTCAAAAGGTGGATACTCCCAATCGCTTTCAGTGCCCGGTTCAATCGGCACCACATCCATATGCGCTGTGAACAAAATGGGAGCGAGGCTGCTATCGCTGCCCGGCCAACTGATGAGCAGGCTATACTGATTGATGACTTCCACCTCTAGCTGAGCAAACACTCTTGGGTAGGCCGCCCTCAAAAAGGCGTGAAAGCGCTCAAACTCTTTGGGGTCAATTTGGCTGCGATCCTGATAACTGACCGTCTGGAATTGAATGGCCTCACCAAGGCGCTCAGCAGGCGTCACGCCCGCATACGTCATGGAGGTGCTGAGCAACAGGCCTGCTAGTAAAACGTCCAAAAAACGTGGCATATTCAATCTCCAAAGAATGCGCTCTCAGAGCTTAACGACGTGTCCCGTGAATAAAACGTACTTTAACACTGGGCATCGTCCATTTTAGGCGATTTCAGAGAAATGCGCCCTGATTGCTGTTATTTTTTCAACAGCACTGCAGCCCACACTACCATTAACGTCTTTAGCAGCTATACTTTAGAAAAACTGCTGTTCACAGTGATGGAGCCACGTATGCTGCAATCAGTCAATCTTCGTGATTACATGTTGCCTAATCCTGCCAAGGTGCATCCTGAAGACAACATTATGGATGCGATGAAGGTTATCACCGACAGCAGGATTTCTGGCGTATGCGTGGTGGATGACGATGCGAACCTGGTTGGCATTCTATCGGAGATGGATTGTTTACGCGCTATATTGGGGGCAGTCTATAACAACAGCAACACAGGCGTTGTTCGTGAGTACATGGCCAAGGATAACCTCGTGGTGGCGCATCCTAATGAAGATATTGTCGATGTTGCCCAGGATATGCTGAAGAAAAATAAGCGCCGCAGGCCAGTGGTGGAAAATGGCAAGCTGATTGGGCAGATAACCTGTCGTCAATTGCTCATTGCTGTGGTCAAATTTAAACAATAAATGTCGTTCTACAGCCTATAGTTTAAGGCTCTCCCCAACCGTAATGGTCCGCCTCCAATTGTATACTCGCTTCTTGCGGGTTAGCCACCCACTGACGTATCCAAGGAAGAATGTGCCCAAGCAGGCGTGGGTTACCGTAAAGTAACGGGACTGCAGCTACAGCAGTATCTCCCAATCCATTCAATCTGACTGTATGCTCGGCTCTGCGGACAGTGTGCTGTATTTCAAGTTCACTCCATTGTATCGGTACCGCCAACGCCCGTTGCCAAGACATTTCGTTAGCCAGAGTGATGACCTCCTGCAAAAATTGTGCACAGATGAGACGTGATTTCGCCAAATTTTTTCCGTTTTTAAAATGCACCTTTATTCCCTGATAAGAACAGACCGGACCGCGTGCCGTGAACATCCAGTCGGGTCTTACGTAAACACGCGAAGCGGACATCGATGCAGGTTCTGTATCGTGCGGCGTAAACTGCTCACAGCGATGGCTGGCACAGAAGTCCATAAGAATCTCGTGCTCAAGAAAATTTTGCTGATCCAGGCGGGGGTGGCTAAGTATAATCGTTCTATCAGTCACTGTTATCGCGAGCGATTTTTCTCCAACCCTCGTTAGACGCACGGGCAACCCCAACTCTATACCCTCCAGCAACAAAGGAATTTGGTTGGCGTAATGATTGACTGCCAGAGACCATCCTCTGAGATTCGCCTGCGCGCCCGCAGACCTTACTTCCTCATGCGCTAGTTGCACCTCCTCCAGATAGCCGTCGATCAGATGCGTTAACGCGATAGCGGCAAATTCGCCACGCAATCGAGGAGAAGCGTCTTGCAGATATTGTAAGGTTCTCTGAAAGCGGGACTGGCTATCAGTACTTTCAGCGTCAGACATTTGCGCCACTACTGCAGGACTGATGGCCGTCGTCCACAGAAATAGCCACAACGTACTGGCAACTAAAATGCTCAGTCCTTTATTCATCAGCGCAGGACAAACTGCGTTCATGCACGATGTCTCCACGGTAGCTGTCGAAAATGAGAAACAGCGATTATTGGCGATCGCGGCCGATTAGTCACTTGGGGCACCCTATTCTTATGTTTGAACCTTGTGAGCAATTATCCCCACACTAGCTTGCAGGACTAAAGCACCCGTGTACAGTCGACCTAATAAACTCTTTATAAACATATGCTTAAAAAAAACATAGGCCCTGAGAAGCGATGCCAGTGCGATTCTGCCCCATCGTCGATTTCGTCTCCATGTCGGCGCGCTCCACTTCACTAAAGTGACAAATAATGCTACGTTATTTCATTATATGTGTATAAAAGACAAGAGAAATTTATGACCCGAACGGCACCCAACCCTGCGGGCCAATCGGCTATCGTTGATAGCCAGCACCTACTATCTCCGCAACAGGTGCATTTTTTTGAAACATTTGGTTTCCTTAAAATACCCGGACTCTTCAACAACGACATCGACGAAATCATTGGCGGCTTTGAGGATCTGTTTGGCGATCAGAACCAACCCGTATGGGAAACTCAAGAGGCCCTGCACGGCGATGCGCGGCGAGTCATTATTCCTGGCTTTATTGAACAATCGCCACGCCTAGCCCCGCTTCAACACGACCCGCGAATTCTAGGTATTGTCCAGAGTATCGTTGGGCCCGACTCCACGTGGGCAAGTAGCGACGGCAATCTCTTTTATTGTGAGAGCTACTGGCATTCGGATGACTATGCGGCACCTCTTCACCACTACCATGTGAAGCTATCATTCTATCTTGACGACCTCACCGGACACAATGGCGCTATCCGCATCATCCCAGGCAGTCACTTTCACAACCAAACATTCGCCAAAACCTTGCGAAAGGATTTCAAGGATTCGGCAAAGGTCAGCGAGTTATACGGCATTTCGGGTGGAGAAATTCCATCCATTACTATCGAAAGCACCCCGGGGGACCTCATTATTTGGAACTTCCGCACGATACACGGCAGCTACAACGGAGGCGAAAGGCGGAGGCTGTTCTCAATGAACTTTGGTGAAGAAACTGCGGGCAGCCACGACGAGCGCCAGAGGCCCAATAAGCCCATCCCGGCAGCGGATGCCCCAAACAACGCAATCTGACGCATGGCAGCCATCTAGCGCCATGAAAGTACTCCCCTCTATGACCACCCTGCAGCTTATCAGCCTCTACCAGCTGAAGAAGGCCGTACTGTACCCGCGCAAGCTGTATATGCGTCACAAAGAGAAGCTCGAACCTGGGTTTATGCGCAGTGCCATGGAGCTTCACTACTACCGCCCTGCATTCTACAAGTGGCTTGGTGCAATAAATGCCAATCGGCTTCTACTGCACGAAGCTGACATCAATAGACACAGCATCGTTCTTGACGCAGGCGCCTATACGGGAGACTGGGCACAAGAAATACTGGATAGGTATAGTCCAACGCTCTATGCATTCGAGCCCGATCCAAGAAACTATAAACAGCTCGAAAAAAGAGCAGAGGCGGTCCCCGGCCTAGTCAGCTATAGCTTTGGACTTGGCGCCAAGAACGAGACAGCACGTATGGCCCTTGAATACCTCGGGTCATCTGTATTTTCTGATACCAGCGGGAAAAAAGGCGTGCCATGGGCCGAAGTTGAAATTAAAGATATATCCACCGTCTGGAAATCACTAGCGCTGGATAGGGTCGATTTCATGAAGATCAATATTGAAGGAGCCGAGTTTCCCCTGCTGGAACGGATGATAGAGTGCAACCTATTGAAGAAAGTAGACTGTTTCCTGATTCAGTTTCACGAATGGCATCCCGGCGCCTATAAAAGACGCAAAAAAATCAGGAAAGCACTGGCCGAATCACACCGTCTGGTTTGGGATTATCATTTTATCTGGGAGAAATGGGTGTCGAAATAGCGTTTTCTTCAACCCCTGAACGGCCTTTAAATTCGAACCCATTTCTCCCAGATAAAATGATAGCTCCACTCTAACCGATGGGTCTTCGACAACTCTGCATGGATACGCCGACGCTTTCTATACGCACCAGGATGCCATTCGTGAAACTGAATTAGAAAGCAGTCCACCTCTTTTATTAGATCTGTCTTAATCATCTTATCCAAAAGGGGAAACTCGGCTCCTTCAATATTAATCTTTATAAGATCAACGCGACCAAGATTTAGATCTTTCCAAACTCTATCAATTGCCGCAACCTCAACCTTTATACGCTGAAGATCTGAATGATCAGTCCGCTCATCACACATCGACGAGCCAAGCCCATTCAGCGTGAAATCGACGGTTAGGTCTTCATCGCCTAGGCCATAGGGCATAGGGTGGAGCTTGGGATTGCTGGCGGCTTTCTCATGTAGTGCCGCCAACGACTTTGGATTCGGCTCAAATGCATAAATGATTGGATCATAACGATCTACCATGTGCTGCGCCCAACCCCCTGTAAATGCCCCGACGTCAACCACTACACTATCGGAATTAATATCGACATCATGAAGGACATGCGCATTGACGTATGTCGCACCTACGAAGTCAAAAAATGCTGGGCGGTAGTAGTGAAGCTCCATCATTGCTTTCATAGGCCCACTGGTTTTCCTGTATTTCCAGCGCATAAGCAGGGTTCGAGGCCAAAGAAGCGTTTTTTTTAGTTCGTAAGCGCTGGGGAAAATACTTCTCATATTACTATCTGAGATTACGACGAACATTATTGTCGCCTTCAATTGCAATGGTAGTCTATCAATTTTACACTGTCGACCGCAGAGCAATAATGTCGTCAGTTCGACAGACGATTCTTGATAATGATGCCTCGAAAACTGCACATCCCTTGTAGTGCTATTACTTTGATGGAGGGGTAGCCTCAAAAACCTTGTTGCTGAGTGGGCCCGATCTACTGGGAAGCCCCATGCAGAATACTGAGAGTGCTTGCAGAGCCGTTGGCCGCCCGCTTTCACCCTGTTTATGTATGTGGTTACTATGCCTTCGGGCACTAGACTGCAGCCTCGAGTGACTGCTTTGCCGCGATCATCCTCGTCCTATTTCGAAAACAATCCAATATAAAGCTGAAATTAACGCATTTATTGGCGCTGTTCTTGACAGGCTAGCGCTTTAAGTGCCATCATTTTTTGAATAAATAGGGAATTAAAGAAATCATGTTTCTTACCATCGACATCGAGATCACCAATCGATGTAATGCAACGTGCCATTTTTGCCCGAGGGACGCCACTCCTCACCAGGGCATCATGGACGTCGACACTTTCGACAGAGCGCTGGCTCGCGCAGTCGAGTACCGTACAGTAGTGAACGATGTGTCAGGGCTGGAGCTAACCGTCAGTCTTTGTGGACTGGGTGAGCCGCTTCTCAATAAAAATACGGTGTCTTTCGTTGACAAGGTCAAGCGTGCCGGTTTTAAATGTTCCATGTCATCAAACGCCGCACTGCTCACAGAAGACAAAGCACACGCACTCCTTGATGCCGGCTTGGATGAGATTTACCTCAACATTTCCGATATCCACGAGGAATATGAGCGTATCTATAGCCTCCCTTTTGATAAAACGTGTGCAAATATCACCCGTTTTGCGGAGTTAGCGCAGGGCAAATGCACTCCCGTAATCATTCTCGTTGATCATCGTGACGACAGAGATCACATTGAGGCTATGGAGGCCTTCTGGCGGGAACGTGGTCTAAAGAATTTTCACGACTACAATGTTATCAATCGTGGGGGGGCTCTTTTTGTCGAGCACATGCAGTTTGAACAGTATACCGAAATGGTTCAGGCTCGCCACGAATTAACCGTAGGTGGTACGCAGCCACTGTGCGGTGCGCCATGGGGCTTCTTATTTATCGGATATGATGGCAACTACTACTTATGCTGTTCGGACTGGCGTAAGCAGGCCAGCCTTGGTTCTGTCTTCGATTACAGTTTCCTACAGGTTACCCGGAAAAAACTGGCCATGGTCGTAAGCCGCGAACCAGTCTGTAAAACCTGCAACCATGACCCCATCAATATGCTCACTGAAGAGTTGCGGGCACTCAACAGTGGCCAGGTTTCAGCAGAAGAGGTCGATACACTAAGACAATCACTTCGCGCAGGCAGTCAGGAGATCGATGACGCGCTTGATGCATTGCTCAAATACGGCGATCGCCACCCGGACGGCATCCTGCCAGCCAATATTATTCCGCTGGTCACTACGCACTAAGAATTCCAGCCGTATTGCGCTCACGTTTTATCGCCATCGCGCTGCGGGCTTCACCTAATTTCATATGGAGACGGATGGATGGAAGATAGTCGTCAAGTTGAGAATTTAATTTACAGCTATGCTGAACGAATTGACAATGGCGACCTGGAAGGTGTGGCCGCGCTTTTTCATGCTGCCGAAATTTTTTCAGCCTGTCTCTTATACACATCTGACGCTGCCGACGATCTACTCTGTGTAG